>WUUC01061197.1_pt1 | contig 15373 bp, 14 predicted proteins | sample 6278441 | NCBI WGS metagenome assembly WUUC01 (sample SAMN13675441, study PRJNA597444) | soil metagenome | isolation source: soil | place: USA: Washington | collected 2017-10
GGATCGTAACCAATAATGATTTCCTGAAAACATTGGATATCGAGATCACCCGGTCGCCGGAAATAAATCCTCGTTACCCTATCACCTACTTAACCAGACCGCAGCCCGGGAATTCGGCTTCACCAGTAGGTCAGTATCAGGAAAGTACTGGGTGCTTCCGCAACGCAGATCCTTCTCCTGATGTCTAAAGAAACGGTCGTGCTGATAGCGATCGGGATTGCGATCGGCATTCCAGCCGCACTGGTGTTCATGCGGGACTGGCTAAGTAGTTCTACTACCACACTGCAATTCCATACAACCTGGTGGGGCTTACAGTTCCTTGCGTGATCGCGCTGGCGCTGCTGATTATTTTTGCGCGGACGCTTAGTATTGCAAAAGCAAATCCCACAAAAAGCCTGAAAGCCACCTGACTCCCACCCATCCCGGGACAATGATCTCCATCACCGAACTTTGTCCATAATCTCCACAAAAGTTGTGGAAAAAAATTTTCGTGAGAAATAATTTCCACGAGAACCTGAACACGGTAAGCACATTTCCAGTATTTCGGAATTCTGTCGAAACAATTAGAGAACGTCCGTTTGAAGGACTGGTTTTTGCGTGGTCGCCCGTGCACGTGGCGGTGAACCTTAGCAAATACACTCCCGGTCTTTAGCTGTGTTGCTTCTGCGCTCTAATAACCATCTAATCTCAACCTACGCCTTCATGAAAAACGAATCAATCAAGATCTTTCAGAAGAAAAAGAAGTCCATCCTCGAGTCCTGGATCAAATACCAATTGCAGGACGAAACCCTGCGCGACGACCTTATGAGCAGCGAGGAACTGAGAATGCAGTCCGAAGAGCTGCTCAATGCCATTGTTGGTAACCTTTCCGACGAAGCGCTCGCCAATCCCGACAGTGCCGAGCATGAACCCATAAACGAGGTTCTCTCGACAATCTCTATGTCACGAGCCAAACAGGGATACAGCCCCCGTGAAACAGGCATCTATGTGTTCAGTCTGAAAGACGCATTGATAAACACATTACAGCAGGATATCAAAGATCCCGTCGAGCTTTACGATCAGGCAATGAAGGTGAACAAGTTTGTCGATGGTCTCGGCGTGCGAACCTTCGAGACCTTCATCAAAGGAAGGGAAGATGTTATTCTTCGCCAGACGAGTGAGATCACAGATATCTCGACACCGGTTATACGAGTATGGAACGGGATCCTCGCCCTGCCCATCATCGGAACGCTGGACAGCTCCCGGACCCAGATAGTCATGGAGAATCTTCTCCAGGAGATCGTTGAAAGCGGCAGCAGTATCGCCATTCTGGATATATCAGGCGTCCCGACCGTCGATTCGCTGGTGGCCCAGCACCTGATCAAGACCGTCAGCGCGACGAGACTGATGGGTGCGGAGTGTATCATAAGCGGTATTCGTCCGGAGATCGCGCAGACCGTCGTTCACCTGGGTATCGACCTTTCAACGGTGATCACCAAGTCGTCTTTGGCGAGCGCCTTACGGGCAGCATTTAACATGCTCAAACTGGAAGTTGTCCAGAAACAAGTTTCAAACTTCAAAAGCTGAGTAGACGATGGAAAAAATCCCTATCCTCAGGATGGGCAACATGCTTCTTGTTACCGTGCAGGTGGATCTCTATGACCGCCTCGCGGAATCATTGGAAGCCGACCTGGTGCAAATGATCAATAAGTCGGGTGCCCAGGGCGTGCTCATAGATATTTCCGCAGTAAGCATCATCGACTCGTTCATGGGCCGCATCATCGGGAACATCGCAACCATGTCGAAGATACTGGATGCCGAGACGGTCGTTGTCGGCATGCAGCCTGCGGTGGCTATTACGCTTGTCGAGCTCGGTTTGCCGCTTAAAGGTGTTTACAGCGCTCTCAATGTGGAACGTGGCATGACGCTTCTTCAGAAAAAGATCTTGGAAAAGGAAAACAATGTGCAGGATGAAGGCGACGAGGATGAAGAATTATGGTAGTTCTCAACAAAGAGTCCATGACGATAGTCAGGGAAGTTGATGTAATTCCGTTCCGGAACAGGTTGAAAGAATATGGGGTAAAGATCGGGATGAGTCTTGTCAACCAGACCAAGCTCATGACCGCGGGCAGTGAACTGGCCCGAAACATGCTAAAATACGCTGGTGGTGGAAAAGCTATCATTGAGGTAATTAATAATGGCAAGGAGAATGGTATTCGCCTCACCTTTATCGATGAAGGGCCGGGTATCAAAGACATCAGGCTCGCGATGCAGGATGGTTACTCATCGGGTAAAAGCCTTGGTCTCGGACTCCCGGGGACTAAAAGGCTGGTGAGCGAGTTCGACATACAGTCTGAAGTTGGAAAGGGCACGAAAGTGACCATCATCAAATGGAAGAATGGATAGCTCTTTCATTCGATACAAGATTGAAGACAGGAGCTACGTCGCATTTCTCAAGCGCGAGATCCACATGAAGGCGTTCGCGGTAAAGTTCAATGCCACCGAGATAGGAAAGATCGACATCATCGTGTCGGAACTGACTTCGAACCTGGTGAAGCACGTCGGCGAAGGTGAACTTCTATACCGGGTGCTTGCGAATGGAAACGGCGAACCGGTTTTCGAGATCATTTGTATCGACAAGGGCGTCGGGATCGAAGACACCAGTAAGGCTATGAGAGACGGGATGTCGACCACACGGACCCTCGGGCAGGGTCTTGGGGCGCTCGATCGTCTCAGCAGTTCGTTCCACATGATGTCACTTCGCAAATGGGGAACGGTTGTGTATTCGCGGGTCGGTCCGAGTCCCAGAACGCCGGACATCAAAGGTGGCGCGATGGACGTCGACGTAAGAGCACTGCTGGTTCCCAAGCCCCTCGAAGAAGTTTGTGGGGATGGTTTCGCAATCGTAAGCAATAAATCGTTCGTGAAGATCCTGTTCGGCGACGGACTGGGGCACGGGCCTCATGCGAAAGAGGCCGTCGATACGGCGAAAGATTTTTTTTTTGAATGTGAGGAGACAGACCCGGTGGATATCCTCAAAGCCATGCATGATAAAGTGCGACGGACGCGTGGTCTCGTAGGATCCGTTGCTGTTCTGGATAGGAAAACAGGGATATGGATGATGTGTGGCATTGGCAATATCATTACCCGTCTTTACTCCGGTATCGAATACAGGAATTATATGTCGTATAATGGAACGATCGGTCTCAATATCCCAAAGTCGATGAACGCCACCGTTATCCCCGCCGATCGTCATCAACACCTGATCATGTCGTCCGACGGGCTGTCAACGCGATGGGATATCGCCAAGTATCCGTCGGTGTTCAAGTACGACCTGTTTATCCTGGCCGGCGCATTGTACAAGGATTTTTCGAGGGGTAATGACGACTCCTCCGTTCTAATCGCAAAAGTTGTGTAAGTGAGAGAAATTGTCACGGTAAAACTGGAAAACGAAATGGACCTGATCCTGGCTCACAAGCGCGCTATGAAGCTGTGCGAGTTGTCGGGCCTCTCCCTTCTGGTCCAAACGTCTCTCGCCACTGCCGTGTCGGAGATCGCGCGGTGCGCGATCGAATACGGCGAAGACTCCTCGTTGGTACTGGCCATCGATTCAGAAAAGGGAAAGAAATTACTGAAGGCCGTCGTTGCCGCCAAGACGGATTTCTCGCCCAAGTGTATCGAGGCCGCGGCTTACGCTAAGAAACTGGTCGACGACGTCGTCATGGAAAAGAATGGAAGGGCGTTCAAGGTCGTCCTCAAACAAAAAGTAAATTTCCAGGGACTGCTGACCGACAACAAGATCGAGTCCTTCATACAATATTTCGCTTCCGAGCCGCCTATCTCCGCTTACGATGAGCTGAGGCGAAAGAATATGATGCTCCAGGACATGGCCGAGAAGATCCGTGAAAGTGACAACGACTACCGGATACTGACCGACTCCCTGCCGCTCATGATGTTCAGTCTGAACAATCGTGGGCAGGTAACCTATACCAACAAGTGGCTGAAGGATTTCCTGGGATCGATCCCTGCGGAAATCGGCAATGTCGCCTGGCAGACGGTCATTCATCCCTCCGACCACTCTACCTTTTCCAAGGAGCTGAACAACGCCATAACCCGCCAGATAGCGTTCTCGGGCCAATACCGCTTCAAAGAAAAGTCGAGCGACAGTTACCTGTGGCACTTCATATCATTGATCCCCCTGAAGAACGACAAACAGCTCATTAGCCGCTGGACCGGTTTTATTGTAGACATCGACGCCCAGAAAAAGATCGAACAGGCTTATAAGGAAAACAAAGACCTACAGACGACTCAGGAGCAGCTGTTCCACAACCAGGAAGAGCTGCAGCAGAAGGTGATCGAGCTGAACCGGAGCAACCATGAGCTCGAACAATTTGCCCACCTGGCGACGCATGACTTGCAGGAGCCGTTGCGCAAACTGTTCTTTTACTCCGACCTGTTGAAGAAAAGATATTCTTCGACCATCGACCCGGCGGGTGTCGGCGTGCTGAACAGTATGTCGAACGCCGCCACCAGGATGCGGGAGCTGATCAATGACCTTCTGAGCTATTCGCGGCTCCAGAAACAGGAGATCACCTTCGAAGAAGTGAAGCTGGGTGACATTATTGCCGAAGTGATCCGTGACCTGGACTTGCAGATCAAGGAAAAAAATGCCGTGATCGAAGTGTGCGAGCTTCCGGCAATCACCGGCAACGTGCTCCGGCTACGGCAGTTGTTCAACAACCTGATCTCCAATTCCCTCAAGTATGCGAAATCAGATGTACCGCCCCATATCCAGATCACGGTGGTGACACAGGCGCCCAACATACATGTCACTGTAACAGACAACGGTATCGGTTTCGAAGAAAAACATAACGAAAAGATATTCGGACTTTTCGAGCGGCTGCACACGCGTGATCAATTCCCCGGTACAGGTATCGGGCTGTCGATCTGTCGCAAGATAGCCGAGCTGCACCACGGCAAGATCGCCGCATCGTCGATGCTCAATGAATATGCGAAGTTCGACGTAACACTCCCGATCACTCATTTATCGCGCGTAGGCTGACAAAGTGATGAGCGACAATTCAGTGATATTTGTTGTAGATGACGACCGGGAAGACCGCCAGATCCTTCACGAATACTTCGAGGATAGTGAGATCGGAAACCGTGTGCGGTATTTCGAGAACGGGGAACAGGCGATCACGCACCTGGAAAGGCTCGAAGACATGTCGGGGCTGCCAAGTCTTATCGTCCTCGATCTGAATATGCCGATCATGAATGGCACGCAGGCGCTAAGGATCCTCAAACGGGATTCCCGGTTCAAACAGATCCCGGTGATCATCCTTTCGACTTCCGAGAACGACGACGAAAAAAGAAAATGTCTCAGCTACGGCGCGGTCGATTACCTGGTGAAGCCTATGACCTTCGACGAAGGCAGGGAAATTGTCGAAAGGTTTGCGTCTTATTTGTAATTTTAAGGTCGGGTATTAAATCCAAACCCTGCCATGTTAAAAAAGACACTCCTCGCTCTTGCTGCCGTACTTATTATCATCCAGTTCTTCCGCCCCGAAAAAAACCTGTCCGACGACCGGACCAACGACATACGGACCCAATATAATGTTCCTGAAAACATCAATGCGATTTTCACCGTGGCGTGCAACGACTGCCATAGCAATAAGACCCGATATCCGTGGTATTCGGAAGTCCAGCCTGTTGCGTGGTGGCTGGCCGGCCATGTCGAAGACGGAAAGCGACATCTGAACTTCTCCGAATTCACAAAAAGCAAAATAGCCCGCCAGAACCACAAGCTGGAGGAGATCATCGAGACAGTGAAAGAAAAGGAAATGCCCCTATCCGACTATACGTGGATGGGTTTTCACGCCGATGCCAGGCTTACGGATGGACAACGAGTGGCGATCGCGGAATGGGCTGCCTCGAAGATGGATTCGCTGAAACAGGTATGGCCTGCAGACAGCCTCGTTATGAAACGTAGGTGATTTTCTGGTACTTCGGAATATTTACAAACAACACGCCGGTCAGAATAATACCTAGCGCTACAAGCTGCGCCGCCGAAATATTCTCGTTTGCAAAAAGCCATCCCAGCAACGTCGCGACAAGTGGGTTTATATAGGCGTAGGCTGAGTAACAATCCGCCTATGATCCACCTGCTGGCGAAGTAAAATTCCCATTGTGCTTTGTCGAGTATGATAAACCAGAACGGTGTGGTGATAATCGCCGATGCCAGGCTGGACGAAATATATTGCTGGGCCCAAACGACAAACGCTACGCCGCCGACGAAGATCACCAGTCCGCACACCACATGCCGGCCGACCTCGCGGAGCGGCGGCGGTGATTCACGCCGGATAACACAGAAGATCAACAGGGCCATTCCGGCAACGAGCAGCCGCAATGCCGACAAAAGAAATGGCGGGAAAGATTTCAATGCAACCTGTACGCCGAAGAATGTAGAGCCCCAGATGATGTAAACCGCCGCGAAGGCGAGAAAGAGCTTAAGACGGTGTGACAGGATGAGTGTTGGTAAATTTTTCGGCTGGGGTGTAAAATTATAAAAAAAGCCGGGGATGGTTGACGGCTAGTTTAAAACCGTTACTCTGTAGGTCCCGTCTTTTTTTGCCCTGACCCGAATGTTCCGATCCCAGGGCGTTCCGTATATCTTTTTCCGAATCGATACATTTTTGAATTTCTTGCCCGCTTCAGCGGCCTTGATTGTCACAGCCTGACTTCGATCTTCGGTACATACGTTGGCAAGCAAATCAAGGGTATGTATGCGCGGATGACCGTAGTTATAGGTATTGAAAAGCTTGTCGTCGTCCGGTCCGAGCCCATAATTCCACTGGCCGCAGGAAATGATGGCATGCGAAGGTGATACGGAGCTCAGGAATTCCTCCGTCGTTGCATTGTGCGAACCGTGATGCCCGGCGTGGAGCACATCGGCATCGAGGTTTGTCGTGCCAGCATAGTAATTGACCAGGGTCTCGATCCCTTTTTCCTCCAGGTCGCCCGTAAACAGGAACGACGAATTTCCGAAGACGACTTTGATGACAAGGCTCATATTGTTCCCATTGCGAAAATCGGTCTTCGACCAGCCGGCGGGCCGGGATTGGAACCGTCCGGAATACAGGAATATCTTCGGATCGGTCTCCCCGCAGTTCAGGGGATCTATGAAGGCATTCGTCAACCCGTTCTTGCTACCGCCTGCCGTGATATCCTTGAAAGTATACGAATTGTATTCAATGTCGAGGATGGCCGCATTTTTCTGCAGCCACTTTTGGTTGACCCTGCCCGAGCCCGTCGTCATTCCGTTGTCGACGTATCTTTTTACAGTGAAATTCTGTACGATCTCGTCCAGGACCAGGTTGTGATCTTTATGTGCATGAGTCACCAGCACCAGGTCGAGCGTGCGGTTAAGGTGAGTGTGGGTCGCGAAAAACCGGTCGAGATAGCCGATGAGCTCATGCTCGAAAAAAGCATCCTGCGCCCCCGCGTCTATGAGCACGGCTCCGCATGGGAACTCCAACAGGGTAGCAGCCCCTTGCCCCACGTTGATGAAATGCGCTGTCATCTCATCCTGGTCTGGTTGGGCATTCGCGAAGAAGGCGATGAGTATCAACATTACCGATGCAACCCAACGCAGCCTATTGATCGATGTTTTCACAAGTTATTGAAGGGGTGAAGTCTTATCCAACAAAAAAGCCCATGCGCTTCAAACTGGAAGCGTGGGCTCTCAATGAAGGTAAGGATTTTGCGTGGATTTGTTGCAATCTCACCCCCTCATGAGGACAAACCGCTAAAAGCAAGCTGTAAAAGATCGACCGAGCTTTAAAAAAATCATTTTTCCGGGTTGGAATGTCTTTTGCAAACCTCAGTTAGATTTTGTGCGTGGGGATGAAGTGGTTTGGCTTAATACTATCAATAATAATATTTCTATACGCTCCTTCTGCGTTTGGTGAGGTCCGCGACAGCGTTCGCCACGAAGAGCGTAAAAAAGCGAAGATCGAACGTAAACGCAATCGCATTATGCACCGTTGGGACGAGCGGACGATGCAGCAGAAAAGGACCGACCGCCGTGTAATGCTTTTCCTGGCAATAAGCGCAGGGGTGCTTGTGAAGACGATCTCGAATAAGGAGTGACAGAGTGAACGGGCGATTGGCGGAATTGCTATAAATTAGTCCCCGATCCAACTCAAGAATCCTATGGCGATCCCGTCCGGGAGGCGTGCGCTGTTCGTTGCCCTGCTCCTGCTGGTGCAGAGTTACTCCTATGCCCAGTCTTACATCCGGATAAACCTGTTGGGGTACCGGCCGGGAAATCACAAGGTTGCTGTGTGGTGCTCCGCCACAGACCGGTCGATTGCGAAGTTCGACATCATCGAGTCGCCGTCGGGTAGGGTTGTCTACACCGCTCATGCGGGAAAGCCTTTCGGCGCTTATGGACCTTTTGCACAGACACATCGACTGGACTTTTCGTCATTCAAAACGCCGGGCAAATACAAGATCAAAGTGGAGGGCACTGAGTCACCGGAGTTTGTGATCGGTGAAAATGTCTATTCCGGGGCTGCGGACTTCTGTTTACGCTACATGCGGCAACAGCGCACGGGCTTCAATCCATTCCTGAAGGACAGTTGCCATACAAAAGACGGTTATGCGTTGTATGGCGCGAAGGCGGGTATCAAAGACAGCACTCATTTCGACGTTGTCGGCGGATGGCATGATGCCAGCGACTACCTGCAGTATTCAACTACATCGGCCAATGCAACGTGGCATTTGTTGGCAGCTTACCGGGACTTCCCGGAAGCGTTCAGAGACCGCAAGCTGGCCAGCGGCCTCGACGGTAAGAACGGCCGCGCCGACGTGCTGGACGAAGCGGCCTGGGGCCTGGACTGGCTGCTGAAAATGCACCCTTCGAAAGATATCATGTTCAACCAGATCGCGGACGACCGCGACCATATCTCCATGCGCATCCCGAAACTGGATAGCCAGTATGGTCGCGGATATGAACGCCCGGTGTATTTCATTGATGGCGAAGTTCATCAGCGTGGAAAGTTGCTGAACAACACGAAAGGAACGTCATCGACAGCGGCGAAATTCAGCAGCGCCTTTGCGCTCGGTGCCGGCATATTTTCGACCGTGGATGCCGCTTACAGCAAGAGACTTTCCGAAAAGTCGGCGACAGCTTACCAATACGCGCTGATGAAGCCGGGCGTAACGCAAACCGTCTCCGTGAGGGCTCCCTATATCTATGCCGAAGATAATTGGGTGGATGACATGGAGCTGGCTGCGGCTTCGAACCAGTTTCTCAGCGAAGGTATTTCCTATGCCCGGCAGGAACGCACCACGCCATGGTTGGGTAAGGACACCGCGAGTCATTATCAGTGGTATCCGTTCATAAACATCGGGCACTTCGAGCTTGCAAAACGGCTGCAAGGACAAGACAAAGACACCGTGATCAGTTTTTATAAAAAAGGAATAGAGCTGGTGATGGCCAAGGCTTCGAAGAATGCATTCAACCGGGGCGTTCCGTTCATCTGGTGCAGCAACAATCTCACCGCGTCGTTTGCCATACAATGTTCCTGGTACAAACAACTAACAGGTGATGAGCAATTCGAAGCTTTGGGACAGGCTAATATAGACTGGCTGTTTGGGTGTAATCCCTGGGGAACCTCGATGGTCTTTGGGCTGCCGTCGTGGGGCGATACCCCGGCCGATCCACACTCTGCATTCACACATCTGAAGAACTATCCGATCGATGGCGGCTTGGTGGACGGGCCGGTGTACACGAGCATTTACAAGAGCCTGCTCGGCATTCAGCTGCACGATGCAGATGAGTACGCCGGATTTCAAAGTAATCTTGCCGTTTACCACGACGACTACGGCGACTACAGCACAAACGAGCCAACGATGGACGGAACGGCGTCCCTTATTTATCTTCTTGCCTCAAAGGATGCAGAAAAGTCCGGCAGGCTTACAATGAATGACGGCGCGATCATCCGTGGAGATATCAGTAAGAAAGAGATTGCACTGGTGTTTACAGGCGATGAGTTCACGGATGGACTGTCCTCGATCATTAAAACTTTAAAACAGAATAAGATCAAGGCAGGGTTCTTTTTTACGGGAAGGATGTATGACAACGTGAAAGTAGCGCTGCACATCAAAGATCTTATCGCCGAAGGTCATTATCTGGGCCCTCACTCCAATCAGCATTTATTATACAATGACTGGAAAGACCGGGATAGTACGCTGGTAACGAAAGACTCCCTGATCAACGATCTAAGGACCAACTATAAAAAAATGACTAGCCTGGGAGCCAGCACAGACCGGAAACTATTCATTCCTCCGTACGAATGGTGGAATAGCGAGGTGGTTTCCTGGTGTAATGAAGAAGGTGTACAGGTGATCAGCTTCACACCTGGAATTCCCACGAACGCCGACTACACCTACCCGGAGATGGGTAAGTCGTATAAGTCAAGCGACCTGATTCTTAAAATGCTTTATGAAAAAGAAGCGAAGGATGGACTCAATGGCAGTATCATCCTCGTGCATGTCGGGACCGACCCGAAAAGGAAAGACAAGCTGTACACCCGGCTGCCGGAGATGATCAAAAAACTGAAGACAAAGGGATACGAGTTTAAAAGGGTCGATGACCTGGTCAAGTGAGCCGGCGGACCGGTGATCTCCGCTAAATCACCATGGATACGATCAGTGCTGCCGGTATAACAAATACCGCACTCATGACAATGGCCCGCAATAGAGCCCTGAAGTGAAATTTATAATTTGACCAGCCTTTCGCCCCCTCGGTTCCCGCAATCGGAGGATGTGCCGGATCGATGATTAATATCGCCCCGCAGTCGATGATCACAAAGTCCCACACGTGAACAATTATCCATATGCCGTACAAGTGAACGACCGCGCCCAAAAACGAGAGATCTGTTGCAGTCGTTGTCGCCGCGTTCCACGCTGAAAAAATCGAAAGCCCGGGAAGAATGATGAGTACCAATGGCAAAAGTAATCTCTTCGTCAACCGGTTTTCCTGTTCGGTCTTAGGTTCGGCCCGTGATATGATGTCTTTTGGAAGGCTGTGCAACCACAACCTGGGTTTCCACAAAAAACTACCGACGGCGAAGATGGAAAACGGAATACAGATTAAGAGCGCGTGAGTGCCTGTGGTGGAGAAGCTGATCATCAAAAAGGATAACAGGATCTCAAGGTCGGCAAAATCAGCAACTATCCGTTTGCTATTTCCTCTTGGAACGGCGGTCGATGTAAAATTCCGCCTCCACTCCCTTCACTCCGGGCTTTACGGCGAATAGTCCGCCGCTGGATGGAAATTCCTCTAATTTCTCCGGAGTGACCCATGCACGGGCGGTCGTGATATAGAGTGTTGCCAGGTCCTCACCGCCGAAGGCGCAGGAAGAGACGTTCGGCGCCGGGACTGTTATTTTCCGCAACATGGCACCTGTTTCGGGATCGAACCGGGCCACACACCCACCACCCCAGAGGGCAATCCATAATTTTCCTTCCGCATCGATGGTCATGCCGTCGGGTGCGCCGCTGTTGCGTGGTATCCGTACGGCTACTCGCCCTCTGCTGATCGTTCCGGTAGCGTCGTCGTAGTCGAATGCCTGCACGGTCATCGTTGGCGTGTCGTTGTAATACATTGTCTTGCGGTCGGCAGTCCACACGATACCGTTCGATATGGAAACACTGTTGAGCATTTCGTGAACAGAGCCGTCGGAGTCGAGGCGATACAGCGAAGCTCCTCTCCTTCGCGAGTCGAGCGCATTCGAGCCTACCCAAAAGCGGCCGGAAGGATCACACTTACCATCGTTGAAACGAAGTCCGGGATCGGGCAGCGGGTTGACGATAAGACTTAATGTTCCTGTCTCAGTATCGAGCTTATGGATGCCATTTTGTAAAGCGACGAGGGCACCGCCATGTTTCACCGGCACCACCGTGCCGATACGTTCTCCGACCGGGATCACCCTGTCGTTGTGCGAAACCGGATCGTAGATATGAAGCGCCTTCCCTTCTATATCGACCCAGTACAATTTTTTTTCCACGGAATGCCAGATCGAACCTTCACCAAGCATCGCCTTCGCATCGATCACCAGCTGAGCTTCTCCATCGTCAGAAACGCGGAACGAAGCGAAAACGCAGAGCACGATCAGGAATACCGGGCCTGCGTTCTTGAAAATGGTCATAGCCCTGTCTTACGTTTTTGCAGCCAGATATATTCCACCTCCAGGCTGTAAAGTTTTTTCTTGTCGGCTTCCAGAATTTCAGAGCCGATCGTCACTTCAATTCTCTCGGCTGTTGCGATATCAACCTGCGATCGCGAGCCGTTTGCCTTAAAAGTCAATGGAAGGAATCCGGGGTAAGGTCTTGGCATCAGGAAACTTTCGGCCGGAACAAAGCTGCTGACGGGAATTTCGATGTCCTGAAACTCGTTGGTGAGATCGATGGATGCGGCTGCCGAAAAAGCATCCACAAACGTAAGCACGACTTTGCCCTTCACAGCCTCCGACCCGGTAGCCCGCGCACGGATCACCAGTTTGTCGAAAGTGCCGAGCTCACTGGTCCGTCCGCGAAGCTTGTGAACGAATGAATACTGAAATCCCATGGCCGGCACACCGCTCATGTCATTGGAAGTCATTTTCAAAATCATCTGTCCGGGGCGCTCACTGGCAACGTAGCTGGTCTGAAAGCCGCGACGCCAAGTCGGATAGTTACTGATCCTGTCGTCCTTTCCAGGGGTGAACAATGCGAGGGCTGACTTTTCGCCGGCAACCCGGGTCGTCCACGACTCGTCCATGGTGTTATCCCATGCCTGGGGGTCCTTCACATTCCCCGGAAAGGATACGGTCTCTTTTCCCTTTCGCATGATCATTTTATAATTCAACATGCCCGGTGTTACGAGCTCCGCCGGGATCTCGGCTGTATACTCATTACTGGTCCGCATCTTCATCGGAATATTCCTCGACTGACCTCCCATCGCTCCGACCTGGAGCGACAGCTTTCCGCTATCCAATCCTACCACCTTTGCTGTTACTGTGAACGGGCTACCGGCGGTGACTTCAGTAAAAGGTTCATGGAAAAGTCTCATATCGCTGCCGAACGGTTGGGGTGCAACGAATTCGTTTAGCCCGATGGGACCGAGATTGGTTTTATTACCCTGGAACTCCTTTCCGGCAGCGGTCAGGAGATAGGTGCCCGGAGCGATCTTTATGCCCGAGCTCCCGTTGCGTTGTGAAGTTTTATTTCCTTCGTCGACGCCTTTGAAATTAAAGTCGCTCCCCAGGTCGGTCAGTCCGATCTTGATCACGTTCGGCTGCCACTGGATCCGGACGACTTCTTTCTTTGGCGAAGCTTTTTCAAAAGGGTCGCGGATGAAAACCGCATCGGGCATTACTTCAAGGCGCCATACGCCATTCTCCAGCTTGTCGAGAAAATAGGCGCCGCTGCCTTCATACGTGACGAGCGGCGAGCTGCCGACGCCTGCAACGTGCTGAAGCTTTGCAGGATTGAGCGGCTTCGAAGACGTCGTGTTGGAATAATAATATTCAGATTCAGTATTCATCTCGCTCAGGGAAGCCTTGTGACTTAAGCGAAACGCATCGAACACACTATCGGCGGGGTACGCCCCATAATTTTTGTGCCGCGGTACTTTATGAAATACTTTCGATGCAATGAGCATACTGATCGCCTTCGAAGGCGTGTACGCGAGATTAAGATAGTGCGTCTGATACTCCGTGTTGCCATACGCGATGTTCAGGGGGTCATATGCAAATTGTGTTGCCCACTGAAATCCCGCTTCACGGAAGCTGCGGGCCATGGCAGGATACATGCACGATTGAAGAATATCGGCGGCATCGAATTCATAGACCATCAGGGCCTTTTTCGGGAATACTGCGATGGTATCGAACGGTATCGTGTACTTATCAACATGCGGCAGGTAATTACCCTTCAGGGTGTTCCCCGATACTAAACCCGACGGGTACCACTGAAAACTGTACCCGTCTACGACAGACGCTGCAACCGCGTCGGCATAATACGGCCCTTGACTGATGTTGTAGAACACGGGCTTGTTCCATCCCGTTGTTTTGATGGCGGCAGCCAGCCGGTTGATATACGCGGTAACGCCCGGCTTGGGTCCGCTGTGGCTCGGTTCGTTATTGATCTCTACCGCGATGACGTCGGGGTCGTCGAGATAAGTCATTTTTGTATATGGATTCACGTGGCGGAAGAACTGCTTCAGGTAGTTCTCTTGTGCAGCAACAGCGGAATCATTGGTGGTCAGCTTTCCCCTGCCATAGTGTTGCGAAAATCCTTCGACAGCCTCGTCACGCTCGGGATACCCGTTGCCCCAGAAAGCGATCGGTGTAACAATGGTTTTAATGTTGCGTTTCTTCAATTCCGCTAGAAGGAAATCGAATAACCGGAGGTGATCATTTTCTATAAGATTGCCGGCAACGTCGGATATCTCGTTGTCCCAGACGTGGACCCGGAATGCGTCGAAGCCAAGCCGCGCCATATGGTATACGTCCTGCTGAATGGCTTTCTCAAGGTCGATGTTCAACGCCTTGTGAGCTCTGTACGCGTATGCGAAAGGCGTTGTGTAATTGACACCGAAGAACGAGGCTTCTGCATTATTGCTCTTCCATCGCATCACACCCTGCTTATCGACATACACGGGCGCGTTGTCGCGTTTCGTTTCCTTTTTTTGTGCTGATAATTGCAAGGAGTACATGATGCATGCAGCCAGCAATAAGTTGAATAACGCTATCTTAACTTTCATTTTGGTAAGGTCTAATATTCAGGATCAGTTCCTGTCGTATTTATTTTTCATGTAATCGGCTCCTATATTCACATTGCCATTAAAGTCGAAGAAAGTACAGTTCTCCCACGACGACCCGGTATTCCAGTAGTCACGTATCCCGGAAGTGATCCATGCGGGCTCCCAATAGAAAATTCCATTGCCGCCTCCGTCCATCAATTCCTGTGTGATCTTCTTCATCATGTCGAGCTGTCCTTGCGGAGTGTAAGGATACCCGGCAACGGGCGCCTGCGATCCGAAGAGGTTGTTGTATCCGTCGTTGCCGCCGTTCGTCCATGGATAGGCGGTTTCCAGGATCATGACCTGCTTGTTATACTTCGTGCGGAAAGTGGCCACGCGATCCGACAGGTCAGCCACCGCTACGGTTGTATGCCAGATCGGGTAGTAAGAAAAACCGATGGCATCGAAATCTGTAACACCCGCCGTGATATTATCGAACCACCATTCAACGTTAGCCGGATCGGCCACGTGTAATAGTATTTTCGTTTTCACAGTCGACGATGAGGAAACGTCTCTCACCGCTTTGATGCCGCTGTTGATCACATT
>WUUC01186403.1_pt1 | contig 15373 bp, 12 predicted proteins | sample 6278441 | NCBI WGS metagenome assembly WUUC01 (sample SAMN13675441, study PRJNA597444) | soil metagenome | isolation source: soil | place: USA: Washington | collected 2017-10
GCGCCGATCGATCTTGTTCACTTCGTCGATGATCCGCGCGTACGCACGCGCGATCTGCTCGAGGCCCGCTGCCGGCACCCACTCTGGCGTGTCCTGCTCGGTGTGCTTGATTTCAGGCGACGTGATCACCTGAATGACCGGCGCATCGCGGTCGAGCGACCCGATCTCGCCGGACGCGCCGGGATCCATGTCGGCCGTGACACCGACGTTGAAGCGTCGGAAGGACGTCATCGCGGCGTCGAGCAGCCGCGGGCTCCCGAACACCCACCACCGCATCGGCGAGATCCCCGTCGTCATCCGCAGCTTCGGCCCCCAGTACTTCGAACGCACTGCCGCCACGTGTTCCAGGTTGACGACGAGGGCGGTCTTGGCGAGCGCCGTGTCGCGGTTGTCGTGCAGCCATCGCGCGCCGGGTCCGCCATGATGTCCCGCCGACCCCATGAAGCGGATGTTGCGCCGCCGCTCGGCGCGCGGCACTTTCGCGAAGTGCTCGAGGAGACCCACCATCACCGACAGCCCAGACCCGTTGTCAAGGGCCGCCTGGAAGTAGCCGTCCATGTGCGCCACGATGATGATGTCCTCGTCGGTCGTGCCGGGCAGCGTGCCCCACACACTCGCGGTCTTGAGGCCGGCGCGCATCTCGCTGTCCATCTGCAGCTTCACGCGGACGCTCTGCCCCTTGCCGAGGAGATCCCGGATTGTCATCCCGTCCTGGTACCCCACGTTGAAGCCGGGCCGTTCGCCCGTCCGCTGCCAGATGGCGAAATTGTCCGAGATGCCGAAGACGATCCCGATCGCCGCGGCGCCGTTGTCGATCGCGCGCTGCACGGCCCCTTCTATAGCGATCGAATGCCGGATGTCACCCGGGAGCGGCACGTCCTGGATCAGCACCGCCTTGCCTTTCACGTCGCGGCCGACGTAATCGGCCGCGCTGCCGCCGCCCAGCCACATCACATCGAAGTCGAGGCCTCCCGCAGGCGTGCTCGGCATCCGTCCGGAGGGCCTTGCCGACGCCAGCTTGAACGTCCGGCCCTCGTCGGTGAAGGTGATGTCCCACGACTTCGGGTTCCACTGCGGCTGGAGATCGAAGGGCTGCCGGTAAATGCTCTGAAGGCCGTGCTTCCGGAAGGCCGCCTCCACCCAGTCCTGCGTGGCAACGTGTCCAGCGGTCCCGACGTTGCGTCCCCAGAACAGGTTGCCGCTGTCACGATCCTTCAGGGAGATCGCGTCGACCTCCATGAGAAATTGTTTCAGGCGGACGCCGTCGATATCGGCATACCGGCGATCTTCGGGTCCGAGCGGCGCGCGAAGGAACGCATCCTCCCGCAGGTGGCCGTTTGCGTCGAGGAGAGGCTGCCCGAGGGGATTGGGCAGGCGCGCTTCCTGCTGCGCGCCGAGCCCGGGCCCCGCGGCGCCGGCAGCGAGGAGCAGCGCGAGCGCGAAGAAGCCGCGGCGTGCGTTCATGATCTGATCTCCTGATTCACGCTCATGGCGCGGCGCATCGGAAGTTTGCTGCGTCGTCGATGCTGCCGCTGCCGGAATACCGCGCGACCTGCGGATGCGGGCACAGCGGCCGCGAGCGGCCGCTCGCGTGGGTGGCGACGACGCGCGACGGCGCGACGCCACGTTCGACCCAATCTTCGAGCACCGTGAGCATGTCGAACGTGTTCGGGCCGGGACCGCCGCTGCAGTGGTGCATCCCCGGAACGAGAAACAGCCGCAGGAACTCGTCGGCTTTCTGCTGGCCGCCAACCGTCTTGACCACCTTGTCGTAGTAGTCGACCGTCCCGTACGCGCTGATCCCGGGGTCGGACCAGCCGTGGTACACGATCATCTTTCCCCGCCGGTTCATATAGGGACGCAGATCGGGATTCAGCGGGCTGAGGATTTCGGTCATCACGCGCAGCCGGGGCAGATCGTCCGGAAACTTCACGCGACGCCAGTTGTAGTTCGGGTCGTCCTCGTCGAGCGCCAGGAACCTGAAGTTCTGCTCCGACAGGCGGAAGCCGCTGGGCGCGTTTGAGGTGAAGTCGAGCGTGCCGTCGGGGAGGCGGGCCGGCGGAGCCGAGCCGGTGATCCAGGCGGTCCATCCGGTCGAACCTCCTTCGTGTCCGACAGGGAACGGCGCGACGATTTGTTCCCCGGAGGGGGTCTTCACGCCAGCGTACACTCGCGTGATCGTTTCGAGCTGTCCCGCGGTGAAGCAGTCGGGCTGGTTTCCTCCCGCGCATTTCAGCGTCTCGGGCTTGAAGTCGCAGCGCCGCGGATCGGTGATCAGCCCATCGCTCAAACCGTCCTTCGCGTCGCAGGCGGCAAGCGTCGCCTTGTCGAGCAGCGCGATCTTCTCCGGCGGGATGTAGTTGTCGGGCGACGCGAGCATGTGCTGGTAGAGAAGCACGCGTCCGAGCTGCATCGGCGTGCCGGTCGCGGGATGCCCCGCGATGATGCCGTCGAAGTCTTCCGGATAGCGCTGCACTTCCATGAACGCCTGCCGGCCTCCGTTCGAACAGCCATTGAAATACGCGTGTTGCGGAGGTCGGCTGTAGAACGACGCGGTGAGCGCCCGCGCGGCAACGGCAGTCACGTGCGTGCCCCGGTGACCGTAGTCGATCTCCTTGGCCCGGTTCCGTCCCCATGTCTCGTCGTTCGACTGGTGACCGGTGTCGGTGGACGCCGACGCGTACCCGCGCGCGAGTCCGGTGTTCAGCGATCCAATCGATCCGCCGAGGCCTCCGACACCCTGGAAATAGAACTTGCCGTTCCAGCCCACCGGCAGGCCCAGCCGAAAATTGACGGTGTTCCCCGGGACGGCAACATGCCCGTCCACGCGGCAGTAGCGGGGCAGGTTATCCGCCGCCTCGACCATCGTCGCCGCGGTAATCGTGGTCCCCTGCGGCGCCTTCTGCTGAAGCGGCGCCACGGTGCAGGCCTCGGCGGACAACCCTTCGCCCTGGCCCGCCATCGGCGCTTCGCCCGCGGCGAGAGCGATGGCCGCCACTGCGCCAAGCACGCGACCGGCTTTCGACATGCGTCACTCCTTGAATCCGGAAAACCGCTCACCACCGCGCTCGACGTTGAGCGCGGTGTGCCCGCCGGACTGACACGTTTGTCCGTCCGGCGCAAAATCGCTGTAGGGTAGCGCAAGATCGCGGGTGCCGCCTGTATAATCCGCGAGCCGTTGCTTCGTCCCGACGGCCCGGGTGAGCAGCAATTCAGCGAGAGGAGCACGCCGATGGTGATCCGTTACCTCGTCCTCGTCGCAGCGTTCGTGACTTCGCTGTCGACTTCGCCGGCCGTTGCCCAGACCTCGACCACCGCCGCCTGGGCCGCGACGGTCGGTAACGAATACCGCGTCGTCCCGAACATCACCTATTTGCGGGCGAGCAACTGGGAGGCGAAGCTCGATGTCTATACACCGCGAGGCGCCGGCCCCCACCCGACGGTTCTCCACATCCACGGCGGAGGCTGGGTCGGCGGAAACCGCGAAGGTGTGATCCTGCGCGCCATGCCGTTTCTCGAAATGGGATTCGCGGTCGTGAACGTGTCGTACCGGCTGGGCCAGGTGGCCGAGGCGCCCGCCGCGGTGGAAGACTGCTTGTGCGCGCTGCGGTGGATTGTTCGCAACGCGAAGGAATACGCGTTGGATACCACCCGCATCGTCGTCACCGGCTATTCAGCGGGAGGTCATCTCGCGTTGACGACCGGCATGATCCCCGCGTCGCAAGGCCTCGATCGTCAGTGCCCGGGCACCGAAGAGCTCAAGGTAGCAGCAGTCGTCAATTGGTACGGGATTACCGATGTGGCCGACCTGCTCGAGGGGCCGAACATGCGCTCGTATGCGGTGCAGTGGCTCGGCAGCCGTCCGGACCGAGTGCAGGTCGCGCAGCGGCTGTCGCCGCTCACCTACGTGCGGAAGGATCTGCCTCCGATCCTCACGATCCACGGAGACGCCGATCCAACCGTGCCGTATACGCACGCCACACGGCTTCAAGCCGCTCTGCAGAAAGCCGGCGTCGCGGCGGAGCTGGTGACGATTCCTCAGGGGCGACACGGCAACTTCCCGGCGCCGGACCAACTGCGTGCGATCGACGCGATGCGCGCCTTCCTGGCGAAGCATGGCATCACGCGGCAGCTTGCGACCTCGACGAGCGGGAGGTAGCGCGATTTCGGACGTCAGGCTTCAGGGTGCTGGCTTCAGGCCGCGGGGGCTTGCGGGCCCGAAGCTCCCGCAGCCCGAAGCTCCCGCAGCCCGAAGCCCACTACAGATTCCACCCATGCGGCCCGGTCCAGCCCTCGACGGTGAGGACCTCTTCGAAGTTGCGCTGGCGCCGCGCGAGCTCGGCTGAATCGGCGAAGGTTTCGACCTGCTCGGCGCCGTCCGGCGTAACGACACGAAGCTCGAAGCCGCCTTCCGGGCGATCGCGCGTTTCGTACCGCAGGAATTTGCCGCCGCGCTCGAACCACCAGAACATGAACAGGTCCAATTACGTTTTTCGGCCGCAAACGCAGCGAACTTTACGGCGCCTGACCGAAAACAAAGAGCAACGAACTCACGATTCGTTCGTCTGTAGGGTGTTTCCCCGGCCGGATTACGGTCTTGCCGGGATACGACCCGACAACCGCGTTCGATATCCTAACAATACGCTGGATGCGCGTTGCATCAGCTGTCCCTGTTCTGGATGAATCGGCGAGGTCTGCCTCCCTCCGTCACGCGCTTCCTCGAGCAGCGCATCGCACGCTTCGAAGGCCTTGACGTTCTGCTGCTCCTCCACGAGCATGCGGACCGATCGTGGAACGCCTCCGAAGTGGCGATGGCACTGCGCCTCACCGCCTCGGCCGCCGCCGAACAGCTCGAGTGGCTCTGCCGGCACGATTTACTCGATGTGCGTCTCGGCAATGAAGTACGGTATCGATTCGGCCCTGCCACGAGCCGCCTGGCGGCGGCAGTTCAGCGGGTTGCGAGGGCGTACCGCACGCGTCGAAGCGAGCTCGTCGCGTTCGTGCGCGCGATGCACGCGGCGGGCGAATTCCGATACCGGCCGGCGGCGTCGCGCGGCGGGGTCAAGTAATCCGCGGGCGGCGGCAAGGAATCCAACGACGGGCTGCGGCTTTCGATGCTCCATGTACTGGCGAAGCGTAACCTGCACGTGCTCGCGAATTTCGCGGAGTCCAACGTGCTCCTCGCGTTCGATTTCGACGGCACCCTCGCACCCATCACGCGGCGTCCCGAGCAGGCGCGCATGCGGCGTCAGACGAGGCATCTGCTGACGGCGGTCTCGCACTCTTATCCGGCTGTCGTCATCTCGGGGCGCGCGCGCGACGATTTGATGAAGCGAGTGGGAGGTGTGCCGGTCTGGCACGTGGCGGGCAACCACGGGCTCGAGCCGTGGGGCGAAGAGGCGAGGTATCACGCGAAGGTCCGCCAGTGGGCTGCGGCTCTCGAACGCCGTCTCGGCGCAAGTCAGGGGATCGACATCGAGGACAAGACGTACTCGCTTACCATTCATTACCGTCGCGCCCGCAGCGTGCGTCTGGCGACCGCCGCGATCACGCGCGCCATCCGGGATCTTCGCGGCGTCCGCGTGATTGGAGGCAAACGGGCCATCAGCCTCGTGCCCCGCGGCGCGCCCCATAAAGGGGCGGCGCTCGAACGCGTGCGGCGGCTGCTGGCCTGCGAAACGGCCGTCTACGTCGGCGACGACGACACCGACGAGGACGCGTTCGGCGCCGCGGGGCCGCAACGGCTGCTCGCGATCCGGGTGGGACGCCGGAGCACCTCTCTGGCGCGCTATTTTGTTTCGACACAGCTGGAGGTCGACGCCCTGCTCGAGACGCTGCTCGATTTGCGGCCGGTGCGGGGCGAGCCCGCACGCCACGGGCGATGAGCGCCGCGGAGCGGCAGCGTCCCCGCATCTCTCGCGAGACGCGCCTGCTGCTGGGCATCGTCGGCCTGTCGATTGCGATGTTGTGGGTGCTGGCGCGGCTGCGGTTTCCCGACCGGCCGCCGACGCCGAATCCGATGCCGCCCGTGCTCGCCCAGCTCGCGCCGCAGTCGCCGTTCGATTCGATTGCTGCCTCGGTCGCCGATCTCCAGCCGCGCCTCGCCCCCCTGCTCGGTGCAGCAGACGTGGACGGCGTCGTCCATACGGCGCTTCGATTCGGGGATCTCGCGCTCACCATCGTCCGGTCGTCCCCGCACCGAATCGTGCTGGACGGACGCGAGGCGCCGAGGCTCGCGCGCGACCCGGCGTCGGGCCTTACCGTCGTGCGGCTTGGCGAAACCTTCGAACGGCCGCGCACCGCGCCGACGCCGATCGAATCGCCGCGGTTCCTCATCGCCGCCGAGACCGTAGTGGCCGATGCGATTGCCATCCGGCCGGTGTTCGTCAGTGCCATGCGTGCGCTCGTGACCCCGATATGGTCGGCCGCGCTCGTGGCGCTGCCCGATTCGATCGACGTCCGCGAAGGGACGTTCATGTTCACGGTGGAGGGCGCGCTCGTCGGTGCCGTGGTGAACGCGGCGAATGGCCGCGCGCTCGTGCCAGCAGCCGTCCTCCTGAACACGGCGGAGCGCCTGGCGGAGCGGGGCGACTGGATACCCGGAACGCTCGGCGTCGAAGCGCAGCCGCTCACGGCGTCGCTTCGGTCCACGGCCCGCACCAGCCGCGGCGTCGTGGTCACGTGGGTGGACCCTGAAGGTCCGGCGGCCGGCCAGCTTCGTCCGACCGACGTGATCGAGCAGGTGGACGGACAGCCGCTGACCACATGGGAGCACTGGATGGCCCGTGTCGCACGGGTGCCGGACGGCGACGCGCTGAAGCTGACGGTGCGGCGCGGCGACGAAACGCACGACGTGGACATCACGGCCGCGCCGCGCAAGGTGGTGCCCGAGCCGCCACAGCTCGGTCTCACGCTGCGTTCGCTGCCCGATGTCGGCGCCGAGGTGGTGCGCGTGGCGCCCGGGTCCGCCGGCGCCGCGGCGGGGCTGCAGGGTGCCGACATCATCACTGTCTTCGGCGGGATCGTGGCGCCCACTGCAGGAGCGATTCAGCGCGCCTTTGCGGCCGCCGAGCCGACCGGGAAGTGGCTGGTCGGCGTGACGCGGGGCGACGCGCATCTGGTGTTGTCGCTGGAAGCGCGGTAGCCGCGGCTCGAAGGCGTTGCGGATGTCCGCTCATCGTGAGCTTGTGTGAGACCTGATCATTCCGACGTGATCGTCGGCGGAGCCGATCCGCTCGATTCACGCCTCGCGCACGGCTCGGCCGCGGACGCCGAGGCAATCCGCTGGTGGCAGCGGACGCGGCTGGCGCTCGGCCTGGCGCAGACGCCGATGCCGGCCTTCGTACTGCTCCTCGTCGGCGCGGCGATCGGCCCGCGCGGAATCGTGCTCGTGTCGAGCGACGTGCTCGCGTCGCTCGCCCCTGTGGCAGCGGTCGCGCTGTCGAGCCTTGGCGTGCTGATTGGTCTGGACCTCGATTTTCGGCGGAGCGGTTCCGCCAGGCTCCTGGCCGCGGCGTCCGCCGAGTCGCTCGTGACGCTGCTGCTCGTCGCTGCCGCCGTCGCCGCCGTCGGCGAGTCTTCACTCCTCACGATCGCTTTGCCGACCTCCCTGGCGGTGCTCCTCGGCATCTGCGCGGCGCCCTCCGCTTCGATCGCGTCCGATGCCTCGCGGTACGACCGCCGCGCGATCGTCGCGCGGATTGGCGACCTCGACGACGTCCTGCCGCTCGTCGCAGCCGGCGCGGCCATCGCGTGGCTCGTGGAGCCCAGCGCGCCAGCCGCGGGGTGGCTGACGCTGAACCTCGTCGGCCTGTCGCTGGCTGCGGCCGTGGCCGGGTGGCTGCTGGTCGGCGGGACCGCGTCCGAGAGCGAACAGCGGGTGTTTGCCGCGGCGGTGCTGCTGATGCTCGGAGGCACGGCGGCACACCTGTCCTCGTCGGCGTTGTTCGCGGGGTTCGTGGCTGGCGTGTTCTGGAGCGCGGCGGCGACGAAAAGCCGCGATCGTATCGCGCGTGACGTCCGCTACGTGCAGCATCCCTTGATCGTCATGCTGCTGCTCGTCGCCGGCGCCTCGGTGGAGTTCACGGCCGACGTGTTCGCCCTGGCACTCCTGGTCGCCATCATCCGCATTGCGGCGAAGGCCGTCGGCGGCTCGATTGCTGCCGTCGTGAGCGGCAGTCTTCCGTGGAACACGGGCGTGCACCTCGTGTCGCCGGGCATCGTCGGGGTTGCAGTCGCCTTGAACGTACACCATCTCTTTGTCGAAGAGGCCTCGCATCGGATGCTCTTGTCCATCGTCGTCGTGTCGATGGTGGTGTCCGATGTCATGGCGCTGTTCATCTCGCCGGAGGAAGCCGGTCCTTGAAGCGGGTGCTCGCGCTCGTCCTCGTGTTCGTGGTGGTCGCCTGGGTGCGCCGCGCCGGCGCGGCCACCGAGTTGCCGACCGCCGTGGCCCTCGGGTTCACTCTGGTGGCGGCGATGCTCACGGGCGACGTGCTGCGCCGCTTCCGCCTGCCACGGCTGACAGGCTATCTGCTGTTCGGACTGCTGGTCGGTCCCTACATCGGCAACCTGATCACCGAGCCGATGGCGCGCCAGCTTCAGACGATCAACGGCCTGGCGACCACTCTCATCGCCTTCATTGCGGGGCTCACGCTGAACTTCGAACGCCTGGGCTGGCGCGCCTCCGGGATACGGCGGCTGATCGCGACGATGCTCGCCGTGTCGATGCTGGGGCTCTTCGTCGTCGCGTGGATCGCGTGGCCCTGGCTTCCCGTGTCGCCCGAGGCGAGCGGGACGTCGAAGGCGGTGATGGTCGGCCTGTTCGTGATCATCGTCGTGAGCTTCTCGCCGACGATGACGGCGGCGGTCATTTCGGAGACGGGGGCGCGCGGGCGGGTGAGCGACCTCGTGCTGGCCATTGTCGTCATCGCCGACCTGGTGGCACTTGGGCTCTTTTCGCTCGGGATGCAGGCGGCGCGCGTGTCGTTGAGCGCCGCCCCCGTAGGCGACGTCAACGTGCTCGTCCGGCTGGCGTGGGAAATTGGCGGAGCCGTGTCGTTCGGCAGCCTCGTCGGCGCGCTGTACGCGCTCTACCTCCGCTTCGTCGCGCGCGAGGCGACGCTCGTCCTGCTCGGCGTGTGCGCAGTTCTGAGCCAGGTCGGCGCGATGCAGCGTCTCGAGCCGCTTTTGGCCGCGATGACCGCCGGGATGGTGATCCAGAACGTCGCCGTTCCAGAAGGCGACGTGCTGAAAACTGCTATCCAGCGCGGCGCTCTTCCGGTGCTTGTCGTGTTCTTCGTGTCGATCGGCGTGTCGCTCCAGCTCGATGCATTCGTCACGATGGGCTGGGTTGCGGTGTCGCTCGTGGCGCTGCGGCTCGCGCTCATACGCCTCGGCGTCACGGCGGGCCTCCGCGTCGCCGGGCTCGATCCCGCAATGGGCGGAACGCTGTGGACAGGCCTGATCTCGCAGGCGGGCATCACGCTGGGCCTCGCGTCCGCCCTCGCAACCGAGTTCCCGGACTGGGGCGGCAGGGTGCAGATGCTGCTCGTCGCGCTGATCGTCGTCGACGAGCTCGTCGGCCCCGCCCTCTTCCGCATTGGCCTCGCGCGCGCCGGTGAGTCCGACACGGCGCGCGCGCGGCCGCTCGTGGTGGTGTCGAACCGTGAGCCGTACCTGCACCGCTACGATCCGTCGGGGAACATCAGCGTCGCGCCGGCGACCGGCGGCGTGGCGGTCGCCCTCGACGCGCTCATGCGCGAACGGGCGGGCATCTGGATCGCGTACGGGGACGGGAGCGCCGATCGGGCGGTGGTGTCGCACGGGGACAAGGTGCGCGTGCCGCCCGACCATCCCGCGTACGAGCTCCGGCGGCTGTGGTTCGATCGGGAAGAGTACGCGGCGTACTACGGCGGCTTTGCCAATGAGGGGCTCTGGCCATTGTGCCACCTGGTGGACGTGCGTCCGCAGTTCCGCACCGCCGACTGGGCCGCCTACCAGCGGGTGAATGCGCGGTTTGCGGCGGCGGTGGACGAGGAGCTGCCAAACGCCGACACCCCCGTGTTCATCCAGGACTATCACCTGGCGCTGGTGGCGTCGGCGCTGCGCGCGCGGCGGCCGTCGGCGCGCACCGCGCTCTTCTGGCACATTCCATGGCCGTACCCGGATCGACTGCGCATCTGCCCGTGGCGCCGCGAGCTGTTGACCGGGCTTCTCGCCAACGACCTGCTGGCGTTCCAGCTCGAACGCGATCGCCGCAACTTCGTTCTGGCGGTCGAGGAGGAGCTGAACGTGGACGTGGACGCCGACGGCGCGCGCGTCCGGCACGGCGACCGCGTCACGACCGTAACCGCGGTGCCGATCGGCGTCGACTACGATCGCATTCAGCTGGTCGGCGGAGATTCGGCGCTCGCAGAAGAGCAGCGCCGCCTTCGCGCCGAGTTCGGGCTGCAAGCGCCGATCGTCGGCCTGGGCGTCGATCGGCTCGACTACACCAAGGGCATTCCCGAGCGCCTCGAAGCGCTGGATCGGGTTTTCAGCGCGCGTCCCGATCTGCGGGGCCAGCTCACGTTCGTGCAGATCGGCGTGCCGTCGCGGTCCGATCTGGAAAGCTACGGTGCGATCGCGTCGGCCATCGCGAGGAAGGTCGCCGAGATCAACGCCCGCCATGGCCTGCCCGGCGCCCCCGAACCGGTCCACTATCACACGGCGCCCCTCGAGCTCCCCAGCCTCGTTGCGCTCTACCGCCTCGCCCATTTCTGCATCGTCAGCTCACTGCACGACGGCATGAACCTGGTCGCGAAGGAGTTCGTGGCCGCGCGAGACGACGAGGATGGTGTGCTGGTGCTGAGCGCGCTGGCCGGCGCAGCGCAGGAGCTCCGTGAGGCGCTGATCATCAACCCGTACGACATCGACGATTTCGCGCGGGCGATCAGCCGGGCCGTGGACATGCCGCGCCACGAGCGCGTCGCCCGCATGCGCGAGATGCGCCGGATTGTGGCCGGACGCAACGTGTTCAGCTGGGCGTCGGATATTCTCGAGGGGCTCGAAAGCCTGTGGACGCGGCCGCTGCAGTACGCGGCACGCGCGCCCGAGGACGCGCCCGTTTGACGGTACGTGGGGTCCGCCTTCAGGCGGACCTACACTATGAAATCACTCCTCGCCTCACCGCGTACAGCACCAGCTCCGCGGTGTTGTGGACATCCAGCTTCTGGAGAATCCGCGCGCGATGCGTTTCAACGGTCGCGGGGCTCACCGACAGCATCTCGGCGATCTCCTTGTTGCTGTGCCCCTCCGCAATCAACTGGAAGATTTCCCTCTCCCGCTCAGACAGTGACTGGTAGCGATCGACGATCCCCTTGTCGGCCAGGTGGCGAACGTAATCGTCGAGCATCACGCGCGCGACCGCCGGGCTGAAGAACGACTTGCCCGAGGCGACGGCAGTCACGGCCTTGATCAACTCGCTGTCGGCGGAATCCTTCAGCAGGTAGCCCTTCGCACCCGCCTGAAGCGCCTGCGTGATGTAGGCCTCGTCGGAATGCATGCTGAGAATCAGGACCTGCGTGCGCGGCAGACGCCGCACGATCTGCCTGGCCGCTTCGATGCCATTGAGCAACGGCATGCCGATATCGAGGATCGCGACGTCGGGTTCGAGCGACAGCGTCTGCTTCACGGCGTCGCGCCCGTCGCTCGCCTGAGCGACCACCTCCCACTCGGGCTGCTCTTCGAGAATCTTGCAGACGCCGTGGCGCACCAGCGTATGGTCGTCGCCGAGGAGAATCCGGAGCTTACCCATTGGCTTCGGCTGGCGCCAGCTCGGCATCGGCGATTTGGGCGGTTGATCGCGGCCGCGCCGGCAGTTCGACGGTGAGCCGCGTGCCCTTCCCCGGGGTCGATTCGACCCGCAGCGTGCCGCGCAGCTGCGCGGCGCGCTCGCGAATGCCGAGCAGGCCCAGACCGGACGGCGCGCCGTTGCCGGCGCGAGCGCTTTCGGGATCGAAGCCGACACCGTTGTCTTCGATCGTGATGAGCACGCTGTGCATCAGGCGCTGGAGGTAGACGCGGACAGCCGTCGCTCTTGCGTGCCTGGCCACGTTGGTGAGCGCTTCCTGCACGACGCGGTACGCGGCCGCTTCGATTTCCGGGGAGACACGTTCTTCCATGCCTTCGTGGAGGAGATCCGCCCGCACCGAGTGCCGCTTGCTGAACTCCCGCAGGTGCGAGTCGACGGCTGCGGCAAGACCGAGGTCGTCGAGCAGCGCGGGATGCAGCAGGCGCGACAGGTCGCGCACGGTGTGCAGCGCGCCGTCGGTGAGCGAGCGCGCGTCGCGAAGCGGCCGCACCGGGCCGCCGGCCGTCTCGATCGCGCGCTCGGCCACGGCCAGCTCCACTTTGATCGCGGTGAGCACCTGCCCGACCTCGTCGTGGAGCTCCCGCGCGATCGTCCGGCGCTCTTCCTCCTGCACGGTGACGAGCTGCGCCGACAGGCGCTGCAGGTCGCGCGTGTTTTCGACGTCCTTCGCGCGTTGCCGCCGCAGGCGATCCTCGAGCCGCGACACGTGCCGAGTGGCGAAGAGGCCGATGACGAAGCTCGCGGCCAGTGCCAGGCCCAGCTGCGTCCACACGCGCTGCTGCGTTGCGGCATGCACGTCGGCCATCGCCGCCTGGTGCTGGACAAACGCGCTTCTGTTCATCGCCTGCACGTCTTCCGAGACGCGGATTACGTCGTCGCGCTTCGGAACGATGCGGCTTCTGAGCAGGAGCCGCGCCTCGGTCGGCCACCGTGTACTGTCGCTGGCCAGGACGTCGAGCATCGTGGCGCGGAACTGTTCGATCTCTCCGGCGAGCTCGGCGACGCGGCGCCGCTCAATCTGCGAATCGAGAACAGGAACGTACTGCCGCAGTGCACGGTCGATCTCCTTGTAGGTCTCCTGGAGCTGGCGCCGATACTCCTCGGTCGCCGCCGGGTCGGGGTCGAGAAGGGCGTCGCGCACGTAGACGGAGCCCATGAGAATCTGCGCGCGCACAATGGAAAGCAGCTCCTGCGCCTGCATGTACCGCGTATTGATCGCGGCAGACTGACCCTGCAGGTCGTTCATGCGGCGTGTGAAGTAGTAGCCCGAAAAGAGCCACAGCCCCAGCGTGAGGCCGAAGCCGAGCAGGAGCGCGGCTCGGATCGTGAGCCCGCCGAACGGTTCACGAGTCATCAACACTGGTGATTGTACCGCTGCGCTCGCCGCAGCGGCTGCCTCCCCACTCGCGGCGGCCAAAATACCGGGTTGCCGGGATGGGAACGAGGAGCTGTCCGGCGGTACCGTAGCAACGGAGATGATGCGTTGAAGCGGCCCGGTGCGTGGGTCCCGGGCGGAGACGATCGACGATGAACGTGAGCTCGAGTGCCGCGGTGGTGCCGGTTGTCGTTTTTTCCGATGTCGACAGGGTGATCGAGAATCCCCTGCCCGCATCCATGCGGCGCGCAGCGCGTGCGGTCGCGGCGGTCGCGCGCGAAGGCGGTTCGATTGTCCTCTGCTCGAACGGCACCCGCGCGGAGCTCGAACATTTCCAGCAGCAGCTCGGCATCTGCGCACCATTCATTGCCGAAGGTGGATCTGCGGCGTTCATTCCGCGAGGGTATTTCAAGTCCGACATCGCGTACGGCCGCGAGGCCGGCGGGTATGAGGCTATCGAGTTCGCTCTCCCGTACAACGACGTCGTCGCCACGCTGCGCGACACCGCGGCGCGCCTCCGCGTCGCCGTCACCGGCTTCAACGACATGTCGGTCGAGGAGGTCGCGCGCGACAGCGGCCTCACCCTTCTGCGCGCGCGGCTCGCCAAGCTGCGGGAGTACGTCGAGCCGTGCCGCGTGGAGAACCCCGACGTGCGGCACCGGCTGGTCCGGGCGCTCGAAGCGGCCCGGCTGCGATGCGTGCGCCACGGGCACTACGAGTATGTCGGCTCTGTCTCGAGCGATGAAGCCGCGCGCCACGTCGTTCGCAGCCTGTACTGGCGCGCCTGCGGATCCGCGATCGCCACCTGCTTGCCCGGCGCTCCGGCGGATGCCCGTGCTCCCCGGGCCACCGATGCCGCCGAGTGGGCCGAAGGCGCGCTCAATGTGGTCCGCACGCTTCGCGCGCGCAGCGAGGGGGCGACCGTGCCGATGCCGGAGCGGCGCCACGGCCGTCCGGCCGCCGAGCTCACCGCCTGGCGGACGCGCCTCGAACGCGAGTGGGAGGCGCGCCAGCGTTAAGATCGAAACGTGCCGCAGCGGCATAGCCGCTTCTGTTCAACCTGCCCCCACATCCCGATGCGCCGCCTCATTCCCGCCAACCCGCGCACATCCCTGGACATTGCCTGGTCGGTTTCGCGTGCGACGACGGACAATGTGGAATGGACGTCGACGATCTCTTCTATCTTCCGGACGCGGCCCAGATGGTCCGCGTCGTCGTTCGAATCGCGGTCTCGGCGCTGCTCGGGGGTGTTCTCGGGGCCGAGCGGGAACGCGCGCGGAAAGCGGCAGGCCTGCGGACGCACATGCTCGTGGCGCTCGGTTCGACTCTCTTCGTGCTGTTTCCCACCGAAGCGGGCATGCCGATCGACGACGTCAGCCGGGTGATTCAGGGTGTCGCGACAGGGATCGGGTTCATCGGCGCCGGCACGATTCTCAAACGCAAGGATGGCGAGGAGGTGCACGGTCTTACCACTGCCGCCAGCATCTGGCTCACCTCCGCGATCGGCCTTGCGGTCGGCGCCGGGCAGTTGTGGCTGCCCGTCATTGGAGCGATCTCCGCCTGGATCATTCTTTCGGTGATGGCGCGGTTCGATCACCCGGGCTCGGTGTCGTAGTGGGGTGCTCACCTCGCGTAGCAAGCGCTGACAGGTCGCTACGCGCTTGTGAAACTCGCGAAGGTTTCCGCCGGCGCAGAGGCACCCTGCGCGTGCGCCGCGGCCCGTTACGTGCGACACTCCTGCCGCCGGCCGCGATCGCCGGCGCGAGGCAGCGAAAGGAGCATGCGATGGCGCGGCAGCCGCAGAACTACGGGAATCACGCGCAGATCGTCCCCATCTATCACTACGGCGTTTTTGGAATCCTGCCGATCTACCTCGCGTGGGCGATCTACCGGGTCACGCGCGGCGTGACCGTCGAAGCCGTCATGTCCCTGCTGCTGGCTGTCGGATTGATTCTGCTGGCGCTCTCGGCGCGGACGATGGCGCTGACGGTGCAGAACCGCATCATCCGGCTCGAGATGCGGCTCCGGCTGCGCGGCGTCCTGCCGCCCGACCTGCAGCCTCAAATTCCGGAGCTGTCGGTCCGCCAGCTCGTCGCGCTGCGGTTCGCCAGCGACGCCGAGCTTCCCGAACTCGTCAGGGAGAC
>WUUC01187196.1_pt1 | contig 15371 bp, 12 predicted proteins | sample 6278441 | NCBI WGS metagenome assembly WUUC01 (sample SAMN13675441, study PRJNA597444) | soil metagenome | isolation source: soil | place: USA: Washington | collected 2017-10
AGCAGATCTTTCCACCCATCGTTGTCATAGTCTGCAAACAAAGGCGCCCAACTCCAGTCTGTGTTCGAGACGCCTGCCAACTGACCAATCTCGCTGAAACTATTGTTACCATTGTTCAACTGCAACATGTTGCGCATGTACTGGTAATGAAAACCGACCTGCACGTTGAAATCAAACTTCCCGTAATTGTCGGGAGCAAGCAGGATCTTTTGTCTGTGGTTGTCCTGCGGCAGCATGTCGAGAGTGTAGATATCCATCCAGCCGTCATTGTTGATGTCGGAGATGGCGTTGCCCATAGAAAACTGGCTGTTGTGGCCAATGCGGTCTCTCAGTTTGTCGGTAAATGTGCCGTTGCCGTTGTTTATGTAAAAATAGTCGGGCACCGCATAATCATTTGAAACATAGATGTCGGGCCAACCGTCGTTGTTCACATCCGAAATAGCCGCTGCAAGACCGTACGTCAAAGCAGAACTGCTGATACCGGCTTTTGCAGTGACATCTTCAAACCGGTTGTTCTCCTGCCTGAGCAATTTCACACCGATGAACGGATCGGGGGTCTTCAGTATCGCGGCTGTACTGACCTCATTGAGAATGGGCATGGCCCTGGGGTTATGATTGAGTTGAAATGCGTCGAGGTCCCCGTCGAGATCGTAATCAAAAAAATACACTTGATTGGTAAAGCCGGCGCTGGCCAAACCGAACTCTTCGGCCTTCTCGGTGAATGCAGGAACACCCTGGGTGTCGTTACCATTGTTGATGAACAATTGGTCTTTTCGCTTCTCTTCGGGAAGCATTCCGGAATAAGATAAATGCAGGTCCATCCGGCCATCGCCGTTAACGTCGGCCATCGTCACACCGGTTTTCCATGGACCGGGTCTGCCACCTACACCTGCAGTTGCTGTAATGTCTTTGAACTTCATCGAACCTTCATTGAGATAGAGCTTGCTCTCCTCCATGTTCGATGAAAAATATAGGTCTGTCAGTCCGTCTCCGTTGATGTCGCCGGCAGCCACGCCACCGCCATTGTAGAAATACTCATACATCAGAATGTTTGTGTTCGGACCTTCAGTCAGGGTGTTGGAGAAAGTGATACCGGTCTCTGTTGCCGGTAGAAGAGTAAAGAGTGTTTGAGCTTGCCGTTCGGCGACCTTTTCCGAACTACATGCAACGAGAATAAATAAGCTTATAAACCCGAATCTCATGTTTAAATAAGGGCCGCCTCAATACCGAGACGGCCCAAATCTTAATTCTTAATTCTTAAATCTTAAATCGTAAATTCTAGTAGCCTGGATTCTGAACCAGTTTCGTATTCCTGTTCATCTCATCTCTCACAATAGGTCTGAAATACATCTTATCATTCCACTGTCGTGTTTCATTCGATGTATTGTCTTCCACGGTGTAAGTATAATTATAAACAGTCTTGTCAAATTTATAAGGAGCTCTGGGGCTCTGACCAGCTTTCAAGGTTGCATCCACATGGATGCTCTTGATACCCCGGCCGAGTGTTGTCGGAGCGATCATCCAGCGACGTGCGTCGTGGTAGCGATGCTCTTCAAACGAGAGCTCTATCCTTCGTTCGTTTCGATACCTGTCTCGCAAGGCCGTGCCGGTCTCGGTTAGTTCGGGCATACCCGACCTGAACCGGATCTTGTTCAGCCACGTCTTCGCTTCGGCATCCTGCCCGAGCTCTATACATGCCTCCGCATAGTTCAATACGATCTCGGTGTACCTGACAAACGGCCACGGCACAACCTGGAAGCCCGACTGGTTTTCTATAACTGCGGGATCCGGATCGATGAACTTACGAACGTAGTAGTGCGTACGGCTTCCGTTCCAGTTCTCAACGAGCGACTCGCGGGTGTCGATACCATTGACCTTGCCACCAGCTCCATTGTCGTAATAACCGGTTTGGATCTCGTCGAACGGATCCAACACCGCGACGTCTGAAGGACGCGGCTTCCAGCTTGCTCCATCATAGAGTACGGTTGCATAGAAACGAGGATCCCGGTTTGCATAAGGGTCTCCAGCTTGCGCCGGGTTCGTCCAACTGAACTTCGAGCCGTCCATCATCTCGTAATCATCCACGAGTTGTTGTACCGGTGTATTGCCTGCCCAGTTGTGATAACCATTGGGACCGTTGTTGATACCAAAGTGAATACCACCCAATGGCCAGTCATTCTCCCTGGTAAACAAAGGTGTCATGGATCTCACAAAGAGCAACTCGTCCTTCGCGCCTGCATCGGCAGCTTTACTTCCACCACCCATCGAAAGTGCAACGTAGTTAGCAGTCGCCTCTTCGGGAGTAGCAGGTCCGGCGAGATTCATCTTATAACCAGCCATGGCATCCACCACAACTTTGGCGGCATCTCTTGCTGCTTGCCAACGTGCAGTACGATCGCCACTGGTGTAGGCCACAAACTCCTTGTTGCCATAGCTCCCGATAGTCGCCGAACTGGATGACGCCGCGCCAGCATCATGCAGATCGCTTGCAGCATACAGCAACACCCTGGACTTCAACGCCAGCGCAGCCAGGCGCGACGCGCGGCCAAACTGCATTGACTTGCCGTTCAAAAGCGTCGCAGCCTTATCGAGATCAGCAACGATAAAGTTTACACACTGTTCCCATGTGCTACGGGCCGATGTGTAATCCTCATCGAGACCATAGATCTGATCTATGATCGGAACCGCTCCGTAATAACGGATAAGCTGGTGGTAGTAATATGCCCTTAGAAAATGAGCTTCACCCAACAGCATGTCCTTGTCGATGTCGGTAAACGTCGACTCGGGGAGACGCGCGATGGCTATGTTCGTAGCACGAATGGCTTCATACATATTACCCCATCCATAGGTGATGCTGGTCCATCCCGGGTTCGAAGGGCTTTCATTCCCTTCCGTAAACACGTTGATACCACGACCTGCATGTGTGAACATTGCTTCATCGGTGTACGCTGCGAGCATCTGTTCTTCGAATCCACCATAATGAAGATAAGAGTATGCTCCGAACACGAACGCCTGGGCCAACGGTCCATCGTTCCATGCAACGTCTGCCGATACCCGGTCTACCGGTGTGGTATCCAGGAAATCGGTGTTACACGAAAATGGCACTACCAGGAATGCTGATATGATAATGATCTTGAATAACTTTTTCATATGCATCATGTGTTAAAAAGTTAAACGTAAACCTGTATTGATCACACGAGCCTGCGGATAGTATGAACCTGCTCCGTTTGTCGTCTCCGGGTCAAATATTTTGTATTTGTCCCAGGTGATCAGGTTCAATCCGTTCACATACAACCTCAGGTTGTTTATCCCCACCTTCTTTGTAAGCGCCGCCGGGAAATTGTAACCAAGTTCGACGTTCTTCACACGCAGATAGTTCTTGTTGTACAGATAGTAAGTATTCCTCGAATATTCTCCACCTGTGTAGTACGTATCATTACGGATGGCAAGCCTTGGATCTGTCGAACTGGGATTATCAATCGTCCAGCGATGATCGTAGCTGTATTTCAGGTAATTGCCAATGTCGCCCGACTCAGTACCAAACGGCAACAGTGCTCCCGTAGCCCCCTGTAGTAGAATAGACAGATCGAAATTCCTGTATTGGAAATTCATTGTCACACCAAAGTTGAAGTTCGGAGTTGCAGTCTTGTCAAGCCTGACCTTATCGTCGGCGTTGAGCTTTCCGTCTCCGTTGTGGTCCACAAACTTCATATCACCAGGCAACAGCTTATTGGTTACAGCAGTGTAGTCGATCGTATTCGCCGCGATCTCTTCCTGGTTCTGGAATACACCGTCGTACTGGTAAGCCAGGTAGGCATCCCACGGGTGCCCGGTCTGCCACTGGTACTCAGGTGCAGCAGTCACTTCATCCATGTACACTACCCTGTTGCGGTTGAAACCTGCATTGGTACCGATCTGGTAACTCAGACCACCGGCGGTTCCATTGTATGCCAGCGTAAACTCGAAACCTTTGTTCTCCATCTTCCCGGCATTCACCGGTGGAAGCCTGTTCGAGATACCGGTCGACGCGGGGGTTGAACCCTGCCTGAAGATCAGCATCTGGTTGCGACGGTTGTAGAAGTATTCAAAGGTGAAATCAAGTTTGTTGTTCAGGATCGTTCCCTCCAAACCGATGTTCGAGTTGTTAGAAACTTCCCATGTAAAGTTCGGGTTCGATACCACACCTTCCATCAGGGTTTGTGCTACCGCGCTGTTGATAGGGAAGCTGTTCGCGAGGTAAGACGAGAGGAACGCGTATTCCACGAGGTTCTCGGTATTACCGGGACGGTAGATCTGGTCGTTACCCATCTGTCCATACGAGGCCCTCAGTTTGAGGAAGTCGAACACACCGTTGTTCTGCATGAACTGCTCATTCGAAATGTTCCATCCCACCAATAGACCGGGGAAGAACCCATAGCGATGGGCTTTGGGGAAGAATGATGATCCGTCACGTCGCCAGACAAATTCTGCGAGGTATTTTTCATTGTAGTTATACATCACTCGACCGTAGTAACCGAGGCGTGCACGACTGTAAGTGTTCCTGTTGTCGTTACCACCGGTGATCAACTGTGTCGGTCCACCGGCAAAAGGTTGGGCGATAGCAGTGGAAATATATTCGCGACGATATGACGATACATAATCCGCAGTGAATGTCTCGCGGGTTGCACCTACCAGTATACCAAGATTGTGAGCCCCGAAGCTCTTGTCGTAGTTGAGCAGGCTGGTCACGTTGGTATTCAACACCGATCCGGTCGACATAGTAAGGCGGGCATCACTGAACGTTGAACGAAGTGCTCTCGTAAGGCGGGGTGTAACGCCATCGGATTCATAACTCACTTTGTCCCATGTGTACAGGTACCACGGTGTCTCCCATTTTTTATAACGATCGATGGTCTTGTCAGCAGATCCCATCAACGTGAGTTTCAAACCAGAAATCCAGGGATTGGTGATCTCTACCTTGCCATTGCTTTGTAAGAAATCCCGGGGGTTATTTTCATAACCTGTGGCATTGGTTGTGATGACATACGGGTTCTGACCATTTTCAATATCAGGTCCCGGCAGACCATTGGGCCATATTTCCGGTTCCGTCGGTCGTCCCCGCATTAGCATCCGGAATATAGATCCGGCAGTCTGTGTGGGGAAGTTCCGACTCTCTTCACGGGCCATGATGCCAAGACTTGTATTGACATACTTGTTGATCCTTGCATCAAGGTTGAGGCGGAAGTTGTATTGCTTATAGTATGTAGCAGAGTTCTTGTAATAAGCATCCTGATTCACGTAACCGATCGATGACAGGTACTTCACATTCTCCGTACCGCCCGATATCTGTATGTTGTGACGAGACTGGGGCGACCATGTCTTGAAGGCATCTGCGAACCAATCGGTATCTGGATGACCCCAGGGGTCGCTGTGGTCTTTGTACTTCTGAACAGAGGCGGGACTATAGTTTGCATTGACCGTTGTACCGGTAGTAGGCGATGTGAATGTTCCTGATTGCTGAATTCCGCTCCATGCAGATGACCATTCACCTGCGGGGATGTTTTTGTAAATCGGAATTTCATTCATAATGGAAGCATACTCGAATGCATTCGACATTTTCGGAATACGTGTCGGTTGTGCCCATCCCTGGTTGAAATCATATGCTACCTGAGGAGCACCGGTCTTGCCACGTTTGGTAGTGATGAGGATCACACCATTCGCTGCACGTGATCCGTAGATCGCGGAAGAAGCATCTTTCAAAACAGAGATCGATTCAACATCCTGTGGACTAAGACGGCCGAGGCCACCATCGCGATCAGGAATGTTATCGATTACCACGAGAGGCGACGAGTTACCGATGGTGTTCACACCCCGAATACGAATTGTGGATCCGTCATAACCCGGTTCACCGCTTGTCTGAACGGCAACAACGCCTGCGAGACGTCCCGCAAACGAGTTGGACAGATCGACAGCCGGTGACTTTTGAAGTTCCGCGCCGTTCACAGCAACAACAGACCCGGTGACTGTCACCTTTTTCTGTTCGCCATAACCGACAACCACCACTTCCTCGAGTGTTTGCGTATCGGCCTTGAGTTTCACATCGATAGCCGACCTTCCTCCTACCGACACTTCTTGTGACGTAAACCCGATGAAAGAGAACACGAGCACCGAGGCCTCACTTCCGACAAGTAAGGTGTACTTACCTTCATTGTCTGTTGTGGTACCGTTCGATGTTCCTTTCTCAATAATATTCACACCGGGAATAGCTGAGCCGGAGTCGTCCGTGACGGCGCCGCTCACCTGGAGTGCAAGAAATACGTCAGATGGCTTATAATCGTCTGCCTCTTCATCTTCACGGGCAGTCAGGATAACCTGCTTGCCTATGGATTCAAAGTCAATTGACGATTCGAATATCTTCTCCAATAAAACGCTGACCTTTTCATCCGTGACGCTCAATGTCACGTTCTTTATACCCTTCAGAACCCTTGACCGGTATGTGAAATTGATCCCGGCCTTATCCTGTATCTCGGTCAGCACATCCTTTACTTTCGCGTTTTCAACAGTTACTGAAACCGTACGGTCCAGAACCTCCTGACCACGCGTTTCGGCAGCCGATGCACAGAGCACGGTAACCGAAGTAAGCAGCAGTTGTATCAACGAGACTTTCATAAGAAATAGCAAAGCATTGCTACCTGGTTTAGGTTTATTCTTCATACATTAGAGATGTTTTTGTTTGTAAATCAGGCAAAAACTGGATGCGGTCCGACTTTGTCGGGCCTGCATTGACAGGCCGGCGATGGTAGAAGCATTGTCGGCCTACTTTTTTAGAGAGTATGTTTACTTCATAGGCAGCGTTTTGGTTTGGTTGGGTTTGATTGGCTTTTGATCATTCTTATTCACAGCCGGGGCTGTCGATGAGTATCACCCCGTCTATTACTCTATAGTCTGCCTTGATTGCCTTGCAGATAATCTCGATCCGCTGGAATAATCCTTCGTCCGACATTGCAGTGGTCAGCATACACTTGCTCAGTGTGTCTTTGTCATACACGATGTCGATGCCATAGTTTTCCTGAAGAACGTCGAAGATGTGTGTAACAGGTGCTTCATCGAAGCTCATCCGGAACAGGTCGGATTCGGGGAGGAGAATGGCGGGATTGTCGACCACTTCTTTCACCACCTTGTCGTTGTTGCGATTATAGACAGCTTGTTGATTGGGCGCCAGGATGATGGGCTTTTCCGGTGAGTCTTCTTTAGTACTTTCACCATGATGGACAGCGTATACTGAAACCTTACCGGTCCTTACCGCAACAGTAACTTCTTTGTCGCCCACGTAAGCCTTCACGGTAAAACTTGTGCCAAGTACCTGTGTGACGAGTTCTCTTGAGTAAACCCTGAACGGTCTTTTCGCGTCGCGACTCACATCAAAGAAGGCCTCTCCGCTGAGATATACCTCACGGAGCGGGCCGTCGAATTTCTTGCTATAAGCAATCTCACTTTTAGGCTGAAGTGTAACCGTACTTCCATCGGCAAGACGGACCTTTGATGGTGATCCGGTGTTGTTGACCATTCGTTCCTGCGTGTCCTCAATTACCGGAGTTTCAGAGGGTGCTTGCGCAACAGGTATCGCAGGGGTTTCGTTTTTGAAGAGATAGGGTGATATAAAAAATCCTATGGCAATCACCGCCGCAGCGGCAGCAGCATAGTACCAGACAGTTGACTTCCTACCCGCTGGAGGATGTGGATTTACCTTTGACCAGATCCGGTTTTCGAGGATCTGCCTGTATTTGGGAGACATCTCGGACATTTCCGGGATAGATACTTCGGAGGATTCAATATTTTCATACCAGTCGTTGATCAGCTTCTCTTCCTGGGGTGTACACGCTCCGTTGGAGAACTTCTCCAGTAGTGCTTTGAATTCGTGGGCTTCCATACAATAAAGACACATATGGATGGGGGGACCCCTAAAGAATTGCGGAAAATGAATGCAGTTCACGCAAATGCCCGCCCCGCAGTTGTTGCGGGGGCGCGAAGTACGCGAACCTAATTTGCGCCCTTTGCGGAACCTTTGCGTCTTTGCGTGAATTCTCTTTGCGCCTTTGCGTGAACTGCATTATGCCCCCAGTACCACCATCAGCACCAGAATATAATCCTTCAAATGAACGCGAAGTGTACGCATGGACTTGGTGATGTGATATTCGATGGCTTTTTCGGAAACGTGCAGGAGTTTCGCAATTTCTGCATTGGAGCGGCCTTCGAGGCGGCTGAGGCGAAATACCTTGCGGGAACGTTCGGGAAGATGATCGATGGCCGCTTCGACAGCTCCATTGAGTTCGTTATAGTTGACCGCAGCTTCGGTAGCACGCTGTTCCTGCGGAAGAAATTTCACATAATGCTCACAGTATTTCTGTTGCGTAGCGTGTTGTCGAATAACATTGATGACGCGATTGCGTACTGCGGTATGCAGATAAAATGAAAGATGAGTAATGAACGTGACAGTGCGTCTTTCCCACAAGGTTGAGAAGATAGATTGAACAATCTCTTCAGCCTCGTCGTGAGACATTGTCTTCGCTCTTGCTTTCAGATACAGGGAATGCCAGTACTTTCTAAAAATTTCCTCGAAGGCTTCGGCGCTTCCCTTCTTCAGCAGTTCCAACAAGTACGTATCCCTATCAGCGGAATTCTCCGAAATCATGGTACATACAAGTTAGAAAAAAAAGTCAGCAATCGATTGCTAACGCAGTAAGAAATTCCGCGACGTAAGAAATAAGTGTTATAACTACATTTTTATTCAGAAAGCACCATTTTTCTCAACGCCTCCACTTCCCTCCTCTTTCTTTTATAATAATTATGTTCCAGACCGCTTGCATACCATACGATGGCGAAAAAGACCAACAGCACAATCGCAAATCCTGTTGTCCTGCCGCCATTCCATAAGCCCACAGTGATCAGCGCCGCAACGGGTACGATATTCCACCGCAATAAACCTGAAATGCGAACCTGGTAAGTTGCGGTTGCTAGGGTGTAGTCGAGGTCACCCAATACGCTTCGGTCAAATTTTCCTTTCCCATTGATCCTGCTTACCCGGCTGATGATCAATATCACACCGACGATCATCATCCATGCTGCAAGAACATACAGGTACACATTGGGTCTCTCCGAGGTCAGCGTTGTACCCAGCATGAGTGCGCCTGCGGCAATGTTGACCGCGATCGACATGAGTTCGGTGAAGTTCGTGATGCGACGTGTCTTCTGTTTTTTAGATAGGATCCGGTTATGCATAGCCGTTTCGTCGAGCACGTACAACGGCTCATTGTTTTGTGTGTCCCATATCTTTTTCATTTCATCAAACTCCATAGCGGTCATACGTTTTGGATTCTGTAATAAGATGCTTTTTGATGCGGTTGATCTTCACCCCGATGTTGGATTCGGTGATACCGATGATCGATGCCATCTCTTTATAACTGAAACCGTCGAGCATCAACAGCGTGATCGACCGGTCGATCTCATCGAGTTTCGCGACCTCATCGAACAACCATGACAGGCGTTCATCATGAAGCACGGTGTTTTCGATCAACACGTGTTGTATATTTTCGATATCCGTGCGGTTCTCTGAACGTTTGCGCTCTTTTTGCGCAAACCGTATCGCGGTGTTGAGCGATATCCGGTACAACCAGGTGGTCACGGCGCACTCCGACCTGAAACCCGGGATGGATCTCCATACTTGCACGGTAATCTCCTGGAACAGGTCATCCCTGTCCATGGCTGTGAAGGCATAGGACCGCACGATCTTAAAGAGCAGTCCCTTGTGCTTCGAGAGCCAGCTTTCGAGAATAGTTTTCTGTTCGGCTTCAGTCAACGCGTTGGTTTTGAAGGATTAGTCCGGATAACGGGGTATTTCTTACAAACAAATTCGGCTTTTTTGTTTATAATCGATGCCCCGCGTTGTGCAATTCTTATTTGAGTATAGGGATCACTATTTTCCTGAGGAGCTCGAGGCCTTCTATGAATGTCATCGCGGCCCGGGTTATGAAATGCACATGACAATTGATTGCGCCGCGACCCCCGCGGATAGCAACGTGCGCGCTCCAATCAGCTTGGCCAAGCCCGCGCTTTTTATGGGAACGGTTTATGCGATAATTTATGCGTGACCTATCTTTGTTCTCATGCAGGAAACCCCGCCATACAAAGACAATACAGCCGCTGCGCATATCTCGGAGGATCTGATCGTCGAAAAAGGAAGAGTGAGACGAATACTCTTCATCACATCACTTGCTGTGATCAATGCCATAATCGTTGGCTTCATCGCCAAGCTGCTCGTTATACTTATCGGTGTTGTAACGTCTATTTTCTTTTATGGAGAGATCTCCTTTGAAGAGGTGTCGCCGGAGCATAATACACTTGGCTATTGGGTGATCTTCATCCCGGTGATCGGTGGACTAATTGTGGGCGTTATGGCAAGGTTCGGCTCACGGGCCATTCGTGGTCACGGTATCCCGGAAGCCATGGAGAAGATCATCACCGAAGAAAGCCGTATTCATCCTATGATAACCATACTGAAGCCGTTATCGGCTGCAATATCTATAGGATCTGGTGGGCCCTTTGGCGCAGAGGGTCCGATCATATCTACCGGTGGCGCTCTCGGTTCATTCTGCGGACAAACGTTGCACATCACCGCGCAAGAGCGCAAAGTTCTGCTTGCCGCCGGAGCGACCGCAGGTATGACAGCAATCTTCGGAACACCATTCGCAGCGATACTGCTCGCGATCGAATTGCTGCTATTCGAATTCTCGGCCAAAAGTTTCTTACCGGTCATGATGGCCTGTATCACCGGGGCATGTATGCACTTTGTGTTGTTCGGTTCGTCAGCCGCCTTCCCGATGCCCGAAGTTGGAACACCCGGTAGCACTGCTGTCTTCACGTATGCGGTCATCGGCCTTGTTATCGGGCTCGCATCGGTAGTAGTTACGAAATGCGTTTACCTGGTAGAAGACTGGTTTGAAAAATTACCCATCCATTGGATGTGGTGGCCCGCACTGGGGGGAATTGCCGTTGGCGTCATCGGCTTGTTCTTTCCGAAAACACTCGGTGTTGGATACAACAATATCACAGACACGCTTTCAGGTGATCTACCTGTGACAATCCTTATATCATTGTGTTTTTGGAAATTCACGTCGTGGGCAATTGCATTGGGAAGCGGAACTTCGGGAGGAACTCTCGCTCCACTATTAACTATCGGGAGTTCAATGGGCTGCCTGATCGGCATCCTGGTACAAACCTGGTTCCCCGAAGCAGGGGTTAGTCTGCCACTTGCCTCCCTGGTTGGTATGGCAGCGCTATTCGCCGGGGCATCCCGCGCCATTCTTACATCGATCGTCTTTGCCATGGAGACCACCATGCAGGAAAGCACGTTGCTTCCTCTTATTGCCGGATGTTCGACAGCCTACCTTGTATCGTTCGTCCTCATGCGATCGACGATCATGACCGAAAAGATAAAGCGACGTGGAATACTGATGCCCGAAAGTTATCGCCCCGATCTGCTTGAATTACGCAGGGTTTATGAGATCATGTCGCCAGTCTACCCTACCCTGTTCACTGTTGCTGACAATCTTACAGTAAAAGAAGTTAAACAAGCTGCCTTGAGTGAAGGTGTTCAACATGAGGGCAGAGCCATTGCCGTAGTGGCTGACAACTCAATTCTTGGCTTTATTGACCGCCGGGTGATCTTTTCCGACAATGACAATGATCACCTGCGTATCACCGAGATCATGGCGCAGTTTTATTCTATTTATACAGACAACTCATTGGCGCTGGCACTCGAGGTCATGCTTAAATCAAAGCAGCAGGTTTTAGCCGTACTCGATCGGGCCACCAATGAATTGGCAGGAGTAATTACAGAACGTGACGTACTTAATGCTTTCGAAAAACGCTTCTTTGAAGACAAAGTCATTCAACAACACATCTCCCTGCAAAAGAAAGCAGTCAAAATCTCAAAAAAGGCAGCGGGAATGTTGAAAAGAAAGAGGTCGTAAATGATTTCTAGATAGCCTTCAATACAAAATGTACAATGGCATCGCAACGAGTGTTGCCGAACTCAAAGATCTCCTTACCGGAAGTCATCTCCATGAGAATATCTTTAAGGAGCGCTTTCGCGCGATAGCCCCGAACTTTCACGTTCGACTCGGTGAGTCCAAGACACTCTGCAATTTCCTGGTTCGACAACCCTTCAACTTCCTTCATCATATAGATCACCCGATACTTTTCAGGTAAGTTGTCGATAGCATGTTCCAGCATTTGCTGTGTTTCCTGTCTGATAATCACTCGTTCGGCGTTTATTTGTTTGTCGGGAATCCGGTTCATTGTCTCGATACCTACTTCATCGGCGGACAGGTAGATGACCTTGCCTTTCTTGAGATCTTTTAATCTCATCAGAGCTTCATTGATACCGATCCGGATAAGCCAGGTGGAGAAGGCTGAATTACCGTGAAACTGGTAAAGCTTGTCGAATGCCTTCAGATAAGTATTCTGCATGGCATCGCGGACTTCATCGTCGTCGCGAAGGTAACCCCGGATAACCCGGTACAACATCTGGTTGTGACGGCGCATGACTATCTCAAACAGTTCTTTCTCACCAGAGATCACGCGACGCACAACAGTGTTGTCATCGAGCTGGCTCGTTCCATAATCTTCGATCTTAAGAGAATTCATCGGCAGTTCTTCACCATTAGATGACCGGCCCGCTATTAAGTTACAAAAAACAAAGGCGATTTTTTTGTAACCAACGCGACGGTTTCAGATCGAATCTGTATAACCAAACTGATATAATTATGGCAACAACAGCAATTAAAACTTCAACCCATGTCAACGAGGTAACAAGGGTATCGACGATCCTCAAGTTTACTTTCGGACTCGTTCCGATTGTTGCCGGTCTCGACAAGTTTACGAATGTTCTCACCGACTGGAGTCAATATCTCAATCCTGCGGTGGCCAATATGCTGCCCGTAACTGCAGAAGGTTTCATGATGATCGTTGGTGTGATTGAGATCGTGGCAGGATTCATCGTTTTGTTCCGCACCGAACCTGGGGCGTATATCGTGTCGGCGTGGCTTGTGGCTATCGCGCTCACACTCCTCGCCTCGGGTAACTTCCTGGATGTTGCGGTACGCGACATTGTGATGGCGATAGGGGCATTTTGCCTGGGTCGTCTAACCCATTACAGGAATCAAGGAGGCGCTTAAAAAAGCTATGGAAGTCTATGGGTTGGGGGAACCTGGACTTCTGCGGTTTTGCGGTTCCGCGAAGCGGCTGATGATCTTTTTCCGGGCAATCAATGATTCCTGTCATTGATTGCTTTTCCCGTCATCTCCATTTTTCACCTTTCAAAATCGAAGGCATGGTGGAAGCAGGAACATTTAAAACTCCCATACTATTTATAATATTCAACAGGCCGTCAACGACACAAAAGGTCTTTGACCAGATCAGGAAGCTCAGACCGGCAAAATTGTACGTTGGCGCCGACGGCCCACGGCCAAACCGCCCGGACGACCTTGAAAAATGCTCGGAGGCGCGCGCCATCATCCAGCAGGTCGACTGGCCCTGCCAGGTAAGAACCCTGTTTCGCACCAACAACCTGGGCTGTGGCGAAGGTCCTTCCAGCGCAATCACATGGTTCTTTGAAAACGAACCGGAAGGCATTATTGTAGAAGATGACTGTCTGCCTTCACTGAGTTTTTTTAAATACGCCGACGAACTACTGGAAAAATATCGCAACGACACACGAGTGATGATGATCGCCGCGAATAACATCGAAAACCCGGAAGATCGCGAAACGGAATACTCCTATACCTTCTCCAACATCACCTACTGCTGGGGATGGGCATCGTGGGCACGGGCATGGAAGCTGTTCGACTACAAAATGTCACATTATAAAGAGGTCTATCGCAAAGGTTATCTCAACGCATCGTATCGAACTGTCTACGAACGTACCGCGTGGGAATACATCTTCAGCCGAATGTATGAAGGCGATGACCGGACAAGCCGGAAAACCATCTGGGATTACCAGTGGCAATTCGCGTGCATGGTCCATTCGGGGCTTATTATAGTCCCAAACCGCAACCTCGTCGAGAACCTCGGGTTCGGGGAGGGTGCGAGCAACACAATCGACCCCGAGGCGTTTACACATGTGCTTAGTTCAGGTGAGATTGAGTTCCCGCTCCGCCACCCGGAATTCATGATGGTTCATCGCGAGAGAGACCTGAGAACTTTCAAGATCATGCACACATCATTTACGTCCCGGTTGAAGGCACGGATCAAGTCATTGATACCCGCCACTATCGTGGAGACGATCATTAATCCGTTTATGTCGAAGAAGATATTTATGCCTCGACAGTGGAAAAAAGCATTTGGATAGAACTAAGAGGTAAGAATTAAGAGTTAAGAGTTGGCTGAACTTCACAGTTCCGCCCTATTCACAATGCCCGAAGCACTTAAAGTGCAAACCAAAAAAACTCGAGAATTGACCTAAAATGGAAAGTTTAGTGTCCAATTCCCGCCTGCGGCTTTGAAATCTAAAATCTTTTTTCGTGCTTAGAGACCAGTTATTAAGCCAGAATCTCTGAAAAAGGTATTTTCATTTGCCCTGATCGCCGTACTCCTGATGAATACATTAGGATATTATGGCGTATTCCTGGGGTTGCAATACCAGAACAGTATGGCCATGACGAGGCAACTCGATGCCGATCAGTACGACGAGTCACAAGCTGTCACTATCCAGGTCCCCCTCTCCGTTCCCTACATGTATAATGACGCGGACTTCAAACGCGCCGAGGGCACTTTCGAACACAACGGCGAGACTTACCGTCTGATCAAACAAAAATATGCGAACGACACCCTTACGATGATATGCGTACGGGATACTGAAGGCGAACGGATCAAAGATGCACTCTCCGACTATGTGCTCTCCTTCACCGACAAAGCCGGCGACGAGCAACAGAGCTCAACGCTTACCGTGTCGTTTATCAAAGACTATTTGCCCCAGGCAATATCGATCCTTACAAGTTCCACAGGCTGGCAAACAGATGTGCTTAGAGGCATTTCCGCCAGCAACCTGATCCCAACTTTCACCGCCTCGGTGATACATCCGCCCGAACGGGCCTGATCTTCGTAGCCCTGACGCTGTCAGGGCATCTCACGTCGTGAGTTGAAGCACCTTTCTTTCAAGTTCTATTGCGTCCTACTACGCATTGCTACGTAGGACACCGCCGGTAGCAACCTGTAATTGACACCAGCACTCCGTCAGGATGAGTTTCGGAGATCGATAACCTTGAAGATTGCAACTCCAAGCATTCGGGATTAATGGGTTTTTCCCGAAGTGAGTTCAATGAAAACGGTCCTGC
>WUUC01104893.1_pt1 | contig 15370 bp, 14 predicted proteins | sample 6278441 | NCBI WGS metagenome assembly WUUC01 (sample SAMN13675441, study PRJNA597444) | soil metagenome | isolation source: soil | place: USA: Washington | collected 2017-10
GCATCTCTACATCAAGCACCTATGTCCCACTTCGGGCGAGCCGAACTTGTGGGTAATTGAAAGCGCCGGCCGGACGCTTACGCTCCCATCCATGACCACTGCCGATGATCTGCGCCTGCTGATGCCCGCTTACTGGCGGTCCATCCAGACCGCCGCTTCGTAGATACCATCTTTACCAATAGATCGTCAGTCCTGGGTTCGTAGCTCCCGTCTCTACGCTTCCGTCCGTCAAGAGGGCACTTGAAGCGACGCTTACCTTACGATGAAACCAGGGCCGAGATAATTTTGGAAATGGGCCTCAGGGAAAAATGCCTAACGGGCGGAAAGATGCAGCAGAGAATGGGTCGTTGGACGTGGGTCCACCTCTCACTTGAGCCACTCTACGAGCGGTAACTTAAGGCGTCTAAACTCCGCAGTGGCGAGTTCTGCGATCCGAGAAGCACCGAGAGCCGAAAGGTGAGTATCGTCTGCTGTACCGTTGGGAAGTTTCTCATACTGGCCCGGTGAAATGTGCAAATAGAGCTGCTTCGAAGCCTCTACGCCATAAGCGATCACTAGTTTTTCGCTTAGATCGTTCAGTTCGAGCAAGGGAACATTTTGCTCCGTCGCTACCTTTCGAGTCGCCGCAGGATATTCCCCGTGCGTACCGATTAACTTACCTTCCGGGCTGAATCGGCGTCTAGCGATGGGCGTAGCGAGAATCGGATTCGCTCCAGCGGACCGCACGTCGGCCACCATTTGCCGAAGATTGTCAGCGAACGTAGTGTGTGGCTCAGTATATCGCTTAGGTGAGTTTACTTTCTCGTCGTTGTGCCCGAATTGTATAATTACCCAGTCATTCGGCTTAAGGGCGGCGACCACCTCCGCCCATTTCCCTTCAGCGATAAAGCTTTTCGAGCTTCGTCCATTCAAGGCGTGGTTTACCACCTTGCCGGGGTTTCGTAGATATATTGGCAATAACTGGCCCCAGCCACGTTCTGGGAAAGGGGGATCGACACGCTTGTCTGACATGGTGGAGTCACCCACCAGATACAGCTTCGGAACGATATCTCCGCGACTAGATGTTGCTAGGCAAAGTGCTCCGAGTATGAGGAACCAGCGGATTACTATTCTTCCGGCGGTGAGGGAGGTAAACAGGGTTAAAGAGCGCGATTTCATAAAGAAGAATTTGTTGAGTGACCAGACGCAGGTCATGCGAGTCGGGGGCGGTTTGGGTTAAAACAATTGATCGATTCAGCCACAGCGAAGCGTGGTGTCACGGTTATTGGTTAAGCCTAGGTTGCTCTGAATATGAATTATCGGGTGTCACCATGAACTCTATGCGGTCATCCGCATTCAAGTTTCTCAAGTCAACCACGACCCCTAATGCCAACAAATCCTCAAAGCTACTAATGTAACTGCCCGCTACTTTCAGATTAATGAACTTCAAGCGAATCACAGCTGTTATAGGATCAGCAAATATCGCGAATGACGTCTTGCCAGGATAAACGTGATCTACGGTCACGTTCTCAAAAACAGCATCCAGTTCAGTCGCGAAGTACAGATATTCTTTCGGACGTCCAAATGACCATCCTACTTCTAAGAACCCTACAGTGTCCTCAAAACGAGCGTTTCTGACCCGAATCGCTTTCATGGCCATTTGATGTGGCACCCGCCCAAAGTCATAGTGCGAAAAATTCATCATCCCGGATCCCCATGAGCCGGGACCGTTATAGTACCCTGCATCTACGACGTCGTGGTTTTCCCAGGTGATATCGTCGCCTGCGTATTCGGCACCCGTTCCTATTTTGATCGGGTTAGCGGTGACCAACGCAACGTTGTCGCGAAACAGCACGCGTCGAGAACGGTACTCGTTGGCCCAAGAGGTACGCTCATCCCCGTCGACCGCCTTATCGGGTTCGTGGCCGGGATAGGTGTGTCCATATGGCGATGATTTTGCGGGCCTATTCAACGCAAGATTTTTTCCAGGATGGGCAGCGCTGTAGACTTCAATTTCTCTGAGAAGATCACCTGCCCAATAACTTTCAAGCCGCTCTAGTGAACGTATCCGCACCCAGCGCGCTTTTCCGCGAACTCGTAAAGTCTTTGAGATAGAATCAGCCTGATCTATTTTGGCAAGAGTCGTCCATTTTACGCCGTCTACCGATGAGTCCAAACGGTATTTTTGAAAGTGTGCAGAACCCCATTTGACCGCGATTTTATTGAGGCGGAACTCCTGGCCTAGATCAACCGTCAGCCACTCGTGAATATCGTGCCTCCCTTTGATGGTAAATGTGTCATCGCCGGAAATCGAAAAACTGTTACCGACAAATCCGTCGCTCGACGAAGCGAGGTTCAGTGCATCTTTCCCTTTGCCAATCGCTTGATCGATTATGGTAAGGATCTTAACGTTGATGAGACGATAGCGATCGCTGTGGGATAAGATCAGTCCTCGGCCACCGTCTTCTTCGTCATGGGGCGTAACTCCGCGTTTACCTATAGCATCACTGCGAATCATCATGTCCTCCACCAGGAAATCCGGAGCTTTTTCGACGGTTAAAGCGTATCCGTTGGCTTCGATGAGCCCAAACCCACGTATGCTCACGTTGGCGGCATTTGAAACCGATATGGCTCGTTTTCGATCGCGTCGGTGCCCCTTTTTTTGGGAGTGTATAAAAGCGCCAGGCGCCAGATAGAGGGTGATGTTGTCGCGTCGCACTCTGAGGTCCTCCACCAAATAGGTCCCCCGGGGGAAGTATAGCGTGCTCCCCGCTTTCGCTTTACTGATCAGACGAGCGAGCGGGCGTGTGATGTCGCGTTTTCCAGTGTGATCGATTCCGGCCTCCAAAACATCGATGACCCCATTTTCGCCTGGAGAGGGCGAGTCGTCTTTCGATGTTTCAGCGAAAAGCAAAAGGTAGCCCAAACTAACGCCCGGGCGGTTTGGCTCGTTGATTCGAAGCACATACTGTTTCGGCTTTTCGATTGTGAATCGCAAGCGGTTCCCCTCGATCTCATAGGGGATTCCAAGGCTTTTGGGGCTGAGCGCTGTAAGGGCAGAGTTGATGTCGCCTTCCAAAAATTCGACTTCTACGTTGGCGCGATCTTTGAAGAAAAACTGAGCAAAATGCTCACTCCAAAAATCCCCCACGAAGACGGGCTGTCGGTTCACCGTCACGCGAAAGCGCTTGCTCGCGGGGCTCGCGTGCGACCAATCGATGCTTTCGATATTCGCTCCAACCCCTAAGCCGGTCGCTTCGGCCTGCATAGAGTGACCTCCGACGATACCGATCCACGTTGCGATCCATACGAGGCGGTACACCAAATAGGTTAGTGGATGAAAAGCATATTTATATAAATACGCTGACTGATCTCGTGAGTGGGCAGATGCCAGACAACACCGGGGAAAGACCGACGTATGGGACGTCTTTCTAAGTGAGATCGTCGGACGCCGCGATTTCTTCATCGGTGTTTACTTTGACGTTTTCACATTGCGGAGGGTGCGGCGCCTAGGGGCAGTTCACGGCTGTGGGTGGTTGCGGAGGAGGAATTTCCCCCGAACGGCGTTGAAGGAGTCGTTGTCTTGGCCGCGGCCGCCGCCGGTGAAGACTAGGGTGAAGTCGCGGCCATCCGCGCTCAGCCATTTGGGGGCAAACGATAGGAAAAAAACATTGTCGCGCCATGCGAGGGTGCTGCCGGGGCGCGTGCCGCCGAAGCGCTCGGCCGGGGTCCAGTATTTGACTGTCGTCCAGGGGCCCCAGGGTTCGGGGGCGTCGAAGATCGCCATGAGGCCGGCGTGCGAGACGGTGTGTTCGGTGGCCAGTAGGTAACGGCCGAGCCCGGCGTTGTAGCTCGCGCTCAGGCACCAGCCGGTGCCTGCGGGATTTTCCAGGACGGGTTGTTTCGCTTCGACCGGGCCCCACTGGGGTTGACCGCCGGCGGCTAAGCCCGCGAACCATTCATAGGCGTCGCGGCCGGCGAAGAGTTTTTCTTTGGGCGCGCGTGCGAGAAAAATCGCTCCGGGTTGTTGGACGCCCAATCCGGTCTTGTCTTGCTTGATGCAGGGCCGGGTCGGGCGCAGGAAGTACGAGTAAACATAGCCATCGCGCGCGCCGGCGTTGTCTTTGCCGAAGACGAGGAAGGTGGGGATCATGACGTTATCCGCGCAGCTCCACCGCCAGGGGGCTTTGGTCCAGGTCGCCGCGCGATCGGTCGAGCGGGCGAGTTCTATATATTGATAGTGATCGCGCGGGGGGCCGGTGTCGGGGATGTCGGGGATGACCCAGGAGTACAGGACGCCGCCGAGGCTGATCGTGCCCCAGCTTTTGCCGGTAAACTGCGCGGGGTTTTCGGGGTTCACGCCGCCCCATACGTTGTGGATGCGGTAGTCGTTCCAATCGCCTTCGATCCGGGCGTAGCCTAGGCCGACGCGGCCGGCGTTGCCGATGGCGCCGGCCCCGCCGCCGTCGCCCCAGGACGAATACAGGTGGTCGTCGTCGGCCCAGGTGGTTTGCCAGTTGTCGCTGCCGAGCGCGTCGCGTTTGTGCGTGGACCAGTCTAAGACTAGATCCGCGATGACGGGGCTCGGTGGATACGGGGGCGGTAGTGCTGGGAGGTCGCCGGGCGGGGTCTTAACGGCGGCGACATTTTCCGGGTCGGGGTCTTCGGCGGGCGCGTGGTCGGCGGAGGTCTTTGGTGCAGGGTTAGCGGGAGTTTGCGCGGACAGTGAACTCGAGCAGCCCATGGCGAGGGCGAGGGGCAGGACCGAGCTGAGCCAGCGCGCGAAAAGGAAGGGGCTACCGGCCGGTTTTGTTGATTTCATGTTCGATTTCCTGGATGCGCGTGAATTTGGCCAGCGATCTGCCGCCTTGGAAGGTCGCGTCGATGAACGCTTGCGCGATCAATTTCGCCGATTCGGCGCCGGTGACTTGGGCGCCCAGGGCGATGATCTGGGCGTTGTTGCTTTTGGCGAGTCGCTCGGCCGCGAAAATGTCGCTGCACGCGCCCGCGTATACGCCGGCCAGTTTATTGGCGGTGATCGCCATCCCCAGGCCGGTGCCGCAAATCAAGATTCCTTTGGTAAATTCGCCGGACTGGATGCGGCGCGCGAGATTGAGCGCCACATCGGGATAATGGCATTCGGGGCGGCCGGCGGTGTAAGCGAGATCCACGACTTCGTGGCCGCGTTCGGCGAGATAAGCGATCAGCGGAGTTTTCAGTTCGTGGCCGTTGCAGTCGGAATCGATAACAATGCGCATAAAGAAGGAGGCAGGCAGGGGGTTAAGGCGCGGATTAACCGGATGCGGCGAGCTCGCGAAACAGGGGAGAGAGCCGGTCGTAGCCTTGCCGGTACACGGCGAAGAGAGTGCGGTAGCGCTGTGCGAGCGCGGAGTCGGGGTGGTCGTTTGTTTGCGGCAGGAACAGGTGCTTTAGCGCGTCCGGGTCGCGCCAGCGGTTCTGGCCGATGCCCGCGAGCAGTGCGGCGCCGTAGGCCGTGCCTTCGGAGGCGACGGTCGTCGCGATGGGGCGGTCGAAAACGTTGGAAAAAATCTGCCGCCACTGGGCGTTTTGCGCGCCGCCTCCGCACAGCCGCCACCGTGCGGGCCGGATGCCTTGCCGCTCCATGACAAGGGCGGCGTCGCGCATGCTAAACGCGACGCCTTCGAGGATGGCGCGCACTAGATCGGCGAGGCTCGTGCGCGTGGACAGGCCGATGAAGGCGCCCCGCGCGGCGGCGTCGGGATGCGGACAGCGTTCGCCGACTAGGTAGGGAAAAAACAGCGTCCGGTTGGCGCCGGGGGGCGACTCGCGCGCGCAGCGTTCCAAATCGGCGAACGTGAGCTCGCTTCCGGGGAGCCCGAGTTGGGCGGCGCCCACCTGGAGGAGATTGCGTATCCAGCGCAAAGACTCGCCGGCGGTGAGCGTGACGCCCATGCCGACATAAGCGCCCGGCAGCACGCCGCAGAAAATCTGCAGGCAGCCGCCTTCGTTGGGGATGTTGGCGGCGAGGGGCACGGTGACATTGCCGCCGGTGCCCACGACGAGCAGTCCTTCGCTTGTATCCAGCAATCCCATGCCGAGCGGTTGCAGCGCGGCGTCTCCGCCTCCGGCGACCAGGGGCAAGCCGGCGGGCAGGCCCAGGTCGCTGGCGACGTCGGCCGGCAGCGCGCCGACGACTTCCGTCGATTCGTGCGCGTGGACAAACCACGCTCGGGGCAAGTCGAGCAGCGCGATTAATTCATCCGACCAGCGCCGCCGCCTGACGTCGAATAGGCCCGTGCCCGAGGCGTCCGAGACATCGGTCGCTTTTTTCCCCGTGAGTTTAAACCGCAGGTAATCTTTCGGGAGCAGCACCGCGGCGATGCGGCGGAAGGCTTCGGGCTCATGCTCGCGTAGCCACAGCAATTTCGGAGCGGTGTAACCGGCGAGCATGTTGTTGTTCGTCAGGCGCAGCAGCCCGTCGAGACCGCCGCAGCGCTCGGCGATTTCGGCGCATTGCGCGTGGGCGCGCTGGTCGTTCCAAAGGATCGCGGGGCGGATCACCGCGTCGTGCGCGTCGAGGGCGACCAGGCCGTGCATCTGCCCGCTGACACCGGCGGCCCGGATCGCCTGCTTGTGCTCAAAGGTGCCGGCGACCTCGCGAACTAGCGAGCGCACCGTGCTCCACCAAATCGCCGGATCCTGCTCGGCCCAGCCGGGCTGCGGATACTGCACGGCGTATTCGCAGCAGGCGCTGCGGACAACGCGGGCGTCCCTATCGATCAGGACGACCTTGGCGTTGGTCGTGCCTACGTCGATCCCGAGGAAATACTCTGGCGCGTTGTCTTCCATGGGCTGAGCTCCAGATTACGACTCCTCGTTAGGTTTCGTTTTCATCCAGAAGGGCGCGCTCGCAAACCAGAGCACCATGCCGACGATCATGAGGTTTACGTGAAGGTTCCAATCGATCTTGCCGTAGAAAACGAAAAAGGACGGAACGACGCTGAGCAGTAGCCCAAGCACCGAGATGACAATGGCGAAGCATTTCATTTTGTTTAAAGGGGTTCAGAGTGGAGTTGCCGTAAAGGCCTGTGCGCGCAGTAGCGATTTTTGTATAAACCAGCTCGACAGGCAGTAGAGTGCGACCGCGATAACGATGCCTGGTAGCGCGACGAAGAAGATTTCCATCTTCACTTGGAACACGAGGAACAGGCAGGCGAGGGTCGTGCCCACCCAGGTGATGGCGGCGGCCCAGTTGGTCTTACCTTTTAAAACCGCGGAGAGATTTGGCCTCAGGCCCAGCAAGGGCAGAATCCAATAATCGGTGAGGATCACGACGCCGATGGGCATCAGCGACAGGCCTTCCACCGCGATGAATTCGAAAAACTTCATGATAAACCCGGGGAAACACGCGGCCAATGTAGTCAGTCCGCCGGCGACTAGCGTCACCTTCCAACGTTTCCAATCCGGCGTGATCGCCTGGAGCGCCAGACCCGCCCGGTAAAGAGTCGGATTGGCCGTGGTCCAACTCGTGACGAGCACCCCGACCGCGCCGACAAACCCGGCGCCGACATACGCCATCGGGCCCGGTGCGAGTTCACGCGCGGCGGCGGCGAACAAAATACCCGAAGCGATCCAGGCGATGTAGTGTCCCAGAAACATCCCCGAAGCGCTGGCAAAACCATGCTGCCATTTCTTCGCGTAGCGCAGGATCGACATGTCGCTCATGCCGATGTGCATCGGGATATTCAGCAGCCACGTGAAAACCGCGATATGCCAGAAGGTGAATTTCGAGTGCCCGGCCATCGGCGTCCCCGTCCAGATCACCTCGGTCGCCACGCGCCAGAAATCCCCGAAAGAATGGCAGCCGAGCGAGGGCAACACCGCGAGCGCACAGGCGATAAAAAGCAGAAACATCCACGGCGCGCAGATGTTGGAGAAGTGGGAAATTTTTTCGAATCCCCAGATCGCCAGGACCGTCACCAACGCTCCGACGCTAAAGACCACGACCACCCACGACACGCTGGTCGGATAGACATCGTCGAGCTGGGGCATCGGCATATTAAACGGCAGTCCCACCGCGGTCGCGCCGACCGCGATCATCGCTCCGGCCAAAATACAAAACATCAGCCCGTTCACGATGCTATAGATGAACGTCACGCGCGGCCCCGCTACTTGGCGCAGATGCCAGTATAGCGTGAGCCGTGTGCGCACGGCCACCGGCGCGACGAGCAACGCAAAACTCAGGACGGCCAGAATATTGCCGACCAACAAACCTAAAAACAGATCCTTCGCCGTCACGCCATGCGCGACAAAGAGCGGACCGATGACAAACTCAGTGCCAGCGACATGCTCGCCGGCGTACAGGCCTAGAAAACTGCCAAAGCCGATGAGCTTTTTATTAGAGACAGGTTCACGATCGTATTCGTAGAGCGCGTCGAGCTGCTCGGATAGCGGTTTCGGATTTTCCATAGGGGTGTAGGTGGGGGGAGTGATCGGCAGGGCCGTGGAGAGGAATGGGGAGGGATGCGCTCAGAGAAAGCGCGCGTAGTCGTTGACGAGCAGGTGCACCGGGGCCTCGTCTTCTTCGAGGGCGGGAAACCGCGGATTCGAATCGATGAACACATTGTCCGTCCGGTCATCGTTGACCGTGCTCACTTCGCCCACGAGCACCGGGCCGCGTCCCGCCTCGCCCCAAAACGCGTGATAAGTTCCCGGCACCAGATAGATGCTTTCACCGGGGCGCAGCACGACTTTGCCGCCCGCGGGCACTGTCACGGTCAAGGCGTCGATCTTCACCGAGACAGCGCTCGCCTCCAGCTTCCCACGGCTGTCGCCGTTTTGGAGTTGGATGACCAGATTGCCGCCGCCTCGGTTAATGATGTCCTCGCGCTTATGGATATGCGTGTGCAGCGGCGTCACCTGCTCCTCATGCACGACGATGATCTTTTCGCAGTACGGCTTGCCCTCCCGGCCGAACACCCCGTTGCGCGGATTGAAATTGATCAGCCCCACGCGCGCGAAATCGCCGCTGCCAAAATCGGTGATGTCCCAGCCCAGCCCGCTCTCGACGATTTCCGCGACCTCCGCGCGGCGCCCCTTCCACTGCGCCGGAGTCCAATAGCCCCACGCGGGGAGCCGGACTTTCATGGTATCGAAGAACTTTAATGTCTCTACAAGGTGCCGGTTAATTTCGCTGCGTTTCATAAGAGGTGGATTTGAGAGGGATGAAAGTGTGACCGGCCGCGTGCGCTTACCGCGCGCCGGATGAACGCGCGGCCAGCGCGGCGCGCACGATATCGGTATCGCTCGCGCCGTAACGCTCTTGCAGCGCGGAGCCGCTGGCCGACTCGGTGAATGTATCGCCAATGCCCACGCGCAACACCGGCTGCTGCACGTGCTCGCTGTATATTTCCGCGATCGCTCCGCCCAGACCTCCGTACACATTATGATCTTCGACCGTCACAGCGCCGCGCGTTTTCCGCGCCAGCGCCACGACCGCGGCCACATCGAGCGGCTTGAGCGTGGGGATATTCACCACCTGCACCGACAGCCCATGCGCTTGCTCCAGTTTACCGGCAAGCGTCAGCACCCTGCGCACCGGTTCGCCGGTCGCAAAAATCGTGATATCGTTACCCTCTTTAATCAAATCGGGCGCGCCCACCCGAAACACATAATCGTTTCCATGCACCGGCTCCACGACGATACGCGGAATCCGCAAATAGACCGGCCCATCGAGCTCGACCATCGCAGGCACCATCTGCGCCAGCTCGATACCGTCGCTAGGCTGGAAAATCGTCATGCCCGGCAATGCCCGCAAAAGCGCGATATCTTCGAGCGTATGATGAGACGGCCCCGTATAACCCATGCTCTGGCCCGCGGCGTGCCCCACGATTTTCACATTGGCCCGGTTATAGCAAACCGACTGGCGGATCATATCCACGCCCCGGTGCACCGCGAACACCGCGAAACTATTACAGATGGGAATCCGACCGCAAAGCGCCAGACCCGCCGCGATCGTCGGCAGACTCTGCTCGGCGATCCCGATATCCCACGTACGCTCCGGAAAACGTTTCCCGAAATTTTGCGTGTTACACGAATCGGGCAGATCCGTGTCCAGCACGACCACCGACGCGAAACGCTCGCCCACCGCGACCAAGGCCTCCGCATATACTTTCGCGAAATCGTTTTGGTCACTCATCGGGTCAACGCCTCCTCCCGCGCGTTCTGGCCCGCCATCGCCTCCGCCAGCTGATCGACTGGCAACGACGAACTCGAGCGCACGAAATTTTTTTCCGCGTAAGGAATGCCCCGCCCCTTGATCGTGTCCGCGAGGATGAGCGTCGGCCGCCCGCGGTGACTCGCCGCCCCGGCCAGCGCCTGTGTGATCGCCGGTATATCATGCCCATCGACCGTCAGCACATGCCACCCAAAAGCCCGCCACTTATCGGCCAACGGCTCGATATCGTTACGCCCCGCCATCGTGCCAAAGGACGACTTCCGATTCCGGTCCACAATGGCGACGAGATTATCGAGCTTGGCATTCGCCCCGATCATCGCGGCCTCCCAAATAGAGCCCTCGTTGCACTCCCCATCGCTAATCAGACAATAAACCCTCGCGGCCGGCTGCGACTGCCGCAACGCCCACGCCATCCCGCATGCGACCGGCAACCCCTGCCCCAACGAACCCGTCGTACAATCGACCCCAGGCAGTTTATTGCGATCGGGATGCCCCTGAAAAACACTGTCCAAACTGCGGTAATTGGCGAATTGCCCCTCCGCCACAAACCCCGCCTGAAAAAGCGTTAAGTAAAGCGACGGCGCCGCATGCCCCTTGCTCAGAATAAACCGGTCGCGCCCCTGCGCATGCGGAGAGGACGGATCGATCCTCAGCCAATAAAGATAAAGCGTCAGGACGATCTCTGTCATACTCAAACACGCCCCATAATGCAGACTGATCCGATGCCGCGCTCCCAATTCGAAAAGCATCCGGCGATGATCCACACACGCCAGTTGCAACAGCCGCAGCCATTCATCGTCCACGCCCGGCTGCAACGGCACGGCCGCAGCGGGCCGCGTTTTGCGCAAACCCAAAACCGCCGCCGCATGCCCGCGATTAATCGCCGGATCAAAAAAAAGATCACTCATGGAGAAAAAAAAACCGCCGCAACGAACTCATAGGATGATAAGCGGCATCACCTGCATAAGAGAGCCGCGAGGAATCCTGGCGCTCATGGTCTCCGATGAAGATGCTCCGATGCATAACATTAGTTCCCGCTATCTCTGGTGAGCGAAAGATCGCTAGCGACGGGAGTTTTTCGCAGAATTAAATGTTCCGAGGGCGCGAGGACAGGATGGAGTTCTCCGCACATTCCCAAGAGTACGGGGTGCGATCTGCTTTGCGCGCGGATCTGGAATGCTTCGTCGCTGCGCGGTAACGTATCGATTCGGGATTGCACGCGGGCGGCCGTTGCTCCCGCGCCATTGGCCACATGATCCGAAAATCTTGCCTGCTGAACGGATGTGGTTTGCAACGTGCGATCCCAAAACCGGCGTAGCTCGGCAATATAAGCCGAGTGGTCGTCGCGCCAGAGTTGGAGGAGTTTGGCATAAGCGGCGACAGCGCGGTCTCGCCGCTCAAGAGCACCGTCCAGACCGTGAATTTTAGGCAGCGTCCAGATAGCCTCGTACTCTGCGGGGTCTCCTTCATCAATTTCCGGTCCGAAGTAAACTCGCGCGTCCCCCGACTCGGCGAGTCCGGCATTCCCCATAATGCCGATTATTTCTAACCGGTCTTGATTAACGAGCCGATGCAGGACTCCAGGCGTGAAGTCGACATACGTGCCCACTTCCAGGGAAACGGTTCGGAATCCGTTTATTGGATCATGGAGCTCAGCGTAACCTCGTCCGCTGACGACGTAGTAAGCCTCGTCCGTAATCGCGTGGATATGAGGGCAACCGCTGTGTACTCCATCCGGGGCGACATGTTGCTGATACACTTTCACCCACGTCAGCCCGATTCCCCCAATCAAGCTCGTGATCATGGGCGGCGGGGCATTTCCAATTCGTCACGCTTGACGGAACGCCGTTCTTTGATGGATCTGATCATCAGTTCACACATCGCCATCACTTCCAGATTATTGCAACCGGATATTCCTGGTTCGCGGCCTTCGGTAACATACGCGTGAAAATCTGCTAGCATGCCTACTTCCGAATCGGTGGAGGGAATCGTCAGTTGTTCAATAGGCGTGTGGCCGAAATTTTGGAGTGGCCGGTCAGAGAATTCCGCAACGTTATCGCGCACGACAAGCGCCCCGTTCTTACCGTGAACTTCGATTCTGAGCGAGAGTCGCGACGCATCATGCGTGTGCGTGTAGTTCACACTAACGCCATTGCGAAATTTAAGGAACGCGCTCGTGTTGTTGTCGTGTTCGTACTGCGTATGCGACGCTCGGTAAGAATGAGCGGTGATTTCATCAACCGGTCCCAGCCAACTTAACAGGTTGTCGAAGTGGTGGCAGCTCATGTCCCAGACGCTCGCGAAGGGAAACGTTAAACCCCACGGCTCGGGGCGTACCCGGTGCTCGACGTAGTCCACTAGGAAAGGCTGCTGGATGGCGCGAGTCGCTCCCGGTTCGAGAAAAGTCCGGATCAACTGGGACATGCCCCCGTACCGATAGTTTTGAGCGACTGCAAAAACGCCTTTCTTCGCACGGACATAATTGATGACATCAACCGCCTCGTTCCAGTTGGTGGCCATGCCTTTTTCCGTCAGGACGGCACTTCCCGCATCGATCGCTATTTTAGTAAAAGGAACATGGGTAATCGTGGGGGTGCATAGGATCGTCGCTTTCGGACGAACTGCCTGGAGCGCAGTTTCCAGACTATTAAAACAAGCCGATTCCGGAAGCCCGGCCAATTGCCTACCTTGAGCAAGATGCTCGCTGGATTGGTCGACCAATCCGACTACCCTCCATCCTGCCTCCGGCTTACATTTCAAGATGGGCCAGCGCCCGCGTTTACCAATGCCAACGAGGAGAACATCTACGATAGGTTTCATAATTTGTCAGAAGCGAATGATGCCGCCAATTCCTTCACCTGCGCCCTAGTCCAAGGCCCCGTGCGGAAGACAGCCAATTGCCGTATTGAGAAAGGCTTTCCTGGCTCTGCGTCGAAAGGTTCGTTGAAAAGAACGGCTAGATTCGAGAAACTGAAACCGGGGTTGGTGCATCGCGCATAAATGGGCGAGGGGTACCGCAAATTATTAGGATGATCAATCAAGGCTATGCCACCGTAGCGATTGGAACCACCGTCGAAACGGACGTTCATCGCGACCCACGGCGAAGGAGCGCCCGTAATGAGTGTTTTCGGTTCGTCGTCCGCATCGGTGAGTAACGAAACCTCATGGCATTCCCGACCGGCTCGAAATGCCAAGCCGCCGTAGCCGCCCCACGTGGTAAAAGGCGTTCGATCAATCTTTACAGAGGTTCGAGCGGTGAAGTTTGCCTCCCACTGCACAGCGAGTGAACCGGGGTCGATTTGCCAAGAAGTGAGGCTACGCTTCTCATCGAGAAATGCTTCTCCGCCCAAGCCGATCCACTCTAAGTTATGCCGGATTTTTAGTTTATCGTTTTCGGTAGAAATTTCCGGGATACCTACTGATCGTTGGACGCCGGGACAATCGTCTCCTTCCTCCCAGAAATTTTGTCCATTGAGGTATTTGAAGGTAAACCATAATCCCCGATGCCAAGGGTGGTCGGACATCTCATAGCCCGTGAATGCTGAGCTGCCTCCAATAGCGACCGAATGCACGCAAGGCTTCGGAATCCCACCATAGCGATAGCTCATGGAGGAAGTTTCACTGCGAAACGAGATTTCATCTCCGACCTGATGGTTAACGATCATATAGGGTGCATTAGTGATAATCAAAGTCTTCGCATTTTTGAATGGATGAAAGCGACGCCTGCTTGCACAATTCTGACGTGGCCTCAGGAACCTCACGCTTATTTTCATGTGTTTCGGATGGCGCTGTCTATGCGCCCCTTCTCCTTCACGCAGGCTATGAGCGGCATCCGGAGAACCGCTTGGGTGTGGCTCCGCATTACCATGATGTCTACCATATAACTCTGTATTTAAAGGGGAACAGCGTTTTTCATCTCAATGGCAAGACGCTGCAAGTGACACCGGGTTTGCTGGTTCTCACAAGTCCGGGAGACATTCATTCGTTCGGGCCGCTCGATTGTGGATGGATTGAATACCGCGAAGTTACGTTTGAGCTTCGCAGCGCAACACGAATGCTACAACTGCCGTTCCACGACCTCATTGGATGCTGGTTAGACGAGCCTGTTAGATCGCGAAACTTACCGGTTCAACTCAGTGCTTCGCACTGCATGCAGATGACCGATATTTTGAAAGGATTTGAAAAACTGCTCGCGGAACGTCCCAACTGGCACCGACTGGTCGAAGCGGGACTGTTTTTGTCTCTTACGGAATTTCTGGCGAAAAATGTTTTCGGAACGTCGGCTACAGTTGAGCCCTTGGAGACTCGTGTTGATCGAGTGCGAAGATATCTAGAAATCAACTATCGCGAGCCGATCACTATGCAGCGACTTGCGCGTATGGCCGGAGTATCTGCGGCGTATCTTAGTCGCTGCTTTAAGGCTCGCTTCGGATATGCACCTATAGACTACCTCATCGATCAACGAGTAACCTCGGCAAAAGATTTGATTCAAAATACAGACCTCACTTTTCGTGTTATTGCGGAGCTTACTGGTTTTGGAGACGAATATTATTTTTCACGTGTTATTCGGCAACGAACGGGTTCGTCTCCTAGTCGCTTCAGACAGAAAACGAACTGATTGTGAACGCAGGCTCTCGCTAGAGCATGTCTTCAAACCTCAGAGAGAAGCCAGTCGAGGTTGCCCGATTTGACGGACACGCGTTGAGGCCAAACAAAGGACTCAACCATGACGAAGAAGAAAGAAGACGGGCGGGCCCCGGGAGTATGAAGCGGCGTTCAAGGCGGAAGCCGTGCGCTTGTGACAGAGCCGCGCCCGCCCGCTTCCACTTGTAGAGGTTGAATACTGTGTTTCCCCTAAAAAACAGACAGGCGTTAAGCGTGTTTTTGTTGATGGTTGGTTGAGATTGGATTCGTAGTCGAGTGAGCTTTAGTAGCTGATCGCGGAGTGGATGCGGGGGCGGTTGTCGAAGATCTCGATGTAGTCGAAGAGAGCGCGGCGAGTCGCCTCCCGGGTGGAGAAGCGTGTGCGATGAACCAGTTCGTTTTTAGGGGTGCTCCAGAACGCTGTAAGCGTCGCTTCGGGTGCCTATTTGACGGAAGCATAGAGACGGGAGCTACGAACAGGCGCTTACGATCTTTTGGTAGAGATGGGATCTACGAAAGCGGCTGTCT
>WUUC01158500.1_pt1 | contig 15368 bp, 12 predicted proteins | sample 6278441 | NCBI WGS metagenome assembly WUUC01 (sample SAMN13675441, study PRJNA597444) | soil metagenome | isolation source: soil | place: USA: Washington | collected 2017-10
ACGGACCCGTCTGGTCAACAACGACGACCACACCATCGTCGCCACCTACGGGGCCCAGTACCGGGGCCTGATCAACTACTACCTGCTGGCCGGTGACGTATGGAGACTCAACCGGGTGCGCTGGATCATGCAGAACTCACTGCTCAAGACGCTCGCCTGCAAGTACGGCTCGACGGTGTCGAAGATGGCGGCCCGCTACAAGACCACCAGCACCACCCCGCACGGGCCACGCACCTGCCTGCAAGCAACCGTCGAACGCACCGGCAGGACACCGCTGACCACCACTTTCGGTGGCATCCCCCTGAAACGGCACGCAACGCGGTCCTCACCGACCGTCAACCACGCCCGGGCATCACCCGCCGCACAGAGCTCATCCAACGGCTTCAGGCAGGTCGATGCGAGATGTGCCAGCACACCGGCGAGGTGGAAACCCACCACGTCGCCAAGCTCGCCCACCTCGGCAAACCCGGGCAGCCACAGCCGCGATGGTCCGAACTCATGGCACGAAAGCGCCGAAAGACCCTCGTAGTCTGCGCCAACTGCCATGACCTCATCCATCACCGGCAACCAACCGCGACACCCAACATGGAGTAGTCACCGGAGAGCTGGACGATCGGAACGATCATATTCGGTTCGGGAGGGGGCCGTCGGGAGCAGGACCACTCAAGTGGCACCTCGCCTGACGGCCTACCTCGCGCTACACCCTGTCCTACCGCGACGTGGAAGAGCTGCTGGCCGACGCGGGATCCAGGTGGATCACGTCAGCATCTACCGGTGGGTGCACCGGTACATCCCACTGCTCATCGACGCGGCACGATCCTGCCGGCACGCTGCGGGAGATCGATGGTTCGTCGATGAGACTTACGTCAAGGTTGCTCGCCGATGGGTCTACCTGTACCGGGCGATCGACCAGCACGGGCGGGGCATCGAGGTCCTCGCCTCCGACAAGCGTGACCTGACGGCCACGCGCCGGTTCTTCACCCGGGCGCTAGAGCACGCCCCACGCCCGGCGGAGGTGACGACCGACCGGCACCTGCCTACCTGCGGGTGCTCGATGAGCTGCTGCCCGCCGCCTGTCATGTGATGGAGCAGTACGCCAACAACGCCATCGAAACCGATCACGGCCGATTGAAGGCCGGCTGCGACCGATGCGTGGTCTCAAACGGCTCCGCTCAGTGCGGGTAATCAGCGCCGGGCACGCCTTCGTCCAAAACCTCCGCCGCGGCCACTACGAACTGGGCCTGGATGCCGATCCAGGGCATCGGCTCCCGGCAGCTTTCGCCGAACTTACCCTAGCTATTTAATGGAAGCACCAACGGCGGTCGGTAGAGTCTGTTTGTCTTCCATCAACGCAACTGTGCCCTCTCAGCTGCCATTGCCTCAGGTGTTCGCGTCGTTTCCGGGTGCCTGGCGGTTCGAGATCAGGGCGATGTCTACCGAAGACGTGTTTGGTTGATGAGTGTGCGACCGAAGTCCCACATCAGCCCACCCGTCCGGTGCGCGTCATCCATCACATCGGTGAATGCGTCAAGGAACCATGCGACGTCGGCCTCGCGCACCGTCAGTGGCGGCAGCAGTTTGATCACTTCGAGGTGGTCGTCAGCGACCTGGGTGAGGATACGGTGGCGCGCGAACACGGCCATGACCACCATTTGCGCGAATAGCCCTTGCCGGGCCGCCTGCAACATGGCCCAGTTGGCCCGCAGCCGCCACGAACGTGGTCTGGTGAATTCCAGCCCGACCATCAGCCCACGACCGCGCACCTCGGCAAGCAGGTCATAGCGTTCAATCATCGCGGCAAGTGCGTCACGCAGCAACCCCCCGGTCCGCTCGGCGTTTTCGACCAGCGCCTCATCCTTGATCACCGCAAGGGTGGCCAGCCCGGCGGCCATGGCCGCCGCGTTCGCGCCGAACGTCGAGTCATGTGCTAATAGTCGATCCATCGATGAATAGACCTTCCCGAAGATCCACCCCTTGGTAAGGGTGGCGCCGACGGGGATGAATCCGCCAGAAAGTGCCTTCGCGACCGTGACGATGTCCGGGTCGAGGCCCTCGTGGTGGTAGCCGAAGAACCGACCGGTCCGACCGATTCCGGTCTGCACCTCGTCACAAATCAACAGCGCACCGCGCTCGCGCACCAGTTGCTGCGCCGCGGCGAGGAAGCCCGGCGGCGGCACGTATACGCCTTTGCCCTGAATCGGCTCGACCACTAACGCCGCGACATCATCTCGACGCAGCTCACCCTCCAGTGCACCGAGATCACCGAAGGGAATGGCCGTATCAGGCAGCAGCGGGCCAAACCCGCGGCGGAACTGTCGTGCACCGTTGACCGACAGCGACCCAGCGGTGAGCCCGTGGAAAGCATGATCGCAATATATGATCCGCGGCCGGCCGGTGGCACAACGGGCGAACTTCAACGCCGCCTCCACCGCCTCGGTGCCGCTGTTGCAGAAAAACACCCGATCCAGGCCCGGCGCATGGGCGAGTAACCGCTCGGCAAGCAGCCCGGGCAACAGCGAGCAGTCGAACTGCACAAGGTCGGCCAGCTCCGCATCGAGGACATCACGCAGCGCCTGGCGTACCACCGGATGGTTACGCCCGATCCCGGCCACCCCGAAACCGGCAAGGAAATCCAGATATCGGTTGCTGTCGCGGTCGTACAGGTAGGCACCCTCGGCCCGCTCATACACCTTGTCGAAACCGATCGCTTGCAGCACCCGCGGCAACTGAGGGTTGAGATATCGGGCGTGCAACTCATAGCCTGACCCGCGCCGGGCCTCTAGGAGACGGGTCAAATCGAATCCCACATCCACACACTCCTTGCTGCCCGCAACCAGGTCGAGCCGACGCGCCGCATGAGACACCCCTGGGGGTGAGAAGTTGCGTCGGCCAGCAGTAGTGTGCGGGGAGGGCACTCCTCACCGACGGTGACCGCGCCCAGCGCAGCGCGGCCGCGTGGTTACAAGTGACCTCGCGCTCCTTCTTTCGGTGGAGTTGTCCGACCCACCTGTTGCCTGACGTTCCTGGCTCATCGACTGTGACTTTGCGAATGCCCGTACGGAGGTGGCGGCGATGCTCTCGGCCCGAAGCCTGTTCCAGGAGATCCTCGACAACGACGAATCATTCCGGCTGTTCTGCTCCATCGCCGCCAGCGGCGAAGCCCAGGGCGGATGGGAGAACGACCGGATCGCCGCGCTCGTCCCCGAATCCCAGCAAGAGCTGAGCTCCAAGATCCTTCGGCACGGTGCGGACGAGGACAAGCACGGCAGGATCTTCAATGCCCTAATGCGCAAGCGCGGACTTGACCCGGTGCCGGTGCCCGAGGACACCGACTACACGATGCTTCTGGAGAAGCAGGGCATCGGTCTCGCCCACGAGAAGCTGCGCGCGGACGAGCCGCTGACGGAGCGGGACATCGTTTGCTATCTGGCACACAGCAGGGTCACCGAACAACGCGCCTCCGAGCAGATGCAGCTGCTCTACAAGCACTGCGCCGACCACCCGGACATCGTCCGCGCCATAAAGATGATCTCCAATGACGAGGACAACCACCTGGCCTACTGCCACGAGGAGCTGCTCCGCCTGGCCGCCGAGGGGCACGGTCGGGCGATCCCGCGGATCCTCAAGGAGAGCGCACGCGCCGAGATCCGGGTGTACCGCGACGTCAGCCTCGCCGTGATGGCGCACATGGGCCGCATCCTGGGTTGGTCCAAGGCGAAGGCGGCGGTGCTCGCGGCCGGTATCCACACGGTGTACGTCTACGAGCGGATCGTCGGCTGGCGCCGGATGGTCAGCCTCAAGATGCCCGAGCGGCGGGACGCGCTTGGCGGGCCCGCCTCGGCCGCCCCCGAGTTCGCCTGAAGCCGAGGTCGTGCGGCTGGCCCGCGCATCACCGGCAGCGCCGGTAGAAGCTACACCACAAAGCGCAACGGGACCCGAGCCCTTGTGCAAAACGTCGATGACCGGTTATGTCTGGGGTGTCCTAACGGACAGCTCTTGGGGGTGTCCTTACCGGACAGCCTGGTGCAGGGGAACCCGGCGAAGGTCAGAGATGAACGTGCGGGAAGCGCTGCGCATCGCGCTGCGTGGGGTGCGCACCCACCGGCTGCGCTCCGCGCTGGCGATGCTCGGTGTCATTATCGGAGTCGCGGCGCTGATCCTGCTGATCGCCATGGGCAACGGAGTGCGGACCGCGGTCAATGGATACATCGAACCGCTGGCCAACCTGATCACCATCGTGCCGTCGACCAGCAACGCCCCCGGCGGCGCCGCTCCGAAAGACCTGATCGACGCCGACGTGGCCGCGCTGCAGAAGCGCGAACAAGCACCCGACATCGCCACCGTCATCCCGGCCATCGTCGGCGAAACCCTGGCCGAAACGGATACGACCAAGTTCCGCGCTACCGTCGTCGGTACCACCGAACCCTGGCTCGAGATGAATAACTGGGATCTTCAAGCGGGGTCATTCTTCGACGAGGCGCAGGTTCACGCCGCCGCCAGAGTGGTGGTCCTGGGTACTACTGTCGCCACGACCCTCTTCGGTGATGATCCCGCGGCGGCGCTGAATCGGACAATCCGGATCAACCACCAGACTTTCAAGGTGATCGGGGTGATGCAGTTCGTCGGGGAGCCGGGTGACAACCAAGCGGTCATGCCGCTGAACACCGCGCGTCGGTACATCTTCGGCGGTGGTGACAAGATCAACCAAATCATCGTGCAGGCCACTCGAGCGGCCGCCGTGCCGGCTGCCGAGGAGCAGGTGATCCGCATCCTCAGCGCCCGGCACCGGATCACGGACCCCGCGAAGCGCGACTTCGAGATCCAATCTCTGCGCAGCCGGCTCGACACCTTCAATAAGATCCTGCACGTCCTCACCCTGTTCACCGCGTCCGTCGCGGCGATCTCGCTCGTCGTCGGCGGTATCGGAGTCTTGAACATCATGCTGGTATCGGTCACCGAACGAACCCGCGAGATCGGCATCCGTAAAGCAATCGGCGCCACCCGCCGCGTGATCCTCGGACAATTTCTCATCGAGTCCACCGTGCTGGCCGGCCTTGGGGGGCTCATCGGCGTTCTCGTCGGAGTGGGCCTGTCTGAGCTCGGCGCTGCCATCGCGCGCACCTTCGGACCTACCTTCGCCGCCCTCGCCCCCGCTGTGACCATCTCCTCCGTGGTGCTCTCGTTCGCGATCAGCCTCGTGATCGGCGTCATCGCTGGCGGCTACCCAGCCAACCGCGCCGCCCGGCTACGGCCTGTCGACGCCCTCAGATACGAGTAGGCGGCTACCTTGACGCAGTACGCGGCGCCAGCGGGTCGGACTCGGGGACGGCCGGACCCCAGGCGAGTGCAAGCAGCAGCGCGGCGCGGGTGGCGGGCTCGTCCAGCGCGGACCCGAACAGCTCGCGGAGGCGGCCCAGCCGGTACCGCACCGTCTGCGGGTGCACGTGCAGCTCGTCGGCCACTGCCTTGCGGTTGCCCATGTTCATCAGCCAGGACCTGAGGGTCTCCGACAGCCGGTCACGGGTGGGTGCGGGGAGCTGGGCGAGGGGGGCCAGGTACTGCTGGCGCAATGCAGCCAATAGCCGATGGTCCCGGTGCACCACCATCGCGTCGAGGTGCTCATCGACGAACAGCGGATCGTCGGACAGAATGCGCTCCTGCTGCAGCCGGACGGCGAGCTCCGCGAGGCCCACACTGGACGGCAGCCGGTCGAGAGGGACGGTAGCACCGACGACCGCCGCGGCCCCGCGCAGCGCGGTCTCGAGCCGCTTGCGCCGTCCGGGACCGGACGGGTCCGGCACGATCGCCACCAGCATCTGCGGTCGTTGCAGCCGCAGACAGGAATCGTCCAGGCGATCCTGCATTCGTGCGACCTGTTTGTCCGGGGCGATCAGGACGACCGCGGCCTGCTGGGGCAGGGACCACCCGGCCCGGGCCGCCGCAGCCCGGACGGCCGCGGTGTCGGAGCGGTCCGATAGCAGCAGTTCGGCCAGCTCGTCGCGCAGCCGCTCGCGACCGTACCCCGCCGCCGTCGCCTGCGCCCGGACGTAACCCCGCAACGACGCCGATGACAGCTGGTCCACAGCGGCAAACACGGCCGCAGCCAGCCCGGCGAACGCTTCAGCCGGAACGCCGAGCCGCAGGGCCGCGTCGGCTACGTGACGCCAGGCCACTGCCGCACCGGTCCGGTAGGCGGCCAGCAAGTTGGTTACGTCCCGTTGCTGCTGCCAGTGCATGCGCCCGAGCTCCTCGAACAGGGCCTGCTCGACCCCGGACTTCAGCTCGGGCGCCATCATCAACGGGTCCCGCTCGGCTAGGCTCACCAGCCGGGCAGTGAAGCCCTCGGCCGCGGCGGCGACCCCGTCGAACTCCTCAGCGAGGAACCTTGCGTAATCCGGATGCCGCTCGGCAAGTAGCTCACCGACCTCGGCCAGGATGGCCGGCAGCCGGTCGACGATCGCAGGGATCAGCTCGTGAAGCCGTAATCGGTCGTCCTCTGCGGGCACGGCCCGTCAGCCCCCTCGTCGTGTTGCTCAAAGTTCAGGTGCCCGCGTCCCGAGACGCCTAACTCAAATGTGACAACTCCAGCGGCCGAGAACTGATCCGCCGGACGCAGAAACCCCCCGCTGACGCCCCGAAGATAGCTTTATGGTAGCGGTCCCGGGCGGCTGTGCGGAATCGTCCGACTACACACTGCGGCGCAAGCAGCGCGCGGAGAACTTCCCGGTGGCGCTCCGACTGCTGCCCCGAAAGCTGCGTACCGACCTTGTCGCGGTGTACAACGTCGCCCGAGTCATCGATGACCTCGGCGATGAGGAAATCGCCGGCTCAGCCGGAAGTCAAGCCGCGGGGGATCGGAGTGCGCTGCTTGAGGAGTTCGGCCGGGACCTTGCCGCGGTCTGGGAGGGCGGCCGACCGGACCACCCAGTGCTCCGGCGGCTGGTGCCGGCGGTGCGGGCCCGCGCGCTAGACCGCGAGCCGTTCGAGCGTCTGGTTCGGGCCAACCTGGCCGACCAGCGAGTCGTCCGGTATGAGACCTACGCTGAGCTGCGGCGATATTGCACGCTGTCGGCGGAGCCGGTCGGCCGGATAGTGCTCGCTGTGTTCGGGGTGTGCTCCCCGGCCGCGATCGAGCTGTCCGATCGAGTCTGCGCCGCTCTACAGCTGATCGAGCACTGGCAGGACGTCGCCGAGGACCATCGAGCCGGCCGGGTGTACCTCCCTCAGCAGGATCTCGCTGCCTTCGGGGTGGCCGAGGCGGAACTCGACGGCACGGTCGCCTCGCCGGCGCTGCGCCGGTTAATGGCCTTCCAGACCAGCCGGGCGGCGGACTTGCTCGACTCCGGTACGCCGCTGGTCCGGCTGCTCGGCGGGTGGGCGCGACTGGCTGTGGCCGGGTACCTGGCCGGCGGGCGCGCCGCCCTCGACGCGTTACGCCGGGTGGACGGGGACGTGCTGGCTGGCCCGCCGCTGCCTCGTCGCCGCGACGTGCTGTGGCACATGACGCGCCTGCTCGCGTCGGCGGCGGCGCTGCGGGGAGGGCGGGTCCCGTGAGTCAGCGAAGCGATCGAAACATCAGGCACAGCCGTATCCACGCCATGGGCAGCGTCGATGAGGCCTTCGACCTGTGTGCGTCGATCACCAGGATGCAGGCGTGCAACTTTTATTACGGAATTCGGCTGTTGCGGCCGGATAAGCGAGCGGCGCTGTGCGCGGTGTACGCGCTGGCACGGCGGATCGACGACATCGGCGACGGCGATCTGCCCCAGGCCGACAAGCTTGCCGCACTGGCCCTGGTGCGTCGCTCAATAGCCAATTTGGATCATCCCGGGAGCGACCCAGTGCTCACCGCGGTCGCGGATGTGGCGCGACGGCTGCCGCTGCCGCTGGGTGCGTTCGACGAGTTGCTCGACGGGGTGCAGATGGACGTGACGGGGCGGCATTACGCGGATTTCGACGAGCTGGTCGGGTACTGCCGATGTGTGGCCGGTGCGGTCGGACGGCTGTGTCTGGCGGTGTTCGGTAATCGACCCGACCCGCGCGCACCCGAGTACGCCGATGCGCTGGGCATCGCACTGCAGCAGATCAACATCCTGCGAGACATCCGGGAGGACCTCGGCAACGGCCGGGTCTACCTGCCGCGCAGCGACCTGGATCGGTTTGGCGTGCAGCTGGCACTCGACGAGCACGGTGCCCTGCTCGATGCAGATGGCCAGCTCAGCGCGCTGGTCCGGGACAGTGCCGAGCGCGCGCGACGATGGTACGAGCACGGGCAGCGCCTGATCCCGCTGCTCGACCGGCGCAGCGCGGCGTGCTGCACCGCGATGTCCGAGATCTACCGGCGGCTGCTGGACCGCATTGCCGCACATCCCAGCGAGGTTTTCGACCGGCGACTGTCGCTGCCCGGTTGGCAGAAGGCGGCGGTAGCGGCGAGGGCCCTGTCGGGGCTGCCGGCATGACTCAGCGGGTCGCGGTGATCGGCGGTGGCCTAGCGGGCATCACCGCGGCACTGTGCTGTGCCGATGCGGGCTGCCAGGTCACCGTGTTCGAGACCCGGCCGCAGCTAGGCGGCCTGACCCACTCGTTTCGCCGCGGCGAGCTTCGGGTCGACAACGGTCAGCACGTGTTCTTACGCTGCTGTACGTCTTACCGATCATTGCTGCACCGGCTCGGCGTGGCCGATCAGGTCATGCTGCAGCCGCGGCTAGCCATCCCGGTCCGCTGCCCTGGCGCTGACCGGCCGGTGTGGCTGCGTCGCAGTGCTCTGCCCGCTCCCCTACACCTCGCCGGCTCGCTGCTGCGGTACCGGCCGCTGAGCGTAGCCGAGCGGGTGCGTTTCGCCCTGGCCGCCGTTGCGTTGCGGCGGATCGACCCAACGCACCCGGCAACCGACGAGCAGAGCTTTGGCACCTGGCTGCGCCGCCACGGCCAGAGCGATCACGCGATCACCGCGCTGTGGGAGCTGGTCGGCATTGCGACCTTGAACTCGCAGGCTGACGGGTGCTCGCTGAGTTTGGCCGCCACGGTGTTTCAGGAGGGCCTGCTCACCGACGCCCCGGCCGCGGACATTGGTTGGTCGCTGGTGCCGCTGCGGGAGCTGCACGGCGATCCGGCACAGGCCTGTCTTGGCGGGGCGGGGGCGCAGGTCCGTACTGGCGTGACGGTGCGGGGCATTGAGCTCCGCAGCGAGCTCCACGGCGGCTGGGACATCATTACCGACGGCGAGCGCATGACGGTCGACCAGGTTGTCCTGGCCGTGCCGCCGGTCGCGGCGGAACGGCTGCTACCGGCGGGTAGCCTGGCGTTGCCGCCAGGTTGGTCGCAGCGCCTAGGCAGTGTTCCGATCGTCAACGTGCATGTGGTGTTCGACCGGCCGGTTCTCGACGAACCGTTTTTCGCTGGGGTGGACACGCCGGTGCAGTGGGTCTTCGACCGCACCGCGCAGTCCGGGCTCGCCACAGGTCAGTACCTCGCGCTGTCGCTGTCCGCCGCGGATGGCCTGATCGACACGCCGACAACGGCGCTGCGGGCGCAGTTGTTGCCGGAGCTGGCAACCCTGCTCCCCGCAATCCGGGATGCCCAGGTGCGTGATTTCTTTGTCACTAGGGAGCGGCATGCGACGTTCCGACCAGCCCCCGGTACCGCGGCGCTGCGGCCACCGGCAGTAACCACCGCCCGCGGGCTGTTCCTGGCGGGCGCGTGGACTGGCACCGGGTGGCCCGCGACGATGGAGGGCGCCGTCCGCAGCGGAATAGCAGCCGCCACCGCTGTTGTCGGGCAGAGCCCGTGGTCGTGGTTTGTCCAACCTCACCATACGGAGGCGGCGTCGTGACCGCCGACGTCTCTCCTGCCCGCGTGGCACCCGGCGCGTTGCATTGGGCGCGGGACACTGTGGCGCCCGCGACGCGGGCATTCATCGCGCGGTTGGACGACACCAGTGCAGCGATCGCCTCCTACCATCTCGGGTGGACCGATGTCGGCGGGGCGCCGGCCCACGGCGGTGGGGGAAAGGCCGTGCGCCCCGCCCTGGCCACTGTGTCTGCGCAGGCTGCCGGCGCTCCCGCACAGGTGGGCATCCCCGGCGCGGTGGCCGTCGAGCTGGTGCACAACTTTTCCCTGATGCACGACGACGTGATGGACGGTGACACTGAACGCCGGCACCGGCCCACAGTGTGGGCGCTGTGGGGGACCGCCAGCGCAATCTTGACCGGAGACGCCCTGCTGGCGTTGGCCCAGGAGGTGCTGCTGGACAGCGCCTCGCCGCACCGGGTCCGCGCTGCCCGGCTGCTCGCCGAGGCCACCCGCCACCTCATCCGCGGCCAGGTGCAGGACGTGGCGTTCGAGCGGCGCGACGATGTCACCCTGGTGGAGTGCCTGGACATGGTGTCAGGCAAGACCGGCGCCCTGCTGTCGGCCAGCGCGGCGATCGGCGCGGTGCTGGCCGGTGCGCCGGCTCAGGTGGTCGACGCGCTGTCCACCTTCGGCGCGCAGCTGGGTATCGCGTTTCAGCTAGTCGACGACCTACTGGGGATCTGGGGTGATCCAGCGACCACCGGCAAGCCAGTGTTCTCCGACCTGCGCTCGCGCAAGAAGACGCTGCCGGTGACCTACGCCGTCACCCATGGCGGGCCGGCCGGGCGTGAGCTGGCCGGCTGGCTCGCCGGGTCGGGCCCCGCCGGATCGGACCCTGGCAGCGAAGCCCGCGCCGCTGAACTCGTCGAAGCCGCCGGTGGTCGCGACTGGGCGGCCGCCGAGGCCCAGCGCCGCGTCGCGGCGGCCGAGCACGCGCTGACAGGCGTCCCCATTCCGGACAACCCGCGGCAGGACCTGACTGCGATTGCCCGCTTCATCACCGCTAGGGAGGCCTGATGACCCGCACCAGTCCGGTCAGCAGCACGGATAGCGCCTGGCCGCGCTCGGCGGCCCAGGCGCTGGCTGCCGCGGTCGGGCACTTGCGCGAATGTCAGGACCCTGAAGGGTGGTGGAAGGGGGAGCTGGCAACCAATGTGACCATGGACGCCGAGGATCTGCTGCTGCGCGAGTTCCTCGGCATCCGCAGCGCCAGCCAGACCGAGGAGGCTGCTCGGTGGATCCGGTCCCAGCAGCGAGCTGACGGCAGCTGGGCGACCTTCCACGACGGACCAGGCGACCTGTCCACCACTGTCGAGGCGTGGGTGGCCCTGCGCCTGGCGGGTGACCCGGTCGACGCCCCACACCTGGTGAGGGCGGCGGCGTTCGTGCGGGCCCACGGCGGCCTGGAGCACAGCCGGGTATTCACCCGCATCTGGTTGGCCCTGTTCGGGCTGTGGTCCTGGGAGGAGCTGCCCGAGCTGCCCCCGGAGCTGATCTTCCTGCCGTCGTGGTTCCCGTTGAACATCTATGACTGGGCGTGCTGGGCCCGGCAGACGATCGTGCCGCTGACTATCGTCGGCACCCTGCGGCCGGTGCGGCCGCTGCCCTTCGGGGTGGACGAACTGCGCACTGGTGCCGCCACACGCCACCTCGACCGACCCCCCGATCGGCCCTGGACCTGGGGTGGCTTCTTCCAGCGGACCGATCGAGTGCTGCATGCCTACGCGCGGCACCCGGTGCGCCCGCTGCGGCGCGCCGCACTGCGCCGCGCCGCCGAGTGGATCCTGGCCCGGCAGGAGGCCGACGGCTCGTGGGGTGGCATCCAACCGCCGTGGGTGTACTCCCTGCTCGCTCTGCATCTACTGGGCTACTCGCTCGATCACCCGGCGGTGCGTGCGGGGATCGCGGGCCTGGACGGGTTCACCATCCGCGAACCCACCTCGAACGGTTGGGTCCGTCGGTTGGAAGCCTGCCAGTCCCCGGTCTGGGACAGTGCCCTGGCGCTGACCGCCCTGTTCGACGCGGGAGTCCCGGCTGATGACCCCGCGGTCGTCCGGGCCACCGACTGGCTGCTCGGCGAGGAAATCCGGGTACGCGGCGACTGGGCGGTCCGCCGGCCGTCGCTTGCTGCGGGCGGGTGGGCCTTCGAATTCCACAACGACACCTATCCCGATACCGACGACACCGCCGAGGTAGTGCTCGCGCTGCGCCGGGTCATCCAGGGACGAGTCGAACCGGCAGATCGCAGCGATCTGCGTGCGGCGGTCGATCGCGGAGTGGCCTGGCTGGTTGGCATGCAGTCCCGCGACGGCGGTTGGGGGGCGTTCGACGCCGACAACACCCGGACGCTGTGCGAGAAGCTGCCGTTCTGCGATTTCGGCGCGGTCATCGACCCACCGTCGGCGGATGTGACGGCGCACATCGTCGAGGCGCTCGCCGCCGAGGGCCTCGACGACGGCAGTTCATGTCGGCGAGGAGTGAGGTGGCTACTCGCCGCGCAGGAGACCGATGGGTCCTGGTTCGGTCGGTGGGGCGCAAACTACGTCTACGGCACCGGCGCCGTGGTGCCCGCGCTGGTCGCCGCGGGTGTGTCGGGCGATGCGCCGTGCATCCGGCTGGCCGTGCGGTGGCTAAAGCATCACCAGAACGCCGACGGTGGGTGGGGCGAGGACCTGCGTTCCTACCAGGACCGGGCGTGGGCAGGCCGCGGCGAGTCGACAGCTTCGCAGACCGCCTGGGCGCTGCTCGCCCTGCTGGCGGCGGGCGAGCGGTCAGACGCAGTCGAGCGAGGGGTGCGGTGGCTGTGCGACACCCAGCGGCCGGACGGGTCGTGGGACGAACCGCAGTACACCGGCACCGGGTTCCCGCGTGACTTCTACATCAATTACCACCTTTATCGGTTGGCGTTCCCCATCTCCGCGTTGGGCCGCTACCTTCAGGGTGTCTCGTGAACCGGCCGGTGCTGTGCACGCCGCTGCACGTTGAACAGGCCGTGCTTCGCCGGGCGGGGCGCAGCATGCGGCTGGTGCGCACCGGGATGGGGCCGCGGCGCGCGTCCACCACCGCAGCGGCGCTGCTGGTAGGCACCGCTCCGATTCTGGTCGCCGGGGTTGGTGGTGGCCTAGCGCCGCAGGTCCGGTCGGGCGACGTGGTGGTGGCCAGTGAAGTCCGTAACGGCGATCGAGGCAGTGCCGCTTACGGCAGCAGCGTCGAGGTTCCGTCGGCACCCTTGCTGGCCGGCGCACTGCAGCGGCTCGGCCTGACCGTCCACATCGGACCCGTCAGCTCGGTCTCCCGCATCGCGTGGGCACCCGCTGCGGATGGCCCGCTCGCCGTGGACATGGAGTCGGTCCAACTCGCTGCTCCGGGCGTCCCATTCGCGGTGGTCCGTGCCATCGTGGATTCGACCGATCACCCACTGTGGCACATCGGCACGCTGCGTCGGGGGGTGACTGCCCTGCGGGCCCTACGGGCGTGCCAGCCCGCACTGGAGTGGTGGGCGGCGGCGACTGGCCCGCGCGAGGTTCTGCTCGCCGGACCGCGCGCGATCGCTGGCCGGGTAGACCTGATGCTGGTGGCCGGTTCAGCCAACTCGTCCCACTCGCTGCGCCTGATGGAGGTCGCCGAGCGGGAAGGTGTGCCGGCACGCCTGATCGACGACGTCAGCGAGATTGATCTTCGTTGGCTGGTGGGCACGACGCGGCTGGGCATCACCGCGGGTGCTTGTGCTCCACCGCATCTGGTGGAGCAGATCGTGCACTGCCTGGGTGGCCTCGGCACGGTCGGCGTGAGCCAATCGCAGCTGGTCGACGAGGACCTCACCCTCGCGCTACCCCAAGAGGCGATCTGACCATGGCCATGCCCTTGCGCCAATCCCTTCGGCTGGGCGGCTATCTGCTCAAGCAGAAGCTGCGACGCCGGGAGAAGTTCGCGCTGCTTGTCGAGCTTGAGCCGCTGTTCGCGTGCAATCTCAAATGTGGGGGATGCGGCAAGATTCAACAGCCCGCCGCGCTGCTCAAACAGCGGATGCCGGTCGAGCAAGCGATCGGCGCCGTCGAGGAGTGCGGTGCCCCGATGGTGTCGATCGCCGGTGGTGAGCCATTGATGCACCCCCAGATCGACGAGCTCACCCGGCAGCTGCTGCGCCGCAAGAAGATCGTCTTTTTGTGTACCAACGCCATGCTGCTACCCAAGCACCTGCACAGGTTTCACCCGCACCGCGACTTCGCCTGGATGGTGCACATCGACGGGTTGCGCGAGCGCCACGACGCCTCGGTGCGCAAGGTGGGTGGCTTTGACGCTGCCGTCGACGCGATCCGCCAAGCCAAGGACGCCGGCTTCCGGGTGATGACCAACACGACATTCTTCAGCACCGACACTCCGCAGGACGTCATCGAGGTGCTCGACTACCTCAACGACGAGCTCGGTGTGGACAATATGCAGATCTCCCCGGCCTACGCCTACGGCAAAGCGCCAGACCAGGAGCACTGGCTAGGCGTGGAGCAGACCCGCAAGCTGTTCGCGAAGGCATTTGGAGACGGGCGACGCAAGCGTTGGCGACTCAACCACTCCCCTATCTTCCTCGACTTCCTGGAGGGCAAGCGGGAGTTGGCCTGCACTGCGTGGGGCATCCCGTCCTACTCTCTGTTGGGCTGGCAGCGTCCCTGCTACCTACTCGACGACAGCTACGCCGCGACCTACGCCGAGCTGATCGAGGAAACTGACTGGTCCCGGTTCGGCCGCGGCCGCGACCCGCGGTGCGCCAACTGCATGGCCCATTGTGGCTACGAGCCCACCGCCGTGATCGCGACGATGGGTTCGCTCACGGAATCGCTGCGCGCTGCTGTGGGCGCGTGACTCGGACTGCCGAAAGCTCGTCTCACTACTCGGCCCACCGGTTTGCACCTGTTGCGCACTCCGACCGAGGCTGTCGCGGTTCTGATAAGCATGGCCGATCGATGCGGCCGCAGTTGCCTGCGCGGGAGCATGAGTTCCCGTTCGCTCTACGTCTGCGTATCCAGTTGCCGAGGGTCTTCGGTGTCGACCGAACCGCTGAGGAAGAGCTGCGACCGGTCACCGGGTCATACCCGCGGAGATCCGGGCCTGGTAGTGCTGCCACGCTGGCGGATGCCGTGAGGTCCTTCGGAACCTGCTTCATTCGGATCACGGGTGCAAGTGTTGACACCGATAATGGACAGTTTGATCGACAAAGATCCATTCGGACTGTCTAGTTCGATCTTGCCTTGTTGCTTCGCCGCTGCTCAGCGGTACTGTGGAAAATGCGCGCCCGAAGAGATTCGAACTCCCAACCTTCTGATCCGTAGTGCGAAGTTCACCTGATAAGAGCAGGACTACCTGGCACTCCGCCTTCCCTGGTTTCATCGCAGAGGCACCAGCAACACTCAGGAGACTCGAGTTAATGGACAGTCCAATAGACAAGATCCAGTATGAACCGCCGATCAGCTGGGTCGCCGGATCGAGCCGCTACAGGGAACGCGTTTTCCGGCATGCGTTGG
>WUUC01148413.1_pt1 | contig 15365 bp, 20 predicted proteins | sample 6278441 | NCBI WGS metagenome assembly WUUC01 (sample SAMN13675441, study PRJNA597444) | soil metagenome | isolation source: soil | place: USA: Washington | collected 2017-10
GAGGACCAGTGGTTCATGGCCACCCGGCCCACGACCCGGCCGTCTTCGTCGCGGGTCACCTCGTGGGTCACCTCGTCGGCGACACGGCGCGACCGGCCCCGGGCGTTGTTGCGAGCCTCGTCGGCCATCTTCTTGGCGATGTCGCCGAGGGTCTGGGCCATCTTCGGGCTGCTCGCCACGAGCCGTTCGAGGTCGCGGCGGAGCTTGACCTGGGCGCGGCTCACGACACCGGCCCAGGGGTGTGGATGAACTTCCCGCCGGCGGCCCGGATCTGCTCGGGGGACGACGTGCGGCGCGGCACCGACGGCACTGGGGCCGGGAGTTCCCGGCCGGGGCGGGGGATCGTGATCGGCTCCGGCGGCCTCGTGTTCGGCTTCGTGTGGGCCTGGTAGAACCAGCGGTCGCCGCGGTCGACCAACTCGCACAGCGTCGCCAGCAGCTCCTCCTGCGCCCCCCAGCCGTGCGTCGCGTCCCTCGCTGTCGCGCTCTCCGGTGGGAGCGCCTTGACGAGCACATTGAGACGGCGGACGGTCATCGGCTGCTCACCCCACAGGGCGTCGCACAGGTCGGTCTGGTAGTAGCGGGTGAGGTCGGCCTCGACCGTCTCGAAACAGGTCACGAGGAGACGTCCGAGGCCGGCGCTTCCCCCACGTTCAGGCCGTACGCCTCCAGGACCGGCTCCAGGTCGTCGACCTCAAAGCCCGCGGCGAGAACCTCGTCGACATGGTCCGGCCCGAACAGGCCGCCGATCACGTCGTGGAGACCGGACAGCTCACCCTCCTGGAGGCGACCCACCCCGATGAGCACCGATGCCGGCGGCCCCGGGACCAGGGTCCATTCCTTCCCGCCGAAGACGATCACGGGGGGCGGCTCGGCTTTCTCGGCCCGGGCCCGGCGGATCGCGTCCAGGTCGACGCGGCGGCGGGCCGCGCCGTTCGTGTGGGCCTTGACCTTCGGCGGCGGCGTCATGCGGTTTCGTCCTCGATCCCCAGCGTGGCCTTGAGAGAAGCGAGCAGCGGATCACCGTTCAACGCGGCGTCTTCCGGCCGGGGCCGCGGCGCCATATCCGGGGCGAGCAACTCGAGGATATGTGCCTTCAACCTGTCGCCCGGCCCACCACCGCCCGTCATTCGCCCACCTTGGCGGTGGCGGCCAGCCGGCGGGCCTGATCCTTCAAGGTCATCTGCCGGGCCCGTGCCTGGAGCTGCCGGTTCGTCGCGTCCCGCATCGCCTCCTCGGCGATCTTGAACCGGAACGTGGCCACTTCGACGTCGTCGTTCGTGGCCAGCAACGCCCGGGCCGCCGCCGCCACCTCACCTTCCGCGTGGACCATCCGGGCCCGGAGCTCCGCGGTGCGGGCCGCTGCGACCCGGATCTTCAGATCGTCGACCAGGCGGCGGAGACCAACCGCGGCGTCGCCGTCGCCCACCTCCAACGCTGCCTGGAGTTCGGTAGCGGCAGTCTCGGCCTCGTCGACCAGGCGGCGGTGGGCGGCGGCCAGCTCGTCGATGTCCCCGGCCGGGGCCGCCCCAGCCCGGGCGGCCGCGTCGATGGCTGCCCGGTTCCGCATGTCGCGCAGGTCGGACTGGGAACAGGCGATCGCCGCCCGGATATCCCGGAGGCGCCGGTTCGCCTCGCCGATCAGCCGGTCCTGTTCCTTCACCGCTTCGCCGTAGGCGACGTTGCCGGCGCCTTCGGTCTGCTCGTTGAGCGCTTGACGTTCCGGGTCACCGAGGACCGTCCCGGGCCCGAGGCGCCTCCCGAGCTTGTGGGCGTCGCGGATCCGGTCCCGTTCCTCCGCCGCCGTCGCGATCTTCGCTTTCTCGGCCGCGTGTTCCCCTTCGAGGGCGGCGATCTGCGCCTCGAGCTCCTCGGCGGTCGGGCGGGTTTTCGTCTTCGTCATCGGTTCTCCTTCTGGGCGGGGAGCGACTGGATGAACTCGGCCAGGTCGGCGGGGCGGACCCGCACGGAGCGGCCCACGTGAACAACGGGGAGGAGCCCTTCGCGGGCGAGGCGTTTCACGGTCGTCACCGACGTCCGCATCAACGCCGCGGTCTCATCGAACGTGTACAGCTCGGTCACGACGCGATCCTCCGCGGAGCGATGCTTGGCCACCACGGCTTGGTCCTTCACAGCCCGCAGGGACCGCTCCGCGACCCGACGGAGCTCCAAAGCGCCTTCTGACAGGCCCCCACGGCCAGTGCCACGCAACCGACCCTCGTAGATCCGGAGGGCGTCGACGACGTCCCGGGCAGTCGGCGGGTCGAACAGGATCACGGCGCCTTACCGGACTCTCTTCGGGACGAACATCGGCGCCTTGGGACCAATCCCCGCGGCGACGGCCTGGAGGCGGGCCTGCCACGCCAGCACCGCGGCGATCGCAGCGTCGATCTTCCTCGGGCTCTCCGGGTTGTCCTTCGCTATCGACGTCCCGGCCTGCCCTGTCCGCCGGCGGGCGTTCAACACGTGGCGGGTGAGAGCGAACGACCCGTCGTGGGTCAGCCCGCCGTCGAGGACAGCGGAGTGGAACTGCTCGACGGCCGCCACCATCATCCGCTGGCGGCCCGTCCACCACTGGATCGGATGGTCACGGGTCGCCCGCACCACGAGACGTGGGCTGTACCGGGCCTCCCACGCCGCGACGGTCCCTTCCCATTTCGGCGGGTCGGCGAAGAACCCGACGACGTCGAACCGGCGGAACGCCTCGGCCACCGCCGCCTCCACCTCGGTGGCCGGGACCTGCCAGCCGAAACCGACCGGCCCCTGCGGCTGCTCCCACACCCCCAGCTCGAACAGGTGGCCGTCCTCGACGCGGCAGCCGATCAGCGCGGTGGCGTCGGTCACGCCCCGGGCCCGGGCGCGGGACCCGTCAAAGCCGAGGGTGACCTGGTCCCGATCGGCGACGACCCGCTCCGGTTCGGCGCGGGCCGCCCACTCGATCTCGGCGATCCACGTGTCGACCGCCGCCGCGATCTGGTTCAAGTAGAACCGGCGGGCGTCCTCCGGGGGCGTCCCCGGGTCCCACACCTCATCCCGGATCCGTTCCAGGTCCACCCACGTCGAATCGCCATAGGTGGCGACCAGGGCCGCTCTGAGCTGCGCCTCGTCGGTCAGGTCCACCTCGGACGGCGCCTCCCTCGAGTCGTACAGGAGGCCGGCGTTCCGGGCGCGGCCTTCCTCCATCGACAGCCACGCCCGATGGGACCGTTCCGCCACCGACTCCTGCCCGAACGCATGAGCGTTCGTCGTCTCCAACATCCGCGCCGACCCGTCCCTCGACTTCCCCAGGTTCCTGCGGTTCACCCGGTCCAGATCGAGGCCCTTGTTGCCCTCCGTCCAGTGCTGCGTCTCGTCCTCCACGATGAACGTCGGCCGCGCACCCTCAGCCGTCGGCGCCGACGCGCTGATCGGCTCGAGGCGCCCGCCGTCCGCCGTGTAAATCCGGGTCAGACCCAGATCGAGGCCGTACTCGTCGACCACCGGCGACTCAGTGACCATCCCCAGCACGAACAGCATCGTGTTGTTCGTCTGCCTCTCGCTGACGCCGGCCAGCTGCACCCACGCCGCGCCCGACGGCACACCCACCGGCTCCCCGTCCTCCCACCGGTCGAACCGCACCGGCCCGCACAACTCGGCCAGGGCCAGCGCCGCCACGACCGGTGTCTTCCCCCACCCTTTCGCCCGGCGGAGCACACCACGGGTGAACAGCCAGCGGCCCCGGGCGTCGATGGCGTACCAGCGGACAATGAACCGGGTCTGTTCCCGCGTGAACTGCCACGGGGCGCCGGCGTCGGGCCCGTCGGGCTGGCGCAGCCAACGGGAACACCACTCGAGCACCTGCCAGCCGAGCGAATGGACCGGCATCCCCGCCGGGAGGGTGACGACCGCCTCACCCATCGACGAGCGCCCGGTAATCAGCCATCGTCGTCACCGACGCGTCGACCTCCACCTCGACGGCGACCGGCACGTAACGGATCCGCAGATCGCGGCGGGCGTCGACCGTCGTCCCGAGGATCTTCTCCCGGCGGAACAACGCCGCCTCGGCCTGCAGGCTGCCTGTGGCGTGGAACGTGGCGGCGACAGCCGCCGTGTCGAGGGCGAACTCCCAGTCGCTCGCCCTCCACAGGCTGCAGTGAGGCATCGACGCCACCGCCGCCCACCACCGCAGCGTCCGGACCGGCCACCGCCCCTCACCTTTCCTACGGACCGGCAACTTCGGAGCACCGACGAACGGGACGTCGGGCACGACATTCCACTCGAGGACAGGCATCCGGTTGCGCTTCAGATGGTCAGGCTTCGGTTTCTGGCCCCTCACCGGCATTCGTCACACCCCCTGGGAGAGTCGTTCTTTGCCTACGTCGCCAGCCACACAGCCCTCACCGATCCCGCGGCCCCCGGGGGAGGAGGGTGCCCCCGTGGGTCCCACTATCCCCACAGGTGTCATGGCAAGAGTCCTGGGTGTCGTTCGGGGGGCCGTTGGTTGGTGGGTTGGGCGCGTCGGGCGGCGGCGCCTTCCTTCCCGCTCTTGGCGCCGTGGTGGTAGTGGCAGAGCGAGGTGAGGTTGGCGTCGTCGTGGTTGTCGCCTCGGATGATGTGGTCGACGTCGGTGGCCTGGCTGGTGCAGCGGGCGCCGTTGTCGTGCCAGGTGCAGCGCTGGCCGTCGCGGTCGAGGATCCGGAGGCGGATGGTCGCCCACCCGCGGGGGAGGCGGCGTTTCCGGTTACTGCCTGACCAGCCGGCGCTCATGTGCCCGCGTCCTTGATCGGGATGCTGGTGAACCATGTCTCGTCGATCATGCGGTGACCTCCTGGTCGCGGGTGAAGACGAGGACGAGTTCGTGATCGACGGTGGCCGCGCTGTTGGCGCGGTACCGCAGGCCGGGGGTTTCCACCTGTTCCTCGGCGACGAGGGTGAAGCCGAGCGAGGTGAGGGCGTCGACGTGCCATTGGGCGACGGGGACGACCTGGCCGGCCCGCACATGGTCCTTGATGTTGACGAGGAACGGCGCGCCGGGCTTGAGGACGCGCCGTGCCTCTGCCCAGGCCCGCTCGTGGAAGGCCCGATATTTCGGTCCCCACTGGAGCTGGCCGGCGTTGGCGGGGTGGAGCTTGCGGCCGAGGTCGCCGCTGTAGGTCCGATGCTCATACTTGTGGGCCGCCGCCCACGAGTCGCTCATCCTGTTTCCGTACACGGGGGATGTCGCGGCGGCGTCGAAGGTGGCGGACGGGAACGGCAGGGCGAGAGCGTTGCCGACGATGGTGTCCCGATGAAGGTGGGCCCATTCGGGTTCGAGTTCCACGCCGATGGTGCGGCGCCGCCCCGTGGCCAGCCGGTGGATCCGCCCCGTGCCGGCGAACATGTCGAGCACGACACCGTCACGGGGCAGCCAACGATCGATGATCGGAAGCAGCGCCGGGGTGTAACGGGCCGGGTGAGACGGCGGGAGCGGGCCGGGATCGAAGAGGTGGGCGGTCATCCGGCCCCCTCGAAGCGGCCCACGAGTTCGGGCACGTCCGCCAGCGGGAAGCGGACCTTCATGAGGAAGGCCGGCGGCCTCGAGCGCCGCCAGTAGGGCCAAGCGACGTAACGCCAGTCGTCGGGGCCGAGAGCCCAGTCGGCCCGGCAGGACGTGCGGTGGATCCTGACGGCCAGCTCTCCGCCAGTCCGTCCGGCGAGGTCGACGAACCGGGCGGCATCCCGATCGCGGAACACGATGTTGGCCATGCCGTCCTCGTCCTGGCAGCAGCTGATCGTGTAGATCTCGCGCTTCCAGCAGGCGAGGACGAGTGGGGCCATGGGCGCGTCGACCCATGCCTCCCAGGAGCCGTGGGAGATGTAGCTGCCGGTGTGGCCGCTGCCCCGTTGGTAGACGGTGCCGTCATCGGACCGGCGCCAGCCGGGCGGGACCGAAGCGCTTCGGTCATACGAAGTAAACGAATCAAGCGGAAAAAGGGTCATGGCCGACACCCTTCTTGCGTATCTTTCGTTTGTTTCGTTACAGCGAAGGACACCATCCGGGGTCGGCCGCCCGTCTCTTCCGCAACCGTCCGGATCAGCCCGAGCTCCTCGAGCTCGGCCCTGGCGGCGGCCAGGCGCTTCGCCTTGACGTTGCGGCCGAACACCGCCGTCTGGCCTGTGAAGTCGAGGCCGGCGTCCCCCTCTGCCCGGATAGCCGCCAGGAGGCGATCGGCGATGTCGTCCCCCAGGGCTTCCCCGAAGATGTGGGCCGCGGACGCCTCGCAGAACTTCCACAAGGCGTAGGCCGCCTCGAGGTGGACCTCCTCCACCGTGGCCTTGCCGTCGAGGAGGGCGTACCCGACCGACAACCGCAAGGTCTGTGCCTCGGCCCGGGCCGTGCACGCGCCCAAGAGCCCGCCGGGGCCCCGGGCCATCTCGGCGTACATCACAGCCCACCGCTTCTCCGCCGCCGGCGACCGCTCGAGCCTGCTGATCTTCCTTGCCGCCTCCAGCGCCGAGCGGACCTCGACGCCCAGCTGGTGGAGGTCGACCGGGTCGATCTGCCCACCTGCAGGCAGGAGCTTGGAGCGCCGGACGCAAGCGAACAGGAACCTGTTTGCCAAGCCATTCGCCATCTCAACCTCGGACAGCCGGCGGCGGAGCTCCTCCACGGTGACGTTCGTCACGATGCTGACGTGCGCGCCGGTCGCCACCGACTTCTGGTGCCGGGCCCGCGCGGCGAGACGGCCGAAGTCCCAGGCGTCCCTGATGATGGCCGAGATGGTGGAGCCCTCCCTGGCGGCCACGGCCAGGATGCGGGCGAACTCGCCCTCGAGCACCAACAAGCGCTTGTCGTCGACGCCCTGGTCGATCACGACGGACTCGCCTGCCTTGTCGACGCCCATCTTCGGATCGCGGACCTCGTCCACGATCGCCTCGCCGGAGCCGAAACCGCTCATGACCCGGTCGGAGGCCCAGATGGGATCGGCCAGCTCGAACACGCTCCTGGTGCGGGCGCTGGTGGTCCCCTTCCTGCTCCGCGACGTGTCGCCGACGAGAGCAACGAACAGGCGGAGCGCGTGTACGCAGCCGTCGGCCAGGGCGTGCGGGCCGGCGCCGACCGCCGACCCGAAGAAAGCGAGGAAAGTCAGGAGCAGCCCGGCGGAATCGGCCTCGGTGTGCGGCTCGATAGCACGCACGACCTTCCCTGCGAGGCCGTGGAAGGCCGCCTCCCCGAGCACGGGCCAATCGTCATCGTCGTCCTGGCCAGCATGCCCTTGGGCACGATCCCGGCGCCGATCGGCACCACCCTGGCTTTGGTGGCGTGCCTCTTGTTCTCCGTAGCCCTGGCCGGCCAGATCCCGGGCGGCAGCCTCGAAGTCCCCGCGGTGATTGAGCACGGCGTACGCCTCGAACTTGGAGTACGACGGCGCCGGCCCGTTGCCGTCCCACGCCTCGAACGGCGTGCTGCTGGAGAACACGATCAGTGTGTCCCGCCCGGTGCGGTTGGTCGTCGCGGACCAGCCCCGGGGCTTGCCTGGCCGCCGCCAGTAGGACGTCGATCCCTGGAGGAAGACGAACGTCCAACCCTCGAGCACGTCCCCCCAATCGGCCCGCAGGTTGTAGTCGTCGCCCGGGCGGAGCCCACTGCTCGAGCGGGCCGCAGGGGGCCTGCGCTCGCGCTCGGGCGGAGCGGGCATCTCATCGAACGTGCGGGCCAGAGCGAGGAGCTCGGCCCGCTCCTCCATCGTGATCGTGATGATGGAGCCCAAGTCGCCGTTGACGAGTTCCCAGGCGCCACCGCTCGGATGCACCGGCCCGCTGGTGGGGGCGACGATGCAGTAGCCGCCCTCCCCTCTCGTTTCGATGAGGACCTTGATCTTGTCGTGCGGATCAACCGCCAGCTCCTCCGCGGTGGCCGGACGACGGGCCAGCTTCGTGTTCCCGGACGGCTCCGGACAGCGGTACAGGAGATGAACCCCTCCGGACGGTGTCTGCTCGTGGTAGCCCTCGGCGATCCGGCCGACGAGGTCATCGAGCCCGGCCGCGGTCGCCGCGTCCACGAAGGCGGCCAGAACTCCGGCCTCCACGGCCCGACCCTCAAACTCGAGGAGCTCGAGGCCGCCGCTCACGGCACCGCAGACCAGGCCGATGCCCGACCGGTCGTTGTCGTACAGCACCTCGATCTCGGCCTCGGTGGCCACGGCGTGCTGCCTGTGGGTCCACCCCCGAGGCTCCCTGCCCTCGGCGGCAGCGCGCTCTCGGATCGCCTCACAAGCCGCGTGCGTGCAGTCCGCCGGGATCGGCTCGGACGCCGGGCGCTTGCTCCCATCTTCGGCCGGCGGCCAGGGCGCGAGCCCCGCGGCATGGGCGCGGCGGGCGGCGCCTCCGACGGAGGCGGTCATGCGGCATCTCCCCGCCACTTGGCCAGCATCTCGCTCATCCGGTCGTCACGAGCGGGACAACCCGGCTCGTGCCACGCCGTCCACTGCTCCCCCCACTCCGTCTTGGTATCCAGCTCCGGGGTCGCGCCGCACGGGCAGCAGCCGGTCAGGACCGTGATGCGCCGGCGGGCGATCCCCTCCTTGAGATCGGCGGGCGCGTCGTCGGGTAGCGGCAGGCCGATGTAGAGCCCGCCTCCGCGGACCTTGCGGCGGTAGCGACGGGACGCGCCCATCTCAGGCCACCCCCCGCCAGGTCGAGGCCCACAGCAGATCGCGGGCCTGCTCCACGAGGTGGGCGGCCCGGGCAACTTCGACGAGGCCGGCCGGGCGGCGACCGGTGAGCATGTCATCGATCACCCGGCGGGCCGCCCGGAGGCGCTCCCGTGCTTCGGACTCCGGGTCGGGACAACGTCCTAGCCGGTCGTTATGCTTGGGCACAGTCGTTCTCCTCGGAGACGATGGCCGGGGTGGTGCCCGGTGAGGTGGATGGCGAGGAAGATGTGCGGGACCGGGCCTTGGGCCCGGTCCCGTTGTTCGTGCTTAGGACTAGAGCCGCGACGCGGCGGAGCACGGCCGGGTCGGTGACGTGATCCGGCAGCCCCTGGGCGCGACGGTCAGCCACCACGCGGCAGCGGATGGCTTCGATCTGGTCGGGGGTCAAAGCCCGGATGCCTGGCGGGTCTGGGCCCTTGACGCCTCAAACTCCAAGCGAAGCAGGTGGGCCTTGTAGGCGTGACCGGCGCGACGGGCCCGCTCGACGGGGTGGAGGACGCGGTCTGGGTCGACCTCGTCTTCGAAGCGGGGCGGTACCGGCTCCAGCGCGGCCGGGGGGCGGGGCCGGGCGTGGCGGGTGTGAATCGCCAGTTGGGCGCGAAGCTTGCGCTGCTCAGGTGTGAGGCTTGATGCCACTGCTCGACCTCCCTAGACGGGCGAGGAGGTCGAGCGGGCGGTCTGTCTAGCCGGTGCTCGCCTCCGTGATGGCGAGCGGGCGCGGCGGCGCAGAGGGAGCGGCCACGAGGGCCTTCACATCGACCTGGGGCAGGGGGACGGAAGCCTCCCGCACCTCGTCACGTGAGAAATCCTGTTCACCCGCGGAATCGTCGCCGTCGTCGACGCCGGCGCCGACCTGGTCCAGGAGATGGCGTAAGGCCGAACGGTGGAACGCGGCGTTGTACTGGGCGCGGCTGAGTTGAGCCGGCACCGCGGCGATCCCGGCGTTTCCGACGTGACGGCGTGTAGCGCGATCGCTCCTGCTCATGTGTGCCCGCATCCCGCGGATGCCGATTGGACCCGCGTCCACGCTGGCCACCGTCCGGAAGCGCTGCCGGCGGGCGGTACCCCTGAGGTCGCACACCGCCACCAGGTCGCTGAGCCGGAGCATCCGAGGGGCTTCGAAGGCACGTGCCGCGGTGCGGTACTGGTCGTCAAGAGGTTCGGCGATATCCGGGCAGAGTTCGGCGTACGCGGCTTCGACATCGGCCACCAGCCCCGGGTCAATGCCGTCGAACTTCATCAGCGCCGATGGTAGTGACACGTTCGTACTTACGACAAACGGATTTGGGTCAAGCTGTAGTTCAGGGTTGGTCCGCGAAGATGAACTTCACCCGGCTCGGGTCGAACCGCTTCCCGTCGAACAGCTTCCCGCCCTTGCCCGCGGGGAGGACGATGATCCGGTCGACCACTAGGCCGATCACCTGCCGCTTCCGCTCGACCGCCGCCGTCGGCCACCACGCCCGCAGCTCGTCAGGCCGCGGGAGCCCGTCGAAGGTTTTGGCCCGGCCGTTGCTGGTGACCTTGGCCGTCAGGTCCCGGATGCGTTCCTCAAGTTCCGCCTTCTGCTCCAGGAAGTCGGCCTTCGACCACAGGTCCTCGACGCCGTACTCGTGCTTCAGCCGCTTGAGGCGCCCTTCCAGCACCCCGAGGGCGGCGAGATGCTCGCCCGAATCCTCATCGGCCGCCGCCCTGGCCCGGAGCGCATCGGCGAACCCGGGTCCGTCGAGGGCGCCCAGCACGTACTCAAAGACGTACTCCTCGAGGAACTCGGCGTTGCGGGCCACCTTCCCGCACCCCGGGTGCGACGAATGCTGCGAGCTGCAGTGGTAACTCCGGGCCGAGCCGTTGGGACTCCCGGTCAGACGGGCATTGCAGATACGCACGGTCTCCTCGTCGACCTCGACCTCCGCCTCGCCGGGGCCGCCGCAGTAGAGGAGCGTGGTCAGCGGGTAGGTGGCGGGCCGCCCCGGCTTGGCCCGCCCGGCGGTCATGGCCCGGAGCGAATCCCAGGTCTGGCGGTCGAGGATCGCAGGCCACACCGCCGGGTAGTGGCGACCGTTGTGCTCCCGGAACCCGGCGACACGGGGCGAGCGGAGCACACCCCCGAGGGAGATGGTCGACCAGGGCCGCCCGGTCACCGTGGGGACGCCACGGGCGTTGAAGTCGCAGACGACGGACCACTGCGTCTCCCCCGCCAGGATCCGAGCGGCGGCCTCCCGGATGAACCCGGCTTCGGTCTCGTCGATGGTGACCCGGTCGGGCTGGTAGCCGAAGGGGCGCTTCCCGCCGTTGGGCTGGCCGGCCTCCGCTCGCGCCCGGTGCCAGCGGGCGACGCGCTCGGCCTTGTGCTCCGACTCGTGCTCGGCGACGTCGGCGCCGATCTTGGCCACCAGGCGGCCGTTGGGGGTCGACAGGTCGACGGTGCCGGCCATGACGGTGGCCACCTCGGGCTTGGCCTCGGCCAGGAGGTCGATCAAGTCGAGCAGGTCGCGGGACCGACGGTAGAGCCGGTCGGGGTGCCAGACGATGATGGCGTCGATCCGCCCGGAGAGCAGGTCGGCCTTGAGCCGCTCGTATCCGGGGCGGCGCTTGCCGCTGTAGGCCGAGATGTCGTTGTCGGTGTAGGTGTCGACGACGTCCCACCCGAGCCGCTCGGCCAGCACCTGGCAGTCGGGCTCCTGGCGGAGGAGCCCGGCCTCGCGGCCGGTGCGGTCCTCGCTGATGCGGAGGTAGATGCCAGCCCGGCGGTGGGCGTTGGTCCGGTCCGTGGCTTGGCGGCGGGTCGTCTTGGTCGTCATTCCCGCAGCATGCGCCTCGCTATCCGGTAAAGCAAGAGTCGGACTCCCGACTCTTGGATTACCAGCTACCGCCGTCGGGCCCGCCGCCCACGACAGCGCAACGACCCCCCCGCTTAGCGGGGGGAAGCTACCGCCGTCGGGCCCGCCGTCGTTCCTCTTCTGCCTCGGCCCACAGCATTGAGTCCCGGACCAGCCCCCGCTCGACCTCGGTCTCGTGCTTCCGGAGGTTCTCGGCCACGATCAGAGTCTCGGGGCGGTCCCGGCCGGACCACCGGCGATACTGGTAACAGTTGACGCACAGGCCGTGGGCCCTGGCCGGCGCCGACTCGCAATGCGAACACGGCCTCGGACCCTGGCGGGGCATCCTGGCCACCGGCCCTTCCCCGGCGGCCATCCGCCGGGTCTGCGCCCCGTCGAGGCGGCGGGCTTGGCCTCCCCACACCCCGAACGGTTCCCGCCGGCCCGCCTCGCCGCACGGCCCGGCCGCGGGACAGTGGGCGCAGATGGCGGTGGTGGCGGCCTGGTCGGCGGCCGAGAACCAGTCGAGGTCCGGGCGGTCGCGGCAGGCAGCCTGGGTGTGCCAGGCCGGCCGGGCGGCGTCGACCAGGCTGAGGAACGGTGCGGCGACATGGGGAGGTTCGGCGGCGAGGGCCGCCCACCACAGATCGGTGTCGTCCAGCTCGCCGAACTCGAGGTCGTCCCACCGGATCGCCACCACCAAACCGAGACACTAGTGCCACATGGCACGGCAGTCTGTCTACCGTCGGGCCGGTCCGATGCGCAGAATGCTCGCCAAGCGCACAACCTTCTTTGTGATATTAATTTCGCCCCGCGCGAATACCGGGGGTCCGCCTCTAGCTGGCTCCGGTGCTCGGGATCGCGCGCAGGCGCATTTACTTCCCACATCTCAATAGGCGAGCAGAGGGGCCGCCAGTTCGTGGCGCCGCCCCACCAGCGTCTCCGCGTAGTCGACCGCGTCGCGCAGATCGTCGAAGCGGTCCCAGATCAACGCCCGGAGACCGGACGCCTCCCACGGCAACTCCCACGCCTCGATCAGATGCCCATCAGCGTCTCGGCCGACCCGCTCCGACCACACCGGCCCCCGATGCTCGACGTCGAACGTCGCGGCCAGGGTGTCGGTGCGGAAAGCCAGCTCCCCGATCAGCCTCACGGCCTGGTCGGCCAGCTCGTTGCAGCGGGCAATCTCCTCGGCGGTCGTACGCTCGCGCACGTCGGCACCTCCTGGTAGGTGTTGGCCGGGCGGGGGGCTGTTTACGCAGCGCCCCCGCCACTCGTTTGTCGGGGCCCATCGTTCACCCGCCGGGCCCTGGGCGATAGGGGAACGACAGTTCCCGTGTCAGCCGGGAGGGATCGGCGGCTCTGGTATCCGGTAACCGGTCGGGCCGAGGTCTCCGATGAACCAGGCGCCCACTTCGGTGAGACGGACCCGCAGGTAGCAACCGTCCGAGGGCAGCATGTAGGCGGCCGCGAATATGGCCCGGCCGTTGCGAAGATGCAGGTGGTACGGCCCCTCGTCAGGTTTCGGTTCGGGGGCGAGACCGGCGTCAGCTTCCGATTCGCTCGGGAACGCCCTGCGGCCGATTTCGCGGAAGAAAGCACGGAGGCCCTCGCCGCCTGGCCCGCCGTGTTCGGCGAAGTGGGCGGCGGACTCCTCCATAAACATCCGCGGTGGGATGAGCGTGCCGGTGATCCAAGTGCCACCGACGAGGAGTGTGACCCCGACCTGGCCACCGGCATCGTTCATAGCCTTGACGAAAACTTGGAGCACTCCGTCGACAGGCGGCGGACCTTCGGGGGGCGGCACGGCCCCATGCTGCCACCCCTAGATCTCCCAGGCGATCGCTTTCGCGATGGACAGCGGGTCGGCCTTCTGATTGAACGTCTGATTGACCGTGATCGTCTTCGACCCGGCGGCCGGAGCGTCGGCCAGACCGACCTCACCCGAGCCCGACGGCCCGCCGCCGCCGACGCGGGGCAGGTTCACTTCGCCCTTGAGGATGTCGGGCAGGGAACCGGGGGTGACCTTGTCGATGAGCCCGGCCGCGCCCCGCAGCGGCGCCGTGGCCAGGTTGATCCCCTCTTCGATCATGGCGATGGCGGTGTTGAGGATCGCTTCGAGGCCGCTCACGATCCAACCCCACATGGCCTGGCCGGCGTCGGCCATCTTCGACGGGATCGTCTCGGTGAAGAACCGTTCCACGACCCCCCACGCCGCCGTGATCCCTTTGAAGATCACGTTGTCCCAGATGTCATCGAACAGTGTCTTCAGCGAGTTCCACAGGAACGACCACGCCGCCGACAGGATGGCGCCGCCGGCTTGGAGGAGGAAGTCACCGAGTCCCGTGATGGCGTAGCGGACCACACCGAAGATGGCGTCCCAGGCGCCGACCACGATCGCTTTCAGTGCTTCCCACGCCTCGCCCCACTTCCCGGTGAAGATCGCCTTCACGAGGTCGAACACGCCGCCGATCGCTCCGACCACCCCCCGGACGACTTCGAGGACTCCATTCCATGCGGCCTGCGCGAACTGCAGGATGTCTTTCCCGAACCGGTCCCACAGGTTGGTGACGACCCGCACCACGGCCTCTACGACGACGCGGATGGCGCCGACGGCGGAGGAGACGACCTCCTTGAGGCGGGAGAAGATCCCGCCGAGCTTCTCGGCGCTGGCGCCGATCTGGCCTTCGCCGGACCGGAACTTGGCGACGAACCCGGACACCCATTCGATGACGACCCGCACCGCCCCGACGACCGTCTCGACCGCCGCTTTGATCTTCGGGGCCGCGGTCACGAACGCGTCGCGCAGCGCCGTACCGACGGCGATGAGGGTCGGTTTCCACGCCTCGAACGTCGCCTTCGCTTTGGCGATGGCCGGTTCGACGTTGTCGGCGATGTACGTCATCACCTTGGTGAGGATCGGATAGAGCGCCTTGGCGAGGGCCTCTTTGGCTTCGCCGACTTTGGCGGTGAACTCCGACTGGGCCCGGATCCCTTTGGCGGTCCCGGCGGCGTAGGCGGCCTGGGCGTCTTTCGACTTCTCGAAGATGAGCTCTTGGGTGGCGACCGCCTGGGCCTGCTGGAGGAGCGCTCCGGTCAGTTTCGACTGGCCTTTGGCGGCGAGGCGGGCCTTCACGTCTTCCTCGGTGATCGAGATCCCGAGGCCCTTGAGCGACTCGCGCTCGCCGAGCATGGCGGCCTGGAGGATCTCCGACACTTCCGCCGCGGTGCGTTTCCCGCCGGACCATTCGGCCAGCGCCCCCGACAGGCCGACGACCTTCGTCGACATGTCCGCCGCGGCTTTGCGGGTGAACCCCATCGGGATCAGCAGGTCACCGAACCCGGCGGCGAGACCGACCGCCTGCGACTTCGTCAGGCCCATCGCGGCCGCGCTGCCGGCCGCCCACTTCTCGACCGCGCCGAGCTGGTCGCCGAACACGGTCTTCGATTTGGCGCCGAGGGCTTCGAGGTTGGCGCCGAGGTCGAACATCTGTTTCCCGACGACCGCGGCCGCGCCGCCGGCCACGGCGATCCCGGCCACGGCCATCTTCACGCCTTTGGCGATGCCGCTGCCGATCTTCGACCCGACGTTCTTCCCGACCTTGTCGCCGACGTCGTCCAGCTTCGGGCCGATCTGCTTCTCGACGTCGCTCGCGAACCCCTGCGCCAACTTGGGCGCGATGTCCAAATACACGGCCCCCGCACTTATCGCCATGTCACCACTTCCGGTTCGTGAACGAATCGGCGGCGCGACGCAACGGCGCCACCGGGGACTGATCGGCCGTGCCGAACTCGATGAACTGCGAGGACCAGTGGTTCATGGCCACCCGGCCCACGACCCGGCCGTCTTCGTCGCGGGTCACCTCGTGGGTCA
>WUUC01017075.1_pt1 | contig 15364 bp, 19 predicted proteins | sample 6278441 | NCBI WGS metagenome assembly WUUC01 (sample SAMN13675441, study PRJNA597444) | soil metagenome | isolation source: soil | place: USA: Washington | collected 2017-10
CTCAGCCGCTCCATACTCCACCGTGCCCGGTGCTCGGTGGCAGTCCTGTCCTGAACGGCCGTCGCCGCGTACCTTGCGGTCGTCTGACGCTTCTTCCACCCGGCTCGGGAAACCGAGTGACAGAGGCCAGAATCGTCCGGGTCGGCAGACCAGCGGAGGCAGGGAGAGAACCATGTCGGTCGCATCCGCCGAGCAGGGCGGCGTGGCGCGGCTCACGACCTTGGTGGCGGTCGACGTGCTGCCACTTCGACCACGGGGGTGCCACGACCTCGCGACGACGACCGAGGAGGCGGAGCTGTGGCCGGCCTTCGTCGTCGTGGTCAGCGAACCGGATCCACCGGAGCAAGGAACCGCCAAGCCCTTGTTCGATCTGCTGGGCCGGCCCACTCGCCCTGACGTGACCATCCTCGGTGGGCACTGCGACTGGTCTGTGCTGAATCCCGCACTGGCCCTCCTCGAACTGACCCTGCGCACGACCGAGCCGGTGCGCTTCGCTGTCCGGGTGATCGTGCCGGCGGGGCCCTTGCTGGGAACCCTGGCCACCGCGGCAGCGGGTCGGATGATGGCGATCACCACACGGCAACGAGCGGTCCGGCTGTCCGTCCGGCGTGAGATCCAGCACGTGTTGCAGGAGGTCGTGCTGCTGGCCTGCCCTGTGACGCAGACCCTCGAGGCGCTCGCGCAGAGCCTGCGAACAAGCACCGCAGAGCAGTGAGGCGCCACTCCCCGCGGCTGCCACTGGCCCGCGTCGGCGTTCAGGGCAGCGAGGTAGGCGGTGCAGTTGACCTGTACCCAACTGTGCACGGTATCCACCGCGGCCCTCATCGTCGCGGTTACCGGTGGGACACGAGCCCGCCGGACGGATGCGGCTGCCCGGCGAGTGGTCAGCACACTGCTCGGTGAGCGCGGGCGAGTGCCGATGTCGGCAGTGGAGCCGTGTCGGCGATCGGTGCGCCGGACAGGGACTGCAGTCCACCGGTCGACGGCTGGCCGGTCGTCCGTCCGCGCAGCGCGTCGAGCACCTCCCGCGCTGCGGAAGTGGGGGAAAGCTCGAAGAAATCGGTGCCGAGGACCAGGTCGACAGTGTTTCCGGAGCGGCCGTCGGCTACCAGTTGCGCGCACGGTGCCACCAGGTTGACGGTGTGCGCGGCGGCACGGCCTTCAGGACCGTACCGGATCTGGGCGACGCACCGCATGGCTCCGGTTGGGTACACCGCGTCGTTGTCCGGTGGCGCTGCCTGCGCGAAGCCCAGCAGTTCCAGACGGGCGGCCACGCGGGTCGCGAGTCGGTGCCGGTCGGTGGAGTTGCGGACACGCACGGCAACGTTCGCGGGCGGGAGCGGCTCGACGGAGTACAGCTCGGTGCGCGGCACCGCCACCAGCCCTGCTCCGGTGGGAGCTGCCGGGCAGCGCACCCTGTCATCGATGCTCTTGACGTCGCCGAGAACGTTCGTCCACACCACCGCGGCCACGGCGGCCAGCGCGACAACCAACGCGAGTGCGGGCAAGCGACGCCGCGGCTCTCCCGACTGTCCCATGTGTCCCTTCCGTTGTCGGCGCCACGTCTCTTCTGCCAGTACCCACGGAGATCATCGGTACTCTTCGAGGGGTGCGGTGTCAGACAACCGCAAGGCGCCACCGAGACTCGTGCTCCGGATCCCGTGTGCCGCGTCGTCAGTCGAACCGTGTCATGGAGCGAGTCACCAAGACGAGCTCCTGGCGGTCCCGGTCGGCCTCCACGGCGTCGATCGTAAGGAGTTCGCCAGGTCGTTTGCGGCCCGCCGCAAGCAATATGGGTTCGTGCAGCGACGACCGCAGTCAACCCCGCCGCCTCGTGACGAACAGGTGGTGCTGATCATTCCGACTGAGCAGGATCCAGCGATGGACGTGGTGCGGTGCTGGGTACTGCGGGCACTGGTCGGTGTGCCGGTGCTTCCTCGGTTGCGTACGTGCCTGATCGCGGAAGAGTTGGTCCGCAACGCACGCGTGCACGGATGCGCGCCCTGCCTGCTGCGGCTCGCGCTCGACGCGACGGGCCGTGCCCTGCGGGTGTTCGTCGAGGATTGCGACCCACGAAGTTCCGGTACCTGGACGACTGGCGCGGGCCTCGCGTTCGTGGACGGGATGTCCCGCGGCTGGGGGGTGATGCGGCGTGACGGCGGCAAGACCGTGTGGGCGGAGGTCGCACTGGGGCTCCGTATGCCCGGTATCACGATTCCGCCCGTGCCACCGTCAAGCCACCGGCCGAAACGGCAGGGGCATTTTGATGGCTGGAGCTGAGTCTCCAGTGGCCCGGTAACCGCTGGTACCTCCCACAACCTGTGGTTTGACCGGAGGGCAGCGAGGCCGTTCACGGATGACGCGACCAATCGCGGGCAACCTTGCAGTCGTCTGACGATCGTGCGCGTGACGGGTCTTCCCATGAGGCGAACTGGTAAGCCCTTCCCGAATCGATGCCCACGTGAGGAACGCTCTTGATGGTCACAATGCCCGCTCTCCGACTCCGGCACCGACTCGCCACGGTCGCGGTGGCGGTCACGGTCACCGTTGCGGCCGGTTGCGCCAGTGCCCCACCGGCGCGGGACGTGGAGGAGGCCACTCCGGAGATAACCACGCAGCTGCAGGAGCTCGTGCGCGTAGTGGGCACGGTGACCGCAGGCCCGGAGTCGGGCTGCCTGTTGCTGGACACTGGCGTCACTCGCTATCAACTGGTGGGGGACGCCGCGGCTGCCCTCGTGCCCGGCCGGGAAATGACGGTGACCGGCCTCACGGACCCGAACACCCCGGGCTGTGGGGAGAGCACTCCGCTGACGGTCAGCGAAGCGGTACCGGCCGACTGACGCGGGTGCACCTCGCCGCGGCGACGGGTGTGTCCGACGTGGTAGCGGCGTCCGATGCCATGCCCAGCCGAGCCGGTTCCCGAGCGCTGTCGGCGCCACCCGCAACCGTGGGTTCCAATGGTGTTAAGCCCCGCGATGCGACGAACTCCGGCCGGGTGACGAGCTCGCGGAGTAGGCCGCGACGAAAGGCGGCTGAGTCCGGCCAGTGCAGCGCGGTGCGGTCGAGCGCCCCCGTCGCAGGTTGCTGCCGCTGCGTCGGTACCGCGCATGGAGGTCCAGTCGGGGCCCGCGCGGGTCGGCTCGGATCCCAGCGGAGGCGACCGTCCTGATCGCCGTGAGCACCTTGTCCGATCGTCAGGATCACAGGGAGGTCCACGGCCAACGCCCGTGCCTTCGGCCGTCGTCTCCGCCCGACCTATCGGGCGAGCAGGGTCCGCGTGGTCTTGATCTGTCGGTCGCGGCTGGTGGTGTCAGCGCCAGGGAGTGGTCGCCTGGAGGACCGCTTCGGTCAGTGCGCCGGTGCGGAGTTGTGCCACAGTCAGGTAGTCGGGGTCGGCGACCATGCCGGCGAAGGTCTTCCGGTCGGGGTAGCGCACGACGATCACGGCGTCCCAGGTCTGGCCGTCCTCGGCGACCAGTGCGGTCGAGCCGCTGCCCGCGTAGAGCACTGTGGCGCCGTAGCGGGGGAGGAATGTCTCCCGGAGGTGGCGGGCGTACTCCTGGTAGGCCGCGAAGCCGCCCTCGGCGAAGCGGAGCAGGTTGAGCATCACCACCGGACCGCCTGGGTCCTCGTCCGTGAACTGCCGCAGGTTGTCCGTGTGTGGGTCGACCGCCATGAGCGAAGGTTGCCAGCAGGCTGCCGGACGCGCATCGGCGACTTCACCGGTCCGCGTCAGCGGTACCCCACCGGACAGACACGGGCCAGCCAGGGCTCCAGGACATCGTGGGGAGTCCGTTCACCGTCAGAGCGACCGCCGGTTGGTGTGAAACCGGTAGCCCCTGTTCGGCTCGGTGAGCAGGTGGCGGGGATGTGCCGGTACGGGCTCGAGCTTGCGCCGCAGCTGCGCGATGTACACCCGCAGGTACTGGGTATCGGTGTACCGCTCCGGTCCCCAGATGGTCTTCAGTAGGTGCCGCTGGGTGACCAGCCGCCCCTCGTTGTCGACGAGGATCTCGAGTATGCGCCACTCGGTGGGGGTGAGGCGCACCTCGACGCCGTCACGCCAGACCTTCTCGGCATGCAGGTCCACGGTGAAAGACCCGGCGTCCACGATGCGTCGGCGCTCCGAGACATGGCCCACCCGGCGCAGCACTGCCCGGACCCTGGCGAGCAACTCCTCGATGACGAAAGGCTTGGTCAGGTAGTCGTCCGCGCCCGCGTCCAACGTCCGCACCTTGTCCTCCGGGCTGTCCCGTTCGGACAGAACGATGATCGGTGCGTCGGTCCACCCGCGCATCGCGACGATCAACGAACTGCCGTCGATGTCGGAAAGTCCGAGCTCGAGGACGACCACGCCAGGCCGGGTCTCCGCGGCCGTGCGGAGTGCCGTGCTCCCGTTCGCCGCGACCATCACCTGGTACCCGCGTGCCGTGAACGCGTTGCTCAACAGGTCGAGGATCTGCCAGTCCTTGTCGACGACCAGCACAGTCGTCATCTTCGGCCATCTCCCCGGCATGCACACCGGGAGACTGGAAGATGAGGGGCAAGTACGCGCGCGGGCGGCATGCGTGCTCCGGGAGTCGACGACTTCCCCGGCCCCGGTCGGGGACGGGACGCCGACCAGACTTCCCGGCACTCCGGCCATCAAGATGCCGCATGTGGGCTCGGGGAGCAAATCGACGAGACAGCAGGCCGTCGATCGGACGACTGGTTCAAACCGACACGTCGGACAAAACAACCACGCAGTCTTCGCGGCGCGGACTGCGTTAACGCGGTCCATATGCCTGTTCCGGCTTCCTGCCGCAGGGCCGGTAACCCGGACGACCGTCGCGACGACATGCGAGGTGCGAACGATCTGATCGGCTCCCACGAACGGATATCCGGGCGAACCATGGCACGACCAGCGCGCCGACGAGGACACGACCGGACCTCTCCGTCGGCACGTTCCCTGTTCGTGCTCGCGGCCTCCTACGTCGTCGCCGCGGGATGCAATGCCGCGGTCGCGGTGGCGTACCACGGCTGGGTGCACGCCGTGGTGGCCGCGGGGTTCCTGATGGCCGCGGCCGCGTTCCTCGTCCACGCGATGGGCGTGCAGCGCACCGACGGCGACCGGTCACACCCTCGACGGCGTCCGGACGTGATCGGGGCTGATCCTGGCTCGCCGCGTCCTGGTGGTGGCAACGGTGTTCGCGCCGCGTCTTCCCGGCCGGCGCCGACCGGTGGTGTGCATGTCCTGTGGTCCAGTGGGGCAATCGATCCGAGTGATGTCGAAGATCGGGAAGAGCGGTCGAACGGACCGGTGTAGCTGCGCCGGTACCTGACGGCGGGACCGCCGGTGACCCGGGCGGTGTCGCGGTTGCCCCAGTCCTCCATCCATCCGGCACTGGCATTGACGTCCGGTCCACCGACGCGAACGTGGTCCCACTAACACCCGATCCGGGTGTGGCGCCGGTGTTGCCGGTGTTCGGCAAAGAAGTAGGGTCGATCAGTGGGTGATCCACGCATTGATCCCGGTCGGGGAGGTGTCGGACAATCCCGAGGTCGTGTGATCGAGAGGTCGGGAACGGTGAACGGAGGAGTGTGCGCGCTGTCGATGTCGCGCGGGCCTTGCCCCTTGCGCACCTGACCGACGCCGACCTGCCCGCGATGCGGCTCGTCGCGGAGCGTCACCTGACCGGTCCGGTCGTCGTTGACGAGCGGGACCGGGTGGCCGACTGCCTCTCGTCGGCCGCGCCGGTGCTTGGCGCCGGTCATGGTCGCCCTGGGGGAGTCGACGCGATGACCGTGTCCGCAGTGGTCGGGTCGGGCTGTGGGACCGCTCCGGCGGTCGGGACCCTCGTCGTTCACGTGGCACAAGCCGCACCTGGCGACTTGCCCGGCGGGCACCCGCAGAAGCCGGTCGGCGTGAGCGAGGCCGGTCGACGGCGCCTCGTGGCCCAGTGCGACGGCGCCGCATGAGCCAGGAACACGATCGGCCCGCTCGCCGGGAGGTCATGCGGTGGGCCGTCCTGACGGTGCCGCCGCTCGTCCTGTTCTGGGTCGTCCTCTCCGGGCACTTCACCGCGTTGCTGCTCACGTTCGGCGCGCTCTCGGTCGCGCTGGTCTGCTGGCTGTCCTGGCGGGCGGATTTCCCCGAGCGGGAGGACGTCGCCCTGCCCCTGTCGCCCGGAATGCCCCGCTACGTGCTGTGGCTCGTCAAGGAGGTGCTGGTCTCGGCCGTGAAGGTGGTGCGCAGGGTGTGGTCGCCGCACCCGGGTCTCCGTCCGGTGGTCGGCATGACGCCCGCGCCGGACATGTCGGTGTTCACCCAGGTGGTGTACGCGAACTCCATCACGCTGACACCGGGAACCCTCTCCCTGGACGTCGACGAGGACCGCATCGAGGTCCACAGCCTCGACGCCGCTGACGCCGAGGCGCTCGGTGACGGGGAGATGCTGCGCCGGGCGCGCGGTCTGGAGACCGGTCGATGATCGTCGGCGTGATGGCCGCCCTGCTCGTGACCATGGTGCTCGCGCTGGTTCGGGCTTTCGCGGGGCCCGGCCTCTACAACCGCATCCTGGCCATCAACATGTTCGGCACGAAGACCGTGCTGTTCGTCGCGGTCGCCGGTTTCCTCTTCGGCCGGCCGGACTTCCTCGACATCGGCATCCTCTACGCGCTGGTCAACTTCGTCGCGGTCGTCGCGGTGCTCCGCCTCACCCACCACGACGAGTTCGCCGCCGGCCGGACCGGGGAGGAGAACGGGTGACCGTCGTCCTCGACATCGTGAGTGGTGTGTTGCTGGCCGCCGGTGCTCTGTTCGTGCTCTCGGGCGGGGTGGGGCTGCTGCGCTTCCCGGACTTCTACACCCGCATCCACGCCGCGGGCATCACCGACTCCGCGGGCGCCGGTCTGATCCTGCTCGGCCTGCTGCTGCGGGGCGCGGGCTGGGAGACCGGGATTCGGCTCGTGATCATCATGCTGTTCCTGGCCGTGACCAGCCCGACCGCCACCCACATCCTGGCACACGCCGCGCGCCGCGACGGCGTACCCGTCTGGCGGGAGGGTGACCCCCGCCGGTGACGACGACCTTCGTACTGATCAACGTCACGCTGTTCGCGATCCTCACCGCGACCGCGGTGACCATCTCCCGGCTGCGCGCCCTGTACTCGGCCACCATGTTGACCGCGCTGTTCAGCCTGGTCACCGCGTGCCTGTTCGTGCTGATGGACGCGGTGGACGTGGCCTTCACCGAGGCCGCGGTCGGGGTCGGCATCAGCACGGTGCTGCTGCTCGGCGTGCTCTCCCTGACCCGCTCGCGGGAAGCCGTCACACCCCGGCTGCGACGGCTGCCCGGCGCGATCGCGGTGCTGCTCGCCGGCGGCACGCTGATCTACGCCGGCCAGGACCTGCCCGAGTTCGGCAGCTCCACCACACCGGTGCAGTCCCACCCCATCACCGAGACCTACCTGCGACAGTCCCAGGAGGACATCGGCATCCCCAACACCGTCACCTCCGTGCTGGCGAGCTACCGCGGACTGGACACGCTCGGGGAGCTGGTGGTGGTCTTCACCGCGGGCGTCGCGGTCCTGCTGCTGCTCGGGCCGTTCACCCGCCCGGGGCAGGCCGAGGAGCGGGAGGTACTCGACCTCGTCGACTACCGGGTCCTGCGGGTGGTCACCGGGATGCTCATGCCGTTCATCCTGCTGTTCGCGCTCTACGTGCTCTTCCACGGCGACTTCGGACCCGGCGGCGGGTTCCAGGCCGGTGTGATCTTCGCCGCGGGCTTCGTGCTGTACGGCCTGGTCTTCGGGCTCCACCGCGCGCAGCGGGTGCTGCCGGACCGCGTCCTGTGGTCGCTGGTCTCCTTCGGCCCCGTGCTCTACATCGGGGTCGGCGTCACGACCATGCTCCTCGGCGGCTCGTTCCTCGACTACGACACCCTCGCCCCGGACGACCCCGCGGCGGGCCAGCACGTCGGGATCCTGCTCGTCGAGGCCGCCATCGGCGTCACCGTCGCGGCGGTCATGACCTCGATCTTCTTCGGCTTCGCCAACCGGGTGGAGTCGCGGTGATCGCCACCCACTACGTCTACTGGCTGCTCTTCGCCCTCATGATGATCGGCCTCTACGTCGTCATCAGCCACGGCAACCTGCTGAAGAAGCTGATCGGCCTCTCCGTCTTCCAGGTGGGGGTCTTCCTGTTCTTCATCAGCCTCGGCAAGGTCGACGGGGGGAGCGCGCCGATCGTCGCCGAGGACGTGGAGACCTACTCCCACCCGCTGCCGCAGGTGCTGATCCTGACCGCGATCGTGGTCGGCGTCGCCACCCTCGCGGTCGGCCTGGCCCTCGCCGTCCGCATCTTCGACTCCTACGGCACGGTCGAGGAAGACCAGGTGCTCCAGCGCGACGCCGCCGACCAGGACCACGACCGGCCCGGGCCGCCGTCGTGACCGCGCACCTGCCCGCGCTCCAGGTGCTGGTTCCCCTGACCTGTGCACCGTTCTGCGTGCTCCTGCGGTCCCGCACCGCGGCGTGGCTGCTGTTCCTGCTCGCGGCCCTGGGTTCCCTCACCTGTGCGGTGCTGCTCGCCGGACAGGTGTCCGGCGGCCACACGCTGCGCTACGAGATCGGCGGGTGGTCACCACCGGCAGGCATCGAGTTCGTGGTCAGCGGCTTCAACACACCGGTGCTGCTCGTCGTCTCGGTGATCGCCGTGGTCGTCGCGGTCTACAGCCGGCGCAGCGTCGCCGCCGAGATCGACACCAGACGCGTCCCGCTGCTCTACACGTGCCTGTGCCTGACCCTGGCCGGTCTGCTCGGTCTCAGCGTCACCGGCGACGTGTTCAACGCGTTCGTCTTCCTGGAGATCAGCTCGCTGTCCACCTACGCGCTGGTCGCGATGGGCAGGCACCGCCGGGCACCCCTGGCCGCCTTCCGCTACCTGGTCATCGGCACCGTCGGCGCCACGTTCCTGCTGATCGGCATCGGGCTCGCCTACGCGGTCACCGGCACGCTGAACATGGTGGACCTGGCAGCGCGGCTGGCCGACCTGGACGGCAACCGGGCGCTGTACGCGGCGGTGGTGTTCGTCTTCGTCGGCCTCGCGGTCAAGATGGCCGTGTTCCCCCTCCACGCCTGGCTGCCCGGGGCGTACGCGGAGGCGCCGTCCGCGGTCACCACGTTCCTCTCCGCGACGAGCACCAAGGTCGCGATCTACGTGTTCTGCCGGTTCGCCTTCACCGTCTTCGGTGCGACGCTGGTGTTCGGGACGATGCCGATCGGCCGGGTCGGGCTGCTGCTCGCCTGCCTCGCGATGGTGGTCGGATCGGCCGTGGCCTGTTTCCAGACCGACCTCAGGTACCTGCTGGCCTGGTCGAGCGTCGCCCAGATCGGCTACATCACGGCCGGGATCAGCCTGGCCACCGTGGCCGGCGTGTCGGCCGGCTACCTGCACGTCATCAACCACGCCGTGATCAAGGCGGCGCTGTTCGGCGCGACTGGGCTGTTGCTGCTCCGGTTGGGGTCGGTGCGGCTCTCCGCGCTGGCGGGCCTCGGCCGCCGGATGCCGTGGACGTTCGCCGCTGTCGTGGTCGCCGGTCTCGGACTGGTCGGTGTGCCACCGACCGCCGGGTTCGCCAGCAAGTGGGCGTTGCTGACGGCGTTGCTGGAGCAGGGGCAGTGGCCGGTGGTGGTGGCCGTGCTGGCGAGCTCGCTGCTGGCCCTGGTCTACGTCGGTCGCATCGTCGAGGTCGCCTGGTTCCGCGAGCCGGCCGACATCGGCGAGCCTGCGAAGCCGCCGGTGTCGATGGTCGCCGCGATCTGGGTCCTGGTCCTGGCGTCGGTCTACTTCGGTCTCGACGCGTCGCTGCCGGCAGGCCTTGCCGATGCCGCGGCGGAGGCCCTGCTCGGGAACGGGGGTGGTTGACCCGGTGCCCGGTCGGACCTCGCCCCTGGCGCTGCCGGTCACGGTGGCCATCCCGCTGCTGGGTGTCGGCGCCCTGCTGCTCCTGCGTCGCAATCCCAACGCCCGGGAGGCCGCCTCCCTGGTCAGCGGCATCGCACTCGTGGTTGCCGTGCTCGGGCTGTGGCCGGTGGCCGGGCACGACCTCCGCGTCGAGCTGTGGACCTGGCTGCCCGGGCTCTCGCTGGAGTTCGCGCTGGAACCGCTCGGCCTGCTGTTCGCCACGGTCGCCGCCGTGCTCTGGCCGGTGACCACCGTGTTCGCGGCCGGCTATCTGCGTGCGGAGGACGAGCACGACCAGACCCGCTTCTTCGCCTTCTTCGGGCTGACGATCGCGGCCGCCATGTGGATCGCGCTGTCGGCGAACCTGATCACCCTGTTCATCGGCTACGAGGTCATGACCCTGGCGACCTGGCCGCTGGTCGCTCACAAAGGTGGCGCCGAGGGGCGGCGGGGCGGCCGCACCTACCTGGTGGTGCTGCTGACGACCTCTGTCGGGTTGCTGCTGCCCGCGATCGTCTGGACCTGGCTGGTGGCCGGCAGCACCGACTTCCGGCCGGGTGGGCTGCTGACGGGCCAGGCGGGGACGGGTGTGCTCACCGTGCTCTTCGCCCTCTACCTGTTCGGGATCGGCAAGGCCGCCCTGATGCCGGTGCACCGGTGGCTGCCCGCGGCGATGGTGGCGCCAACCCCGGTGTCGGCGTTGCTGCACGCGGTGGCGGTGGTCAAGGCAGGCGTGTTCACGGTGCTCAAGGTCGCCGTCTACGTCTTCGGGCTCGACACGCTGAGCGTGAGCGGTGCGGCCCGGCCCATGATGTGGGTCGCCGCGTTCACGGTGCTCGCCGCGGCGCTGGTGGCGCTGCGCGCGGACAACCTCAAGCGGCGCCTGGCGTACTCCACGGTCAGCCAGCTCGCCTACATCGTGCTCGCCGCGACGCTCGCGCGCGACGTGGCCGTCGCGGGTGGCGCGTTGCACCTGGTGACCCACGCGGTCGGCAAGATCACCCTGTTCCTCTGCGCAGGTGCCATCTACGTGACGGCCAAGAAGACCAGGGTCAGCGAGCTCGACGGGCTGGGTCGTGCCATGCCGTGGACCTTCGGCGCCTTCCTGGTGGCCGCCGTCTCGATCGTCGGTCTCCCGCCGTTCGGCGGCATGTGGAGCAAGTGGCTCCTGCTGGTGGGCACGGTCGAGGCGGACCAGGCGGTGATGCTGGTGGTCCTGCTGGTGGGCTCGGTGCTGTCGCTGGCCTACCTGGTTCCCATCCCGGTGCGTGCCTTTTTCCGGCCACCACCAGAACCGCTGACCCACGGCGAGGCCCGCCCGGCCGTCGCCGGTCCCCTGACCCTGACCGCACTCGGCTGCCTCGTGCTGTTCTTCGCCGCCGAGGCCGTGATCGCACCGCTGGCCGGGATCCTGGAGCTGCCGTGAACGACGACCGTCGCGGGCTGGACGACCCGCGCACCGTGACCCGGATCGTGTACGCCCTGGTCGCGCTGTGCGTGCTGGCGTTCGCCGCGGACCTGTTCTACGCCAAGCACCCGCACTTCGGTGTGGACGGCTGGTTCGGGTTCTACGCGGTCTACGGCTTCGTCGGCAGCGTCGGCCTGGTGCTCGCGGCGAAGTGGCTGCGGCGGTTCCTGCGCCGGGACGAGGACCACTACGGCGACCGCCCCGACGACGAGCCCGACGACCACCACCGCGACCACCACGACGACCACCACGGCGACCATCGCGAGAATCCCGACGAGCGGCCGGAACGGAACCCGGATGAGTAACCCCGCCCTGGTACTGATCCTCGGCGCGGCCGGGGTGCCGCTGCTGCGCGGCTGGGCGCGCCGGGCGCTGATGGTGGCGCTCCCGATCGCGGGACTCGTCGTGCTCTGGCTGCTGCCCGTGGGGAGCGGCCTAACGTTCGAGCTGTTCGGTCTCGAGTTGGACCCGCTGCGCGTGGACGCCCTGTCCCGCGTCTTCGCGACCGGGTTCCTCGTCGCCGCGGTGCTGACCACGGTGTTCGCCTTCCACCTCCGGGACTCCCTGCAGCAGGCCGTGGTCCTGGTCTACGCGGGCACCGCCGTCGGTGGCTCCCTCGCCGGGGACCTGCTGACCCTGTTCGTGTTCTGGGAGCTCGCCGGCCTGTCCTCGGTGTTCCTCATCTGGGCGCGGCGCACTGAGCGGAGCAACCGCGCGGGAATGCGCTACCTCGTCGCGCAGGTGGTCTCCGGTCTGCTGATGATGGCGGGTATCGCGGTCCGGGTGGGGGCCGGGGAGGGACTGGAGTTCAGCTACATCGGGCTGGACGGTCCCGGTGGCGCGCTGATCCTGGTCGCTGTCGGCATCAAGTGCGCGTTCCCCGTGCTGCACGCGTGGTTGACCGACACCTATCCGGAGGCGACGATTGTCGGGGCGGTGGCGTTGTCCGCGTTCACCACCAAGTTCGCCGTCTACACGCTGGCGCGCGGGTTCGCGGGGGCGGACGCGCTGATCTGGATCGGCGCGGTCATGACCTGTTTCCCGATCTTCTACGCGGTGATCGAGAACGACCTGCGGCGGGTACTCGCCTACAGCATGGTCAACCAGCTCGGGTTCATGGTCGTAGGGGTCGGGATCGGCGGCTCGCTGGGGATCAACGGCGCGGCCGCGCACGCGGTGGCGGACATGGTGTTCAAGGGCCTGCTGTTCATGAGCATGGGAGCAGTGCTGATGCGGACCGGCACCACCAAGGGGTCCGAGCTCGGCGGACTGTACAGGTCGATGCCGCAGACCACCGTCCTGTGCATGGTCGGCGCCGCGTCCATCTCGGCCTTCCCCCTGTTCTCCGGCTTCGCCACCAAGTCGCTGATCCTGGAAGCGGTCGCGCAGGAACACCGGACGGTGATCTGGCTGATGCTGCTGTTCGCCTCCGCCGGGGTGTTCCACCACGCCGGGATCAAGATCCCGTATTTCGCCTTCTTCGCTCACGACCGCGGCTTCCGCGTGTCCGAGCCGCCGGTCAGCATGCGGGTCGCCATGGCGATGGCGGCGCTCGTCTGCGTCGGGATCGGTGTCGCGCCGACCCTGCTGTACGACATGCTCCCGTACACCATGGACTACCAGGTGTTCACCACGGCGCACATCGTGAACCAGTTGCAGTTGCTGCTGTTCGCCGCACTGGCGTTCACCCTGCTGGTCCGCACCGGGCTCTACCCGCCGGAGATCCGGTCGGTGAACCTGGACTTCGACGCCGTCTACCGCCGGGGAGTGCCGTCCGCCTGGAACGCGATGACCCGCGGCGTCACGGTCCTGCGCCAGCGGCTGGGCGCACCGTTGCGGCGGGCGACGGGACGACTGTGGACGGTGGCGTCCGGCCCTCTGCGACCGGAGGGCCGGGTCGCTGTTCCCTGGTCCACACACCTGATGGTCTGGTGGTTGGCGCTGCTGCTCGGCCTCGTGCTCCTGCTGGCGCTGCTGTGACCCCCCGGCCACTGACAGCGGTGCTACTGCTTGCCGGTGGATCGGCGTGAGGCGAAGATGACCACCCCCGCGGCCGTGATGCCTCCGAGGAGGGCGAACAGGGCGCCACGCCAGCCCTGTAGGAAGAACGTGCCGATGGCCACCGTCGCGACGGCGACGGCGAGCAGCGTGATCCGGTCTCTCATGTTTGCACCGTCCTTCACCGGAAGCTGTGCCGCATGTGGCCGACTGTAACGGCTCACCGGAGAAGCAGCTGAGTCGTTCTCGGTGTGGCGATGCCGGCCCGCTGTCCCGCGCTTCCTCCGGTCCAGCACCGAAGGACCGGCGCCGTTTGCCGGGATCTGGAAGCGAGCATGTGGAAGCGCCCCTCGTTCTCCGCACGGCGGCGGAGACGCCGCCCGGCTACGCTGAGACACGGTTTGCCGGAAACCGGCAAGGAGACCGCGCACGCTGAGGAGCTGTCGTGACGACCGAGAGTGTGGATGTCGTCGCCATCGCCAATCGCGCCATGAGGGACTCCGGGGCGCCGTCGACGGCGTTCCTCGACGGCTACGTCGAGATGCTGATGGCGGTGAGTGCGACCGGACGCAGACTGGCCGGCGACGAGCTCGACTCACGCCGGGTGCTCGGCGCCGCCGCGGCCGAACAGAACGTGCCTCTGCGTGCGCTGATCGACCTCTACCTGAGTGCGAACTGGCTGACGTGGCGCGAGCTGCCCGCTGTCTCCGGGGCAGGTGGTGCCGCCGTGCGAGGCATCGCCGAGAGTGTGCTGCGGGCCGCCGACGACGCCATCGCCGCTCTCGCGGAGGGCTATGACGAGGCGCAACGCCTGGTGATGCGGCAGGAAGAGGCGCGGCGCCGGGAGTTCATCGACGACCTCCTCACCGGTCGCAGCGACCTCGGGCGGCTGGCCGAGACAGCGGAACGCTTCGGTCTGCGGCTCGTGGGTCAGCTCGCGGTCGCCGTCGCGCACACGGACCGGAGTTTCGTCGACGGGGACGCCCTCACCCGCCGCGTCGAGTCCACCTTGCTGGCCCGTTTCGGCATCCGTGACGTGCTGGTCACGACCAGGGACGGCTCGCTGATCTGCGTTGCCGCAAGGTCCGCCGGAGACGTGTTCGCCGAGTTCGCCCGGCAGGTGGACACCGTCGTGGGGACCGGACGGGGTTGGCGAGTCGGCGTGGGTCGTTCTCACCCGGGGCCCAGCGGTGCCATGCGTTCCTACGAGGAGGCGTGCGGAGCGCTCGGCCTCGCCGAGTCCCTCGGCCTCGACGACCAGGTGCTGCACGCGACCGAGCTGCTGGTGTTCCAGGTGCTGCTCCGCGACCGTGTCGCGATCATCGACCTGGTCGCCACTGTTCTGCGTCCGCTGGAGCGGGCACGCGGTGGTGCCCGACCGCTGCTCGAGACCCTGGAGGGGTACTTCGCCTCGGGGGGAGTCAGCGCCGCGGCTGCTCGCCGGCTGCATCTCAGTGTGCGAGCGGTCACCTACCGCCTCGACCGGGTCAGGCAGCTCACCGGGCACGACGTCACCGATCCCACGCAGCGGTTCACGCTGGAGGCGGCCGTGCTGGGAGCGCGCCTTCTCGACTGGCCGAACCGGCCGCTGCCGTCGGGCGACTGACATCGGTCAGTATCTTGCCGGAAACCGGCAAGGAACCGTTGTCAAGAGTGGCTGGCGGAAGGCATTACCGGTGCGTGTCCGGAAGGCCAGTATGGGAGCCAGACACGCGCCGACGTCTGTGCGTGCAGTGGCCAGAAGGCTCCCGATGGACGAATGGGTCCTCTGGTTGATCGTCGCGGTGGAGGTGACGGAGGTGGGCGGGGTGGTGCGGATCGGGGGCGAGGAGTGGACCGCACGCGCCTTCGACGACGCGCTCGTCATCCCCGTCAGCGCCGCTGTCAGCGTGATGCGCATCAGCGGCACCACGGCCTACGTGTACCCCCTGGAGTGAGACATGGACCTTTCCC
>WUUC01055875.1_pt1 | contig 15362 bp, 25 predicted proteins | sample 6278441 | NCBI WGS metagenome assembly WUUC01 (sample SAMN13675441, study PRJNA597444) | soil metagenome | isolation source: soil | place: USA: Washington | collected 2017-10
TCGCGCGGAGCCAAGTCTCCGGGCGCGGGTTCAGTCCGGGGCTCGTGATCGCGGATGAGGCGTTCGCGCTGAACGACCTGGCGATGGCCGCGCTCGTGCCGGCGATGGCCGCCGCGGCCAAGCCGAATCTCTGGTACGGGTCGAGTGCGCCAATGGACGAATCGTCCGTGCTCCGGCGGGTGTGCTTGGCTGGCCGCTCCGGGGATGCGCCGGGGCTGGCCTACCTCGAATGGTGCGCGCCGGACGACGCGGACCTTGACGATCCGCACGCATGGGCCGCGGCGAACCCGGCGCTCGGCCGGCGGCTGACGGAGCGGTTCACGATCACGGAGCGGCGGATCCTCACGCCGGAGGATTTCGCGCGGGAGCGGCTCGGGCTCTGGATCCCGGAGGCGGTGGTCTCCGTGTTCGGGCCGGGCAACTGGCAAGGGTGTACGGACGAGACCGCCACGCCGCCGGTCGGCGCGCGGACCGCGATCGCGGTCGACGTCTCCCCGGACCGGGCTCGCGCCAGCATCGGCGCGGCCGGCGCGCTCGCGGATGGCCGGACGCTCGTGCAACTCATGGATACGCGGGCCGGCGTCCCGTGGGTGGTCCCGGCGGTGGCCGCGCTCGTGAAGCAGCATCGGCCGGATCGCGTGCTCGTGGACGACAACGGCCAGTCCCGGACCTTGATCGCGCCGCTCGAGGCGGCCGGGATCACGGTGACGCGGACGAGCACGGCCGATCTCGTGGCCGCGTGCGGGAACATCTTCGATCGGGTGCTGGATCGCCGGCTGGCGCACCTCGGCCAAGCGGCGCTCACGGGCGCCGTGGAGGGGGCCCGGCAACGCGATCTCGGGGACGGGTGGGCGTGGCATCGGCGTCTGAGCGGCCGGGATATCACGCCGCTCGTGGCGGTCACGCTGGCCGCGTACGGGCTCGAGCAACCCGTGAAGCCACCTCGGGCGCCGCTCGTGGTCCTGTGACCCGGCCGCGGCGGGACTACGGCACGCGCCACAAGAAGGTCCGGGCGGCGCTTATGCCGTTCGCGTACGGCCACCCGTGCCAGCATTGCGGCCAGCCGATGCTGCCCGAACAGGAGCTCCACCTCGACCATACCCCGGACGGGCTCGGCTACCGGGGGATGGTCCACGCCTTCTGCAATATGAGTGAAGGCGGCCGGCGCGGCGCGGCCAAGATCCACGGCGCTCGAGGCGGCGTGTTCCCCCGGCGGGCGCCGGACTAGCTATCCGTCCGGGGGGGCCGCTAGGCTGCGCGGTCAATGGGGCTGGCCGACATTCTCCGTCGCTCCGCCGGGCTCGAGGTCCGCGGGACGGAGTACTCCATCGGGGATCCCGCGCTCGCGGAGTTCCTTGGCGTGGGCGCCCGATCCTCCGCCGGCCAGCACGTCACGGAGTCCACGGCGCTCGGGCTGACCGCGTTCTATCGGGCGGTGGGGTTGATCTCCGGGACGCTCGGCGCGCTCCCGTGGAAGACGTACCGGACGCTCCGGGACGGGACGCGCGAGCGCGCGAGCTCGTGGTTGGACGATCCGGGCGCGCCGGTCGGGATGACGCCATATGCGTGGCGCGAGCTCCTCTACGTACACCTCACAACATGGGGGAACTGGTACGGGGAGATCGTCCGCAACGGGGCCGGCGGGATCATGGGCGCCCGTCCCTACCACCCGTCTCTCGTGACGGTGGAGATCGACCCGGAGAACGGGCAGAAGCGGTTCCGCGTCCGCGTGAACGGGGAGACGAGCGTGTTCTCCCCGCTCGAGATGCTCCATATCCCGGCGCTCTCCACGGACGGGATCCGCGGGCTGGCGCCGCTCACGGTGGCGCGGAACGCGATCGGCGCCGGGCTGGCCGGGGACGAGTCGGCGGCGCGGATGTTCGAGAACGGCGCTACGATCGCGGGGCTCGTGACCACGGAGGAGGAGGTCACGGAGTCGGAGGCGACCACGATCGCCACGAGCCTCAACGGGAAGCTGACCGGGGCGCGCAACGCCGGCAAGATCGCGTTCGTCAACCGGCAGTTGAAGTTCTCTCCGTGGACGCAAACGATGGAGGATGCGCAGTTTTTGGAATCGCGCGCCTTTCAAGTGTCTGAGATCGCGCGGTTCTTCGGTCTACCGAAAGTGCTGCTAGCCGAGGATGGCGCGAGCACATGGGGATCGGGGATCGCGGAGCTCGTGCGGGGGCTCGAGAAGTTCACCTTCCGGCCGTGGGCGGCGCGGGTGGAGGGCGCGCTCTCCACGCTGCTGGAGGGCGGCCGGTTCGTGGAGATCGATTTTGCGGGGCTCCTCGCGCCATCCGCGGCGGAGGTCACGGAGAACATGGTCCGGGAGATCGACGCGGGGATTCTCACGGTGGACGAAGCACGGCGGCTGCTGAACCGGCCGCCGCTCAACCCGGTCTCTGAGCCGGCAACGGAGGAGGTGGCAACGTGAGCCCATCGCAGACCGTCCGCGTGGACGAGTACGCGCGGGACCGCAAGGCAACCACGGAGCCGGTCGCGCCGGAGGAGCCGGGTGGCGCGGCGCTCGAGTCCGCGGCCAAGTCCGGCGGCGTGGCCGGCGTGACCGGCGCCGCCGCCCTGGCCGGCGTGGAGATCACGGAGGAGGAGATCCGGGAGGCGGCCACGGAGGCGCCAGCGGAGCGCGTGATGGCGCTCGAGCCGGCGCCGGAGCTCGAGACGGCCGCCGGCCCCACGGCGCCGCCCACGCGCCGCCGCGGCTCGAGTCAGACGGAGTAGCCGCGTCCGTGCCCGGCCAGCCGCAAAGGTTCGGAGTGGAGCTCCGGGCCGCGCTCGAGGGGAACCGGCTGACCGGGTATGCGTCCGTGTTCGGCCAGACCGCGGAGATCGGGAGCCATTGGGAGCAGATCGCGCGGAGCGCGTTTGACCGCGCGCTCGAGGCCGGCGAGGCGGATCCGCGGTTCCTGCTGAACCACGATCCCTCGCGGCTCCTCGGGCGGCGCTCGAGCGGGACGCTCCGCGTGGCGACGGACGCGCACGGATTGGCGTTCGAGGTGGATCTCCCGGAGACCCCGGACGGGGAGACCGTGCGCGTTCTGACGCGGCGCGGGGACCTTGACGGGGGCAGCTTCGGATTCATCCCCGGCGAGGACGAGTGGACGCGGGCCCCGGACGGGCGCCAGCTTCGCACGCATACCAGCGTGGCCGATCTACTGGATCTTTCGGTGGTCACGTATCCGGCGTATGCGGGAACGGCGGTGGCGCTCCGCGCCATCGATCTTGAGGCGCGGCGGCCGGACGGCCGGACGCGGTTGATCCGGGCGCGCCATGCGGCCCGCTATTGCGGAGGTGGATGGGCATGACCGTGGAGGAGATCGTTGCGGCGCTCCGGGAGATCATCGACGGAGCGGAGGGGCGGGATCTGACGGACGAGGAGGCGGAGCGGTACGAGGAGCTCGAAGGGAAGCTGAACACGGCGCGCCGCTCGGCGGAGCTCCGGGCCCGGACCGCCGCTTACCTCACGCCGGTTGCTCCGGCCAACCGTGCCGGCGCGGCGGCGGTGGCGCCGGACGATGGCGCGGCCGCCGAGCACCGGGCCGCGTTCGACGGGTGGGTTCGCGCGGGGCAGGCGTCACCGGCGCTCGCGCAGTACCGGGCGCAGGCCGAAGCCACCGGCGCGGCCGGCGGGTTTCTCGTGCCGGACACCTTCCGTGCCCGGATCGTGGAGCGGATGGTCCAGTTTGGCGGGTTCGCGGAGGCGGCGGAGACGCTCACCACCACGGGCGGGGAGCCGATCTCGTGGCCGACGCTGGACGACACGGCCAACGTGGGCGAGATCGTGCAAGAGGGGGACACCTTCACCTCCGGCGCCGATGTGGTGTTCGGGACCGCCGTGCTCGGCGCGTGGAAGTACATGGCCGGCGGCGCGGGGAACCTCCCGCTCAAGGTCTCGTGGGAACTCCTCCAGGACTCCGCGTTCAACGTGGAGGATCTCCTTACGCGGATCTTCGGCCAGCGGATCGGGCGGATTCAGGCCGTCCATTGGCTCACCGGAACCGGCGTCAACCAGCCGGAGGGGCTGTTCACGCCGGCCACGGCGTTCGGCGCGATCGCCAGCAACGCGGCCGGGCCCACGTACGGCGAGCTCCTCGGCGCGATCCACGCTCTCGACCCCGCGTACCGGGCGAATGCCAAATGGCTCATGAACGACGCCACGCTGGCGGTGCTCCGCGGGATGGTCGACGGCAACGAGCGGCCGCTCTGGCTCCCGCCGGACGCGGGGATGAGCGGGGCCCTGCCGGGCGGGACGCTCCTCGGCTACCCGGTGATCATCGACCAAGCGGTTCCGGCCATCGGGGACGCCACGAAGTTCCTTGCGTTCGGGGATTTCCGGGCGGCCTACGTGATCCGCCGCGTGAAGGACGTGGCGCTGGTTCGGCTGGACGAGCGGTATGCGGAGTTCGGGCAGGTGGGCTTCATGGCGTGGGCTCGCGCGGACGGAGCGGTTCAGGATCCCAACGCGTATGTGGTGCTCGCCGGCCAGAACGTCTAGGTCACGAGCATGGCGCTCCGGCCCCTCTACGCCAGCACGGCGGAACTCAAGGCGTACATCTCTCCGGGCATCGCGGACGGAGCGGACGACGCCGCGCTGGTGCTGGCGCTGGAGGCGGCCAGCCGGGCGATCGATCACTACACCGGGCGGCAGTTCGGGTTGGCCGAGGAGCCGGAGGCGAGGATCTTCGGCTCCACGTGGCCCGGCCGCACGGCGGTGGTGATCGATGATCTTATGACGGAGGAGGGGCTCGAGGTCCGAACCCGGACGGACGGCTCCGTGTGGGGCGATCCGCTTGAGCTCGAGGGCGCGAGCGGGTTCTCCCTCTACCCGTGGAACGCGGCCACGGACGGCCGGCCGTGGACGATGCTCGTGGCGGCCAGCGGGGTTCGCTGGCCGCCCGGGGACCGCGCGGTGCAAGTGGTCGCGCGGTGGGGTTGGACCGCCGTGCCGGCCGAGGTGCGGCAGGCGTGCTTGATTCAGGCGGTCCGCATCTGGAAAAGGAAGGACTCGCCGTTTGGCGTGGCCGGCTCGCCGGAGTTCGGATCGGAGGTTCGGCTCCTCTCGAAACTGGACCCTGACGTGGCCGTGCTCCTCGGCGGGTTGAAGCGGTGGTGGGCGGCGGTGATCGTGTGAGCGACGATCGGCTCGAGGCGGCGCTCGGCGCGGGGTGGCAAACGCAACGGGACCACGGGAGCACGGTGATCGTGCCGATCCCGGTGGCGCGCGAGCTCCTCCCGCGGCTGCTGGAGGGGATCCCATGTACCGGGATCCGGCTCGTCCCGCCGGCCGATGGCGGCGGCTCGTGGTCGCTCGAGGTGACCGCGCCGTGATCGACCTCGCGGCCGTGCTAGAGGAGCTCGCGGCGCGGCTCGGGGCGATCGCGGGGCTTCGCGTCAAAGGCTATCTCGCGGACTCCGTGGCGCCGCCGGCCGCGGTGGTGGCGGTGGACGAGATCCTCTATGACACGACGATGGGCCGGGGGACGGACTCCGCGCGGTTTCTCGTGCATGTGCTGGTTGGCCGCTCGAGTGACCGGGCGGCTACGGCGGCGCTCTCCCCGTACGTGGCGGGAGACGGGCCGCAATCGATCAAGGCGGCGCTCGAGGTGGCCGTGGACGGGCCGGAGATCTCGGCGCGGGTGGAGTCGGCAACGGTGGCGACGATCACGGTGGGCGCCGTGGACTATCTCGCGGCCACGTTCACGGTGGACGTGATCGCATAACGGAGGAGGGCGGGCGGTGGCAAAACACCATGGCAAGGCGGGACACTTCACGATCGACGGGGTGGACCTCACGGAGTACCTCACAGACATCTCGCTCGAGGAGTCCGTGGACACCGCGGAGGTGTCCACGATGGGCTCAGACGATAAGGAGTTCGTGGAGGGGATGGCCGGCTCTACGATCTCGCTCTCGGGCGTCTGGGACGAGACCGCGGTGACCGGGCCGGACGTCACGCTCTCCGGGCTCAAGGGAGCCGGCGCGAACCCGTTCGTCTATGGGCCGGCCGGCGGGGACCCCGGTGATGTCACCTACACCGGATCGGCCATCCTCACGAGCTACGCGCGGACGACGCCGGTCGGCGGCGCGGTGGCGTTCACGGCCGGTTTCCAAGTGACCGGGGCCGTGGCGCGGGCGGTGGTCGCTCCGTGACCCTCCCCGCCGTGGAGCTCCCCACGGAGCTGGTGGTGCTTTCAGACGGCCAGTCCGTGATCGTCCGCTCCCTGACGTTCGCGGAGACCCGTACGCTCGCGGAGGTGGAGGGCGCGGGTATCGACGTCATGCGGCAGGTGATCGCGTGTGCGACCGGCGCGAGCGTGGCGGAGGTGGACGCATGGCTCGAGGCAACGCCGTTCCCTGACGTTCAGGCGGTGGCCGACGCGGCGCGACGGGTCTCGAAGTTGGACGACCCGGAGGGGGAAGCATCGGGCGCGCACTCATCCTCGGGGAACGGGACGCCTTTCGCTTCATCCTCGCCGAGCGTCTCCACATGACGCTCGCGGAGGTGGACGCCATGCCCTACGCGGAGACGGTGGAGTGGAGGGCGTTCTGGAGAGTGCGCGCCGAGCTCGAGGGGATCTATGCCAATCGTTAGTCCGATCCGCGTGGAGGGCCTGCGCGAGCTACAGGCGGCGCTCAAGGCGGCGGACGGGGAGTCACAAAAGCAGCTGCGCGTGATCGGCAATGACGCGGCCGAGGTGATCGTGGCCGGCGCGCAACGGCTCGTCCCGCGGCGCTCTGGCCGGGCCCGCGGGAGCATCAAGGCGCGGAGCGGCCAGCGGGAGGTGCGGATCGTGGCCGGCGGCGGCCGGGCGCCGTACTATGCGTGGCTCGATTTCGGCGGGAGCGTGGGCCGCGGCGGGAGCGTCTCGCGGCCGTTCTTGCGGACGGGCCGCTATCTCTACCCGACCTATCGGCGGCGGCGCGGCGCGCTCGTGACGGAGCTCGAGAAGGGGCTGCGGAAGATCGTGGACGCGGCCGGGATGGAGGTCCGCTAGGTGGCGAAAAACCAAGTCACGCTCACGCTCGCGGGGGACGCCAAGTCACTGGAGCGCGCGTTCGACCGGGCGGGCGACGAAGCCAAAGCCATGGCGGGGCAGTTCGAGGATGCCGGCAAGCGGAGCCGGCGGGCCGCGGCCGGGATCGACCGGGCCGGCGAGAAGGCGGGCGACACGGAAGGCAAGTTCTCCGGGCTCGCGGACGTGATGGACGGGCTGAACACGGCGTTCGGGCTCGGGCTCGAGCGCCAGATCGAATACGCGCGGGCCGGCGGGGACGTGCTCGGCGGGCTCGAGCAACTCAAGGGGGTTGCATCGGGCGCCGTGACCGCGGCCGGGAAGATCGCGGACAAGTACCGGGATATGTCGCTGGCCGCGGTGAAGGCTCAAGTGGCGACGGTCCGGGCGCACGCGGCAAAGGCGGCGGCGTGGCTCAAAACCTCGGCGCAGGCCATGATCGCGGCGGTCCGCATCCGGGCGGCGTGGCTCATCTCCATGGGCCCGATCGCGCTCGTGGTGGCGGCCGTGGCCGGCGCCGTGTTCGTGATCGTGAAGTACTGGGACGAGATCAAGGGAGCCGCGGAAGCAACGTGGCGGTGGGTCTCCGACAAGTTCTCCGCGCTGGCCGCGTTCTTCGTGCAATGGGCGCCGCTCCTGGCCGGCCCGATCGGGCTCGTGATCCTCAAGTGGGACGAGCTCAAGGGGGCCGCAACGGTGGCGTGGGAGTGGGTCCGGGACCGCTTCAACGACCTCGTGGGGTTCCTGGCCGGGATCCCCGGCCGGATCGGGCAAGGGCTGACGGGCCCGTTCGAGGGGATCAAGGAAGGCGCCGTGACCGCGTTTACGACGGTCTCCGGGAAGTTCAATGATCTCGTCACCTTCCTCTCGGAGATCCCCAGCCGGATCGGGCGGAATCTGACCGGGGCGTTCTCCGGGATCCTCGAGGCGGCCGGGACCGTGTGGAGCACGGTGAGCGGGAAGTTCGATGACATCGTGGGCGCCGCGGCCGGGATCAAGGGTCGGATCACGGCCGCCGTGGCCGGGGCGTTTGACGCCATCGGGGCGGCGCTCAAGGCGGCGTGGAACTGGATCGCGGGGAAGCTGAACGCGGTCAAGGTTCCGTCCATCAAGATCCTCGGCCGGACGATCACGCCGAGCGTGGATCCGATCCCTCACGTCCCGACGCTCCACGCCGGCGGCGTGGTGCCCGGCCCGCGCGGGACGCCGCGGGAGATCATGGCGCTCGGCGGGGAGCGGGTGCTCCCGCCGGGCCGCTCGGGCGCGGGGCCGGTCACGATCAACGTGCAAGCGTTGGATCCGCGCGCCGCCGCGTCGGCCGTGTTTCAGGCGCTCGAGGAGTACCAGCGGCGCAACGGGCCCGTCTACGCGCGCTATTAGGATGCCTCCCTCTTTGCGAGCCACGCGGCGTCGGGTGGCCGAGCTCGAGGCGGAGGTGGCGCGCCTTGAGCTCGAGCGGAGCACGGCCGCGGCGGCGCTCGCGGCGGCGTCCGTGGGGTGGGAGCTCGTGGCCGAGCGTGTGAACGCGCTCGGGCTGGCGTTGGCTACGCACGCCGAGGATGATCGGCGCCACCTCCCGCGGGTGGTGAAGGCGTGAGCGTGCTCCCGGCCGGCGTCCGCGTGGAGATCAACTTTGAGGGCGCCACGGGCGGGACCGCGTTGATCTTCGGGGACGCCACCCGCGGCCAGTTCAACACGGGGACGTTCGGGGGGGCGGCGGAGTTTGTGGACGTGGCGGATCGCGTGCGGGCCGGGACGATCACGCGGGGCGCGAGCCGGTTCGAGGGCGTCTACGCGCGCTCTGAGGCGGGGACCGCGGAGGTGGTGCTCGACAACCGGGACGCCGCGTTTGACCCGACGAACCTCGCCGGGCCCTATGTGGCGGCCGGCGCGAGCCAAGTCCAGCCGATGCGCGCGTGGCGGATCCGCGCTAGCACGGGCGGGGGAGCCGCGTACGACCTTTGGCGGGGGTTCGCGGACTCGTGGGAGGTGAGCTACCCGGCCGGCGGCCATGACGCGGTGACGATCCTCCGGGGGACGGACGCGGCCAAGGTCCTGGCGAACTACGATCCGCCGGAGACGCCGGGCGCGGTGGAGGACTCGGGGGCCCGCGTCAACCGGATCCTCGATCTGGCCGATTGGCCGGCGGCGGATCGGGTGGTTCAGGCGGGGGTCTCCATCCTGCAAGCGGATCCGATCTCGGCGGCGGCGTGGACGGAGATCCTCCTGACGGCGGATTCGGAGATCGGAGAGGTGTACGTCGACGGAGCCGGGCGGGTGGTCTACCGGAACCGCCACGCGCTCCTCACGGAGACGCGCTCGGCGGTCTCGCAAGGCGTGTTCGGGGACGGGCCGGGCGAGCTCCCCGTGCTCGAGGTGGTCTCCAGCTTCGATGATGGCCGGCTGGCAAACCTCGTGCGGGCGGCGCGCGTGGGCGGGGCGGAGCAAACGGCCGAGGATGCGGCCAGCCAAGCGGCGTACTTGCCTCGAACATGGGAACGCTCCGATCTCCTGCTTGCCACGGATGCGGAGGTGGCCGATTACGCGGCGTACGTGCTGGCGCTTCTAAAAGACCCGGAGCTCCGGCTCGAGCGCGTGAGCGTGGATCCGCGGCGCGACCCGGAGACGCTCTACCCTCACGTACTCGGGCGGGAGCTCGGGGATCGGATCACGGTGCGGATCCGGCCGCCGGGCCGGGAGGCGGATCCGCTCGAGCGCGAGTGCATCATCCGGGGCATTGCGCATGATTTTGGGCCGGAGCGGTGGGTGACGACGTGGACGTTGCAGGACGCCGCCACGCTCACGTTCGGGGTGGTCGGGACCGCGGTGGTCGGGACCGCTCGGGTGGGGTTCTAGAGGAGGGATCGGATGCCGGAGCGCACGCCATGGGATGCGACCACGGGAGACGTGATCACGGCCACGCGGCTGGACGGGCTCCCGCGGGGGTGGCTCGGCCGGGCCCGCGTGACCGCGGCGCAGGCGATCGCCACCGGGACGGAGACGGACCTCACTGGGCTCTCGCTCACGGTGACGGTGGGCGCGAGCCGTTGCATCCGGCTCTCGGCCGCCGGCCTGATCACGCGGACCGTGGCCGACGGGGCTTCGATCGGCCGGTTCAAAGAGGGCGCCACGGAGCTCGGGCGGTGGGCGCAGTCCGCGCCATCGGCCATCGCGGAGAGTGATCAAGCGGCGGGCTTCGTGGTGCTGACACCCACCGAGGGCGTGCATACGTACAAACTCACGCTCCAGCGGTTTAGCGGGACGGGTTCGGTGTCGCTTTCGGCCGGCGCCACCAACCCGGCGGAGTTCGTGATCGAAGATCTCGGCCCGGCCAGCTAAGGGGGATGGGGCATGGCGGTTCGGACAAGCTACGCTGGGACCGCGCTCGCGGGGGACGTCTATACCGCGGCCAATCACGCGCGGATGCCCGGCGGGTGGATCGGGGACGCCAAGGTCACGGCGCCACAAGCGGGGATCACCGGAGAGACGGACCTCACCGGGCTCTCGGTGGCGGTGACGGTGGGGACGAACCGGCGCATCAAGATCTCCGCGGCCGTCTCCGTGGCGCGCGGCGCCGGGGGGGATGCGGCGCTCTACGTGAAGGAGGGGTCGACCTATCTACAGGCGGCCGAGATCCTCTCGAGCGCGGCTGACGTCGGCCCGGTGAGTACCTTCGTGACGCTCACGCCGAGCGCGGGCGCGCACACGTACAAGCTGACGCTCTCGAGTCTCGGCGGCGCGGCGGTCACGCTCAACGCGGCGGCGGCGCAACCGGCGATGCTCCTGGTAGAGGACATCGGGCCGGCGGTCTAGGTGTGCCGAATCCGGAGCTCGGGGAGCGGATCGCGCGGGTGGAGGAGCGTCTCGCCGGGCTCGTGGATCTCGTGAAGGACCTTCGGGCACTCGTGCGGGGGCTGACGTGGACGCTCGCGGGGGTGGCCGCGGTCTCGGCGGCGCTCGGCGCGATCGCGGCGGCGCTCGTGAGCGGCCAGCTATGAGTCCGGTCCCGGAGGAGCCGCGGGAGCGGTGGCGGCGCGCGGCGCGCCGCCTCTGGCCGGTCTGGATCGGGCTTCTCGTGGCGCTCGTCTCCATGGGCTTCGCGGTGGGGCTCTACGCGCTCGAGGAGCGGGAGGATGGGCGGGAGGAGCGCGCGGCGCGGCTGAACACATGCCGGCTCATCAACCAGCTGCGGGATAACGACGCCGCGATCTTCACGGCGCTTGGCGCCGCCACGAACGCCACGCGCGTGGCCTGCCGGCCGTTCGTGGCGTCGGGCCGGCTCGCGGTCCCGGAGCGGGCGGCAGGAGATCCCGGCCGGCCCGGCGAGCGCGGGCTCCCCGGCCCGCAGGGGCCGGGCGGGCCGCCGGGGCTGCCCGGAGGAGCCGGACCGCCGGGCGCCGCGGGCGAACCGGGACCGCCCGGACCGCCGGGCGCCGCGGGCGAGCCGGGACCGCCGGGCGCCGCGGGCGAGCCGGGACCGCCGGGACCGCCGGGTCCCGCGATGGCCGGACCGCCCGGACCGCCCGGCCCCGCGTTCGACCCGGCGCCGTTACTGGCTGCGATCGTGGTGCTCGAGGGACGGGTAGCAATGCTCGAGGCGCGGGTGGCCGCGCTCGAGGTGGCGCCGCCACCCGCACCCGAACCATAAGGAGGAGCCGATGCGCGCCTTTCCACCTCTGCCGATCCGCACGGATTGGATGCCGGCGTACCTTGCGCGCCGCGGGGATGCGAACCGGGATTTCGCGTTCAGCACGGCCGATGCGCAGGGCGCGCCGGATCGCGACGGCCAGCGGATGCACTCCGCGGTCGATTGGTTCGCTCCGGGCGGGACCGTGGTGCGGTGCCCGGCGGCCGGTGCGGTGGTGCGGGTGGTGGAGTCCCGCGGGACGACCGGCCAAGTGTTCGGGGGCGTGCTCGAGGTGGAGGAGCCGACCGGGATCGCATGGGTTTTCCGCCACGTCGATCCGATGGTGATGCTCGGCGCGGACGTGCCAGCCGGCGGGGAGGTGGCGAGGGTCTCGAGGTGGCAGGACGGGGCCCCTCACCTTCACCTCGAGGTCTGGCGTTCGCGCTCCGGGGGGTACGCGCACGAGAACATGATCGATCCGCGGGAGGTGGAGTGGACGGCCGCCGCGGAGCGGGACTCGCTCGAGCCGGCGCAGTATTGGTTCGAGGAAAGGCCGTGGCCGGCGGGGGGGCGCGGGCCGAACGTCCTATCGACGGCGGGGCCGGAGGCGGCCACGCGTCTCGCGCGGGGGCTACGCGAGGCGGTGGACCGCGTGCCAGCGAGCACGGTGGCGGGCGCGGATGGGCGGTTCTACGTGCTGACGTGGGCGCCGGGCGCGTACGGGGAGCGGTTCCGATGGGGCCCGTGGGCCGACCGGGAGGCGCGGGACCGGGTACAGGCGGCGCGCCAAGAGAACACGGGCCGGCGGATGCGGCCGTTCAGGGGCCGGAGCTCGAGCCTGTACCCGTGGCCGATGGCCGGATAACGCTCTAGTGGAGGTGGAGGGATGGCGCACAAGTGGACGCCGAATCGGATCGTGGCGCTCGGAACTGGCGCGATCGGCGTGGCGATCGCCGCCGCCAGTCTGGCGGCGGCGGAAGGGGGGCCGCAGGCGGCCGGCGTGGCGGCCGGCGTGCTGGCGTTCGTGGTGCCGGCGCGGGAGTGGTTGATCGGCTGGCGGGAGTTCGAGGCGAGGCAAGGGGAGGCGGAGGAGCCGGTCTCGTGGGCCGACCTGGCGGAGCTCCCGGCCCCGACACCGCCACGCCCGACCGATCCGGCGCCGTGAGCGTGCTACATTTGGCATTCGTCCCGGACGGGGCGGCGCGCCGACCACAAGCGGCCGCCACCCGTCCGGCGGCGTCCCTACTTGTGGAGGTGGCGAACATGACGGATCGGGCCGGCGTGGAGGCGCGAGAGGCGCGCGAGCTCGAGCGCGCCGCAAGGCGCGCCGCGGAGGAGGGATGACCTTTACGGCTGTATTCGTCGGTGGCCCTCTCCATGGAGACGTCCGCGCCATGCCGGGGGAGGTGTTGAACGCCCCTCGGGAGTACCGATTCCCAACGTTCAACGGGGTTTCGCTCGTCCGTGGCGAGGCGGTGTATCGGCGGGCGGAGAAGGCGGACACTCCGGGACGGGTCGCCTACATGTGGTCGACCGAGGCCGCTAGTGCCTGAGCCGGCCGCCCGGAGGCTACGCGGCTCCCGACCGGCCGGGCACGAGCGGGCCGGCGCGGAGTGGCTCGAGGAGACCGCGCGCTATCGGGCGATGCTCGGGGAACCGTGCTCGAAGTGCGGCGCGCTGGCGGTGGAGCTCGTGCGGCTCCGCACGGTGCGCGCCGCGGGGCAGCCGGACGGGATCCGGTCCGAATATGAATGCGCGGAGTGCGGCCACGCGCCGCCGGCCCGCGCCCAGACGAAGGAGTGATCGTGGCGGAGTGTCGGGAGTGCGGCGGGACCGGTGAGGTGCTCGAGCGGGAGCCGGTCGGAGACGGGACGGTCTCGCATCGGCTCCCGTGCTCGTGTGTGGCGGGTTGGGCTCACGGGCTGGCGTCGGGCGCGCTGGCCGCCACGCTCCGCGCCATGGAGGTGAAGCCGCGCAATTGGAGCGCGGAGTCCCGGCTCGCGGTGGTCCACGAAGCGGCACGGCGGCTCGAGGCGGATGCGGAGCGGCGGTGGCTCGAGGTGGTGACGAAGGTGCATCCGCCGGCCGTGTTCGCGTGCAACCCGCTCGAGGGGGATCCCGATGGGCGTGGCTAGGGGGACGCGGCGGCGCCCGCCGGAGCACGCGGGGACCGTCCACGATCAAGCCCGGATGATGCGGCGGATCGCGGCGCGGGCGGAGCTCCGGCGCCGCGATGCCCGGTTGGACGCGGTGGACCGCGATCTCCTGGCCGCGCTGGACGAGCTCGCAATCCTCGGTTACGGGGATACGCGGATCGCGGTCCGGAAGCTCGCGGAAAAGATCCATCGGACGCCGCGGACGGTGCGGCGCCACCTCGGGACGCTCGAGGCGCTCGGGTGGCTCGGGATAGAGGAGCGTTGCCATGGCCACGGTGGGCCGGCCGTGAATCGCTACCGGCTCCTCACGCCGCGTGAGTGGACGCGTGCGGAGGTGGAGCGGCGGCGCTCGGCGCGGCAGGCGCGGGACCGGGCGCGCAAGGCGCCGCGGGAGCGCCGATCCGGCGGGGGGGTACTGACACGGGTGACGCCCGCCCTTACGCGCGGGCGCGTGAGCACCCGTTCCGGGACGGGTGAGCGAAGCGGGGTTGCCCGTTCGTCCCGAACGGAGACGATCAAACGAACGCAGAAGGGAGGCGCGATGGATCGATACCGGGTCGGAGCGGCGGAGGCTCAAGCCCGCCGGGAGGCGGGGGAGCGATGGGAGCGGATGGCCGCCACCGCGGATCGGATGGAGGCGGTGCAGCCGGGGCCGGAGCGGGACGCGGTGGCGGAGCGGGAGGCGCGTGACCGAGTGGCGGAGCTCGTGGCGCGGGCGCAGGCGGCGCAGGCGCGGCGGCTCGGCATCGGACCGGGCGCTCCGTGGGAACGGGGCGCGGCGTGAACGCGGACCCGGGAACGGCGGCCGTGACCACGGGCGTCGACCTGTTGACGGTGATTGGCGCAGCACTCGGGCAGGCGATCCGTGACGTCGGGCTCCCGGCTGCCATGGCGGCGCGTCTGGCCGACGCTTTTGGCGAGCGGCTCGCGGCGTGCCTGCGGGAGGTTGGACCGTGACGGCGGCAGGCGTTGTGCTCGCGGTGGTGCTCGGCTCCGCCGCGGTGGGGTTCGTGCTCGGGTTGGCGCTCGAGTTCGTGAAGGATCGGCGCGCGGATCGGGACCGGCGCGCGGCGGGGCTCGAGGCGGTGGCGGAGCGGGAGCGGTCACGCGCCCGGCTCGAGCGGATGGGCCGGCCGTGACGCGCGGCGCGCGTTGCGTGCATCGCTGGCGCTCGGTTGTGGTCAACGCGTGTCACGTCTGGGAGTGCGCGTCGTGTGGGGCGCGACACCATTCCATCGACTACGCGCGCCTTCCGAGGTGCTCGTGACCGCCTCCGACCGGCGCTCGGCCGGCGCGATCGCGGCGCGGCTGGCGCGGGCGGCGCGTGAGGTGGTGCGCGCGGTTCAGTCGGCGGACGCGGGTGCGGGCGAGGAGCTCGAGCGTCTCCTCCGCGCCGAGCTCGACGTGGCGGCGGTGGCCGCCGCGCTCCGGGAGGTGCGGCGGGGGCTGGCGCTCGAGGCGGTGGCGGGTGCTGGCGGGGGGGCGCGCCACGCGGCGCGCGATGGCGCCGGGCGGTTCCAAAAAGTCCACGATCCGGGTGCTCCGTGA
>WUUC01048955.1_pt1 | contig 15351 bp, 12 predicted proteins | sample 6278441 | NCBI WGS metagenome assembly WUUC01 (sample SAMN13675441, study PRJNA597444) | soil metagenome | isolation source: soil | place: USA: Washington | collected 2017-10
CCTTTACCTATTTTTATCCCAGAAATGAAGTGATGTTTCTTTCAGAACAACTTCCCGGTACAGAAACACTTAAAAAGGCTGCATCTGAATGGGGAAGAATGAACTGGGTAAGGTCTTTCATATGGCTGGCAGGTCTTGTCTGTTCTTTTTTAGCTTTGGACAAAGCCACTTCCAGCACACAAAAACAATCTGAATTATAGAAAAGGATCTACTTGAAAACATGCCGAAACGAAAAGGCTGCCGCTAACAAAAGTACCTGCAAAAGCAGGCTGGACAATGTAACATTAGTTATGTGCTACTATCAGCAGCGGTTCGGGCTCGACGTGCAATTTTCGCCTTTAGTTCATAACTTCAACAGCATATTTTCAAATGGACAATTGTACCGGGCTGGACAATCAATGAATTCCCAGTCTTCGCAATTACCCTGACGTTGTAGACAATTCACATTAACAGTTTTCAATTTTGAGAGTTATAATTGCAGGTTTCCTTATCAGTTCACCTCTTATTGTACTGGCTAGCGCAGGTTCTCCAATTGTGTGGTTTAATCTTTTTCATTTAATTTTTTTGAACGCACTGATTGGTTTTGTCGAAAGCGAAATTATTCGCCATTACAAAATCCAAAACAAGCCTTGGATAATAATTTTAGGTAACTATCTATCTATGGCTATCGGCTTTTTTATAATTGTTCCACCTTTACTAAATCCAAAATTCGGCCGGGATCTATGGAGTGAAGCAAGTGGCACACTTCTATTTGCTTTTAGTGTCGCATTCATTTCAACCTTGATAATTGAATATTTCTTTTTGTTGCAGCCCTTAAAAACAAATTGGAGAAGAAAGCTTTGACAGGACCCTTTTTTATTGCTAATGTCATAACTAATGTTGTTATGATCTGTATCTATTTGCTCTTCTCGAAAGTAGGTTAACCCAACCTGCCTACAACATTGAGTTCCTAAGTAAAGCGGTACGAGAGGGATAATATTTTTATAAACGGTACTACATACTTATTTTTAAACGCTGTGGATTTGAATGAATGTAGTTGTTGTAGCCCGTTTATGTTCTGTCGATCATACAATCATTGAAAAACATAGCGGAATATTTATTTGTTTAATAATTAGCTCCGCATCCTTTTGTAGTCTTCCATTGTTATGGTGCTACCAGCATCAGTCTTAGTTTTATAAAAGCAGTTGCTTGCTTGGCGATTGTGGTCCTCCCGGCAGTTGGCAGATGCCAGCCTCAATGTTTTGCAGTCTGCTTTTTCTATGCTTGTTAATGAGCTTAATTACCCGGCTTCATATCGCTGCTCAGCGACATATCGGGCTGACGAATAAATCCATGCTATAAAATATATCCTCGGTTTTATTATCTTTACTTGGCAGTATACCAGGCTGACGTAACACGGAATATCGCCTCATCGCTATGGACGTTGTGTGCCATTATAGAAAGCCTACACTTGAAAAATGAACCAAATCATACAGACACTAAAACCTAAAGAAGTAATTGCTTACTTCAACAAGAAATTCATTGCGCCCTTCTTGCAGATTCACGGGTTTAAATTCAACGAAAACACTCTGGAATATCATCGCAAAACAAAAGACTTCAAGCAAGTAATTTGGCACAGGTGTAGTAAAAACAATTTGACTGGACACATTATTGATTTCGAAGTTGGCTATTCTATTTTATGTCCCCGTTTCAAGTCCTGGTTTAAAAAAAAGTATGGCAAAGATCCTGTAGGAGGTGATTCAATCATTGGAAATAGAAGGCTACCTTCCGATAATACATGGAACGGAAAATACAATGAATATATCGGCGTATTTGGGTATGACTTAGTTAATAAGGATATTGACGACCAGTTCGCTGTTATTTTAGAAAACTTGCAAAACGTTATTCTACCCCACCTCGATTATTATAGCGACTTGAATACCGTTATCGAAAATCCTAATCCTACTATTCAAAGTGGAGAGTTTGATTTGTTTGCACATCTTCGACAAATAGATCATTGTCTATTTTTAGGCAATTATGAAAGAGCAAAAAGCAAAACCGATGCTTTGCTTAATCAGTCAACTATGCCAGAAAGTTATTATGCTTATAGAGATTCTGAGTTGATGAGAATATTTGGAACTCAATGAAAACGGCACACAACATTTGGTTTCTGAATGCTGGCTGAAGAATAAATCCTGATCGACATTATCGCTAATCAGCGGCAGTCCCAGCTAACGAACCACGGATGAGCTTTGGAATATAACCCCAGCTTTCGATCTTTACTCAGCAGCAAGTTGTTAAGTGATCTGCTGCGGTGCGGGAGAAATTCATTTATCTAAGGGAGCCGCAGCTCACTGATGTTAGCGTGTTTTATTGATAGCCGAAGCCAACCAGTGTAAAGTTTTAAATACCACTTAAACGATATCAAACTAATTGTCCGGTATCGGACATTTTTCATTCATGTATTTTATATAAGCCCTTAATATCTATAAAGTTAATGCTGGCATTCGTTTTGGAAGACTGCATGAAACTTTTCCAGATGGATACGGCGCTTTCAAAGAATGTAATTGCAGCAAGACGAAATAGAATGATCGGCATCATAACCATTGTTGTGATCGCTATTGTTGCAGCCATATGGTTTTTGCGCTCCGGGCTAAAGTCATCAATAGATCGTTCGCAGATCACTACCTCAATTGTAGAAATTGGAACCATCGAAAATACATTGAATGCATCAGGTGAGATCATACCGGAGTTTGAACAGGTAATTTCGAGCCCGATAGATGCTACGATCAAAGATGTGATACGCGATGCGGGATCAATAGTAAAGACCGGTGATATTATACTGTCTCTCGATAAAGCGGCCACGCTGGTTGATTACGAAAGATTTAAATTTCAAATGGAATCGAAGCGTAACGCCGTTGCAAAGTTGAAACTTGATTTAAATAAAGCTGCTTATGATACCCGATCAGCAAATGATATTAAACAACTAAACATCAGTAGCCTCGAATCTGCTGTTGAGGATGCTAAGCGTTTATACAAGGCTGGTGGAGGAACAAGAGAATCAATTGAGCAGGCTGAATTGTCACTTAAAGTAGCCAACCTGGAAAAGAGACGACTGGAAAATGAGATCAGCAATAAGCAGCAGACCATGGGGGTAGATATCCGTGAAGCGGAGATTGCTGCAGCGATAGAAGAAAGCGGATTGAATGAATTGGCAAGAAAACTTCAACAGGCAAGTATTACTGCCACAAGAGGTGGTGTTGTAACGTGGGTAAATAAAAATATCGGGTCAACAATCACACAAGGTGAATCGCTGGCGCGTATCGCCGACCTTGGAAGTTTTAAAGCCAAGGCGAATATTTCAGATGCTTACCTTGGCCAGGTGAAGGCGCAGATGCCGGTGGTGATCAGGATAAACGATTCAACTCTTCGTGGTGCCGTTTCAAATATTAACCCGTCTGTTCAAAATGGCGTTTTGTCATTTGATGTTTCTTTTGATCAGAAAAATAATTTGCTGCTACGCCCCAACATGAAAGTTGAGGTATTTCTTATTACCTCAACACAGAATAATGTTATGAGGGTAAAGAACGGTGCCGCATTTAAAGGAGGTGCTACCCAGGATGTTTTTGTGCTGGTAAATAATAAGGCTGTAAGGAAATCGGTAAATATCGGCGTAAGCAATTTTGATTATGTACAACTCCAAGACCAGGTAAAACCGGGCGATGAGGTGATCGTCTCAGATATGAAACAATTCAAAAATACCCAGGAGATCGAACTAACAAATTCAAAGAAAGGTGAAAAGTAAATTTATCCTTCCCGTTTTTTTATTGGTAAGCTGCATGCACGGTCTCGCACAACAAAATGATACAATGAAGTTAGCCTTGCAACAGGTTGTAGGAATGGCCAGGGCAAAATCTATTGCTTCCAAACAGGCGACAACTTTAAGGGAAACCAGGTATTGGGAATGGAGAACCTATAAGTCCAATTACAAGCCCCAGCTATCACTAAGTGGGAATCTCCCTGGGTATAGTAAAACGTTCCGGGAGGTTTTACAGCCAAATGGCACAATAGAATTTCAACCTGTACGGTATAACAACTCCGCATTAAATTTGGCGCTTAGTCAAACCATTGGTAAAACCGGGGGAACTGTTTTTGGCACTACGCAAATGCAACGGTTTGATGATTTTGACAGGAACACCATTTTATACAACGGAGTTCCTTATGCAATTGGATATAGCCAACCCTTGTGGAGGTATAATCCATTGAAATGGGATCAAAAAGTGGAGCCTCTTAAGTATAATGAAAGTAAACAATCATACCTCGAGTCGCTTGAGTTGATATCTATCAATGCCTGTAATTATTTTTTTGATCTTTTGCTTGCCCAGGTTAATTATCAAATAGCTGAAACCAACCTCGGTAATACTCAGAATATATTGCGTATTGCAAATGAAAAATTTGAGATGGGTAAAATATCAAGGAACGAAATACTGCAATTGAACCTTGAACAATTAAAAGCGAAAAAGGCAGTTGGTATAGCAAGACGCGACATGGAAATCTCCGCCTTGAATCTTCGCTCCTATATCGGGTTGCAAAACACAGATAAGATTACCTTATCCCTGCCTGATGCTATTATACACATGTCTGTTGATACAGCGAAGGTCGTTGCAGAAGCCTACGAAAACAGGTCGGACGCGATAGGATTTATCCGTCGTATACTTGAGGCAAAACGCGACGTGGCCAGGGCAAAGGGCGATAATGGTTTAAATGCAACCTTGACTGCCCGGGTAGGTTTTTCAAAAAGTGCCCGAAGCATTGGGAAGGTGTATGAGTCGCCCCTCAATCAGCAAGCTTTTCAACTTGAATTCGATATCCCGATTTTGGACTGGGGAAGGTCAAAATCAAGAACTAAGACAGCGGAAGCCATTAAGCAGTTTACAGAATATGCGGTTGAACAGGATAAGCAAAATTTTACACAGGAAATTTATACGCAGGTAACATTATTCGACATGATGAAGGATCAACTGCTGTTAACAGCAAAAGCTGACAGTATTGCATCTGAAAAATACCTGATAGCAAAAGAAAGGTATGTACTCGGGAATTTGAGCATCACTGACCTGAGTATAGCCTTCCAGGAAAATGACCAGGCGAAACAGGACTATATTTTTGCCCTGCGGGATTTCTGGGGTGCATACTACCAGCTTCGCTACCTGTCGTTATATGATTTTGAAAAGAATCAAAAAATATTTTACGAATAATACCTTAACGCTCATTATGACAAAAAATACACTTGAAAATTCAGCGCCTCAAAATGAACTAACATCTCAAAATAAGCCCATGATCAAATTGCAAAATATTAAAAAGGTTTACCGCACTGACACTGTTGAAACGTTGGCTGTTAACGATATAAGTCTTAGCATAAATAAAGGTGAGTTTTTGTCGGTAATGGGTCCCTCAGGTTGCGGGAAAAGCACCCTGCTCAACATTATCGGACTGCTGGATAAACCTACTAACGGCAATATCCAGATTGCCGGCGAAGCAACCGGAAAGCTGTCAGATAAGGAATTGGCAAAATTCAGGAACAAAAAGCTTGGATTCATCTTTCAAAGCTACCATTTGATTAATGACCTAAAAGTTGCTGATAATGTCCAGTTACCTCTTCTCTATCGTGCGTCTACAGGGAAGGAAAGAGCCAGGTTTGCCTCTGAGGCATTGGAAAAAGTCGGACTAGGCAACCGAATGAAGCATTTTCCAACACAATTGTCCGGTGGGCAAAAGCAACGTGTGGCTATTGCCAGGGCAATTGTTGGCCGGCCTGAAATCATATTGGCAGATGAGCCGACAGGTAACCTGGACAGTGCCATGGGAAACGAGATCATGGATATTCTTTTAGAGTTGAACAGTAAAGACGGAACAACTATTATCATGGTTACACACGACGAGAACATGGCAAAAAAAACGCATCGGTTGGTGAGATTGTTTGATGGAAGCCAGGTATTGTAGAAGTAAATTATTAATTAATAACGAAGAGACATGTTTAAAAATTATTTCAAAATAGCTATTGCCGTATTAAAGAGAAGACGATTTTTTACTTTCATTAGTCTCTTCGGTATCAGCCTCACACTGACCATACTTATCCTGATTGCCGCTTTTTTTGACCACCTGTTTAGTTCGGATTACCCCGATAAGAAGCGCGACCGCTCTTTATACATCACTAAGATTATACTCCAGAATAAAACAGACTGGAACATAACAAGCGCTCCCAGCTTTTATTTTTTAGATCATTATGTATCGAAATTAAAGACGCCATCGAAGATCGCAATCTCTTCAAATTTCAAGAGTACGAATATTTATGTAAATAACAGAAAACTGTCCATCACCTATAAGTATACAAATGATCAATATTGGGACGTACTGGAATATGAGTTTTTGGAGGGCCGGCCTTATAACAAACAGCAGGTAGATAATAGTGAAAGCGTTGCCGTGATCTCAGCGGAGGCAAGAGATAAATATTTTGGTAAAGGTGAACTGGCGACAGGCAAGTATATGGAAGCCGATAATCGCCAATTCCGGGTGATCGGGGTGGTAAAGGATGTTTCCACGTCGCTACCGCACGTTTATGCAGAAATGTATCTTCCCTATACGATGGCGAAAGCAAATGTGCTGACAGATAAATCACTAACGGGAAATTTCATAGCAATACTATTGGGTGATTCCAAAAATGACCTGGGGACCATAAAAGAGGAGTACCAGCAGCTGGTTACCAGGATTCCCCTGCCGGGTAAGGAGTATGATAAGCTATACACATTTGCAGACAGCTATTTAGTAAGCTTTATTCGTAATATCTATGGACAGGGAAAAGATTCCGGGCTGGGAACATTCTACACTACGCTTTTTGTGTTCGTATTTTTGTTTTTGTTGTTGCCAACTATCAACCTGGTGAACATCAATATCAGCCGTATTATGGAAAGGTCTTCGGAGATTGGTGTTCGTAAGGCTTTTGGAGCTTCATCGCGAACCCTGGTATGGCAATTCATTGTTGAAAATGTTATCCTTACTTTTTTAGGGGGCACTATAGGGATTGCCATTTCAATTGTATTGCTAAGCATATTTAATAATAGTGGAGTACTACCCAACGCACAGCTTGGCATTAATGCGGTTGTATTGTCTTACACGGTTATTGCATGCCTGGTATTTGGTTTTATCTCCGGTGTGTATCCTGCCTGGCGAATGTCACGTATGCAGGTAGTAAACGCTTTAAAAGCTTCCTGATATTATACCCCTTAATTCTTTCCTACCATTTATTACTCATCGATATGCTAATACATTTATTTAAGCTGATCTGGAACAAAAAGAAGCAGAACTTTTTGTTGTTGCTGGAAATATTCATTGCCTTTATTGGCTTATTTGCAGCATTCACATTCGTGCTTTACCCATATAACAACTACAAATTACCGCTCGGGTTTGAACATGAAAATGTGTGGGTCGTGAATCTGAATCCCCCGGATGAAATCAAGAACATGGATTCTTTACAGATTTTCAATGAATCCGTTAAAAAAGCTTTATTATCCCTAAACGGAGTGGAGAACGTAGCATTCAGCAGTGTTAATTTTCCACTGTCTGGTAATGTTTTCAATGCTGCAATCAGGTTTAATTCGGCTGAAACCTGGGCAAATTTTTACACGGCTGATGATTACTATGCAAGTGTATTAGGGTTGAATGTGCAGGAAGGAAAATGGTATTCAAAAGACGACAGGATCACAAATACCCGCCCTGCAGTCATTAATGAAACTTTAAAAAAGAAGTTGTTTGGAAGCGAAGACGCTTTAGGAAAAATAGTAGAGTCTGATGTATCTACAGAAAAAATAAGAATAGTCGGGGTGGTAACAGATACTAAAGATGAGAGTGAGGCAGAAGTGCCTGGAGCAGGATTATTCCTGCGCAGAGATACCACTGAAATGCGTTATGCTTATGCAATACTCATTAAAGTCAATCCGGCTGCCGATCCTGCTTTGGAAAGCCGTATGCAGAAAACGTTGTTGAATACACAGAGAGGCGCGGATATAGAGATCGGGCATTTAACTCAGATGAAAGACGATGCAAATAAAAGAATGCTTATTCCTTTTATTATTTTCGTTAGCATCGCAGGCTTCCTGATCATCAATGTAGCACTCGGTATATTTGGTGTGCTTTGGTATAATATTCATAGGCGAAGGGGTGAAATAGGCCTTCGCCGGGCAGTAGGAGCCACAGAAAAGGGAATATACCGCCAGTTGGTAACAGAAGCGGTTTTGCTGGCTACTTTATCTTTAATATTAGGAACCTTTTTTGCGATCCAGTTTCCCTTACTGGGATTGCTGGAATTGCCAGTCAGGAATTATTATATGGCAATCATTCTGGCAATCCTGTTTATCTACATCCTGGTAATTATTTGTGCTTTATATCCGGGAAGGCAGGCGGCAACCATTCATCCTGCTGTAGCTTTGCACGAGGATTAATCATCTTACATTGAACTGGTTTAATAGATATGATATTAATTATTGATGATGATATTGCTGTAAGGACTTCCCTGATGCTACTGCTTCAAAATGAAGGTTTCGAGGTGATGAGTGCAGGTGAACCAAAGCTGGCAATTTCGTTAATTAAAGAAAGACCACCCCAATTAATAATTCTCGATCTGAATTTTTCCATTGACACATCTGGTAAGGAAGGGATGCAATTATTAGCAGAGATTAAAAAACTGGACAACAAGGTTCCCATCATTTTAATTACCGGTTGGGGCACTATCGAACTGGCGGTGCAGGGAATGAAGATGGGGGCGAACGATTTCCTGAATAAGCCATGGAGCAACGACCATGTAATACAATCTGTAAAGACCCTTCTCGATCTTAAAGAACGGAAAACCGATAAACATACCAGGACGCAACTTGATACACTCTTCAGCTTCCAACACATCATTGGCGATGATGAAAGGCTTTTGGAACTACTCGATACAATCGGAAGGGTTTCGGCTACCGACGCATCAATCTTAATATTAGGTGAAAGTGGTACCGGCAAAGAACTGATCGCCGAAGCCATTCATCAAAACAGTCTCCGGTCGAACAAGCCCTTTATTAAAGTGAATCTCGGCGGCATTTCAACATCGCTTTTTGAAAGTGAAATGTTTGGCCATGTCCGGGGTGCGTTTACCGATGCCAGAACAGACAGGACCGGCAGGTTCGAGATGGCCAATAAGGGAACTATCTTCCTGGATGAAATTGGAGACCTTGATGCAGCAAGCCAGGTAAAGTTATTGAGGGTGTTGCAGGATCGTACTTACGAAGTAATGGGCAGCAGTCGCACGAAGACCGTTGATGTACGGGTGGTGTGTGCCACAAACCGCAACCTCGAAGAGATGGTAGGGCAGGGAACTTTTAGAGAAGATCTTTTGTACAGGATAAATTTGATTACCGTAAAACTGCCTCCGTTAAGAGAACGGATTGGGGACATTCCCAGGCTTGTCGACTTTTTTACCAGTAACCTCAAACAGATATATAACCGCCCTGATCTGGGGGTAAGTAAAGATGCATTACAGTGGCTGCAACAATTACCTTTACCGGGAAATATCCGGCAGCTAAAGAATTTGGTGGAACGTTCGGTTTTGATCAGCAGGAAAAATATACTGGAAGTGGAGGATTTTAAAACCCAGCTGCAGCAGAGTCCCGCGAAGAACGGAAGCATTCAGCTCCCGGAAGTGGGAAGCATCAGTTTAGATGAGCTGGAGAACCAAATGATCCGCCGGGCAATGGCCTTTCACCGGAATAAAATTAGCAAAGCTGCGCATGCATTAGGTATTACGAGAAGCTCCCTGTATCGCAGGCTCGAAAAATATAATATCCCCTATGATGCGGCTTCGGACTAAATTCTTACTTGTTATCACGTTACTGCACCTGGTCACCCTTGTGCTCTCTTTTTATATTTTTAAAAACAACCAGGTCTTATTTATAGCCTCTGAATTGCTGATATTGATTTCGGTCGTTTTCTCGTGGCAGTTATACAACCAAATGCTCAAGCCCCTGCAAACAGTAGTTGATGGTATTGAAGCGATAAAAAACAAAGACTTTAATGTAAAATTCCTGCGCACCGGTACCTATGAAATGGACCGCCTGATCGACGTGTATAATGAAATGATGGATCATTTAAAGACGGAAAGAACCCGGCAGGAGCAACAACATTTTTTCCTGGAGAAGCTCATTCAAACTTCACCCACCGGAATATTGATACTTGATTTTGATGCGAAGATTCAACAGGTGAATCCAAAGGCCTGTACCGTATTAGGACTCACCGAAAAAGAACTGCTGAAACAGCCCATTAAAGGCATAGATAAACCGTTAATACGGGAGATCAGTGCGCTGCAATCCGGTGAAGGCAAAACCATTTCACCTGATGGTGTTCACACGTATAAAATACAGCGGTCTCATTTTATTGACCGTGGCTTTGCCAAGTCATTTGTGATGATTGAAGAATTAACAGCAGAGATCCTGGCTGCAGAAAAGAAGGCGTATGGGAAGGTGATCAGGATGATGGCGCACGAAGTGAATAATACGATTGGCCCCGTGAACTCTATTCTCGAGTCTACGCTAAAAACCAAGGCACTCTGGACCAAAGAGCATAAGACATTAGAAAACGCATTGAATGTAGCTTACGAACGTAACCAGAACCTGAATATTTTCATGCGCAATTTTGCAGACGTAGTACGTCTGCCGCAAGTCAATAAAACGCGGCTAGATCTTAACCAGCTAGTGAAGCGGGTTGTAATATTGTTCGAGTTCAAAGCAGCAGAGGCCGGGATTGCATTGCAATTGCAAATCCCTGGCAAACCCTTCCTGATACACGCCGACCAGCATCAGTTAGAACAAGCATTGATCAACATCATTAAGAATTCGATGGAATCGATTGAAGCTGATGGCAAGATTATCATCGCTTCAGACGCTGACACGCACAAACTTACCATTACTGATTCAGGCGGAGGAATTGGCGCTGAACACGCCCAACATTTATTCAGCCCATTTTTCAGCACGAAGAAAGATGGCCAGGGAGTGGGGCTTACACTGGTAAAGGAGATCTTTCTTAATCACGGGTTTCGGTTTTCGCTGCAGACGGTTGAACCCCGCAGAACGGTATTTGCTATTGAATTTGGGGGCGGGATGGGTTGACGATGTTCTGCCCTTAGTTTTGCAATCAGTGAATGTTCATTTGCGGACAAGCGAAATAAAGGGTTTATAGCGTTCTTTCGTCATTGTGTTCATATTATTCACCTGTTTCATCATTTGAAGCATCAACCGGTTTTGACTGCGGCGACCCCTTTTGACGTAAGAAAATGGATAATACAACGATGGCGAACACGGATAGAAATTCGCTCTGCCAATTTTGAAAGGATTCAAACCAAAAACGCGGCTCTGTGATATAGTTGCTTACTGTTTCAGGCGGCCATCCTTTTTCCGACAATTGCATATTCTCATCTTTAAGGCTACCATAAAAATGCATGATAAAGGATAATAGGAATAATAATACAAGTACCACACTTAGCGAATGCTTATATAACGAAAGAATCCACCCGCCTTGTCGAACAGCCCATGGCGCATCTTTCTTTTTGGGATTGGGCTCCCTGTCTACTTCCTCTTCTTCCTCGATTTTTTTTTGGATTCGGATGATCCTTTCTGACGCAGTGAAATAGTTAATACAACGAACAAAGCCATTTGCAGGAATTCACTTTCCCAATTTTCAAAGGTAGCCTGGATAAAGTGACCAGAATGGCTGTATTCTGCGAGACTTAAAGGTGGCTGCCCTTTTTCCCTTTGTTCTTTATTGTATTCTTGAAAGCCAGTAAGCCACTGACCGCCGAGTGAAATAATAAATAATAAGAGAAATACAAGGGAAAGACCATTATTTCGGAAAAATGTATGCATGGTATTTAGGATTACGGGCTATAATTCCAAAGCCGTACCAAATATTATTTTTAATGTTAGCTGGTGCCTTGAACTACCCCAGTTGGATTTTTTGCGACCAAGAAATAATTAGGTGAGAATGAATTTCCCCCATTTTAAATATAGTAAGAAGCATTTGGCCGTGAGAGCTTCAAAATTGACACTCAATTAAGGTCACCGGGATATTTCTTTGTGGTTTAATACATGGTATATCATTTGATTTATTCCGATAAACACCTACCATGCGTTACCGGATCATCGCCTTACTCTACCTTATCGTTCCTATTTATCTATATGGCCAACGGGGATTACCACCGAAAGCGAAAACGAAATCGAAACTGGTTACAAAATACGCGCAGCACCTGGATTTTCTTCCTGGCATGGTCAAATTATTGAAGGTGCCAGCGGGCTGGGAAGTATCAATTGCGGCATACGGACTTGGGCGCCCCCGTATGCTGTATACGGGAGTGAACGGGGAGCTATATGTAACCAGAAGGGATGGCGGCGACGTATTGATGTTAAAGGACTCTAACGGTGATAATAATTTTGAAGAGTTAAAAACAATAGCAGCCCAATTTAAAGGAGTGCACGGTATTACTATTAAAAATGGCTGGATGTACTTGTGCAATAACAATGAACTTCGGCGCTACAGGATGAAAGCGGACGGCTCGCTGGAAAAAGATTGGCAGACTTTGATAAATGACCTGCCGGATGGTGGCCAGCACCCTAATCGAACGATAGATTTTGGACCCGATGGTAAACTTTATATATCTGTTGGAACGCTTTGCAACGATTGCAAAGAAAGTGATAATGAAACGGCGGCCATATTACAAATTGATACCAGCACCTGGAAGCGTACGATGTATGCTTCCGGTCTACGTAACACGATAGGCTTTGACTGGCATCCGCAGACAGGAGAACTATGGGGAATGGATAATGGCGGCGATGGCAAAGGAAATAAGTGGCCGCCAGAAGAGCTTAACCATATCGTTAAAGGCGGCAATTATGGGTACCCGTTTGCTTACGGAAAACTTGAAGTGGACCAAAGCCGGGAGGACCCTGCCGGAGATACAAAAGAGGAATGGGTGAAAAACACTTTACCATCGTCGCTTGAACTAACCGCCCATATGGCGCCAATAGGGTTTCAATTTTTTAAAAATGACAGCAACGTACCCGCTGGCTATTCGGGGGATGGACTTGTGTGCTGGCACGGATCCTGGAATCGGAGCAAGCCTAAAGGATTTAAAGTACAGCGCATACACTTTGAAAATGGAGAGCCAAAGGGGACAGAAGATTTCCTCACAGGATTTTTAAAACCCGGATTTTTATTTTTCAAACGGAAGGCACGGTTTGGCAGGCCTGCAGGCATAACGATTACCCCGGCAGGAGTAGTTTATATATCGGATGACGCCAACGGTGTGATCTATGCTATTAAACCCACCATTAAATCAAAGTGATATGAAATATATAATTATTTTGCTTTTATTGGCCGGTTGCATTGCAATAAAACCCACAGAGCGCATTGAATTCGATGCGCAGGATTTGTACCCTGAGGGTGTAGCATATGACTCTAGTTCGGATGTATATTACGTGTCGTCGATGCGTAACGGATCAATAGGCAAAGTGGATCGCAATGGCAACTACACCATAGTACATACCGATAGCCTGCTTAAGTCGAGCTATGGCATGAAAATTCACCCCGATGGCAAGCGACTGTATGTGCTTGCAGGGGACGCCAACTACAGCAAGTATACTTCGGCGGATACCCGCAAAAAAATGATCCGCCTTATTGGCATAGATCTATTAACGGGCAAACGTGTAACAGATATAGATTTATCCACGCTGATACCCGGCAACCATTTTGGAAACGATCTGGTTTTTGATAAAAGCAACAATATTTATATTACCGACAGCTACGCACATGCTATATATAAGGTGGATGCTAACGGTCAGCCCTCTGTTTTCGCAACTGATAAACTTTTTGAAACTGAAGGTTATGGGTTGAATGGAATTGTGTATCACCCAGGAAACTTTCTTTTAACAGCCAATACAAACACCGGCAGGATTTATAAAATAGATATCAATAACCCCAGGAACATCCATACAGTGGCCATTGATCAATACTTTCTTGGCGCGGATGGCCTGCTGCTGAACGACGACAATAATTTGACCGTGGTAGTTAATGGGGGCAACGATAAAATTTTTCAGATAAAAACTGAAGACCAATGGCAGTCAGCCAGCCTCGCAGCGACAACGCTAGCAGCGGACCGCTTCACCTACCCGGCCACCGCTACGTTTGCAAGAAACCAGGTATGGGTGATGAATGCAAAAACAAATGAGCTGTCAGACAGCAACGCTGTCCCGGCAAGAAAGTTTGCGATACAACGTGCGATCATGAAACCGGTTCCTATAAAATGAAAATGAAGCCAGTTGGGACGATAATAAAAGACCGCCGCAGAATTGTTGCCGCATTTGCATTAAAACCAGTGGCCAACGCTGTTAATAAACAAGATGTGAAACCAACAAACTTATATCCACCCGTGTTAATGCCTCCACAAACAGAAGGATATTTAAAACCCCCGAAACACGATCTATTATAGACTTAATCCTTTAGCCCAATTTATGCAAGCACAAAGCTTACACATCCGCAATGGGAATTAAAAATTTTTGACTCTTTATCGTTGCCTCAGTGCTCTTTTGCATGCAACAACGGGGCCCCGTTATCAGCTAACCTTTCAGGTCTAAAAGATACCGGCTAATGCGGTCAATTAAATTCTGATCCGCCTGTATATGCATACGCCTGTCCCAGGCAGAAAGTTTGAAGCCCCCGTCTCCAGTAACGAGAGTGAATTGATAGTCGGTACCTTTCATGACAATAAACTTTGTCTCTTTGTTGACACCAACTTTTTTAATGGTATAAGATTCAAAATGTAGCAGTTGATGCATCATGCAATTTATCGTTTTAAGTTAGCTTCAAACTGTTTATATAATTGCAGTAGCAAAACTCTTACTCCGTGTTTATGTTAATAACTGTTTGCTTTGTGCCGGTTTATCTTGCTTCCTGGTTAGGTGCACAGAGATTCAAACCGGTTTTGGAGTTTTACCCTTTAGAGAACTATCCTAAAATGGGCCAATGTGTTTGACTACTATTCTATTTTAACCTTCGGCATAAACTTTGCCAGACAACCCAAAATTTTGTTTCGGTTTTCCAAGTTGCCCGGTGTTCCTTTCTTTATCGAATATCTTTTTGTCCTTCTTATTTACTCCTTTATCCTAATAATCTTTTCGAGCATTCTGTGTACTTTTGCATTGAGTTTATCTTTTTCTATTGAACTTAGTTTGTAATTATTCTTACGGCTGTTGACTGCTTTAAAATTGCTGCCATCTACCGCAATGGTTGTTTTGCCCA
>WUUC01040555.1_pt1 | contig 15350 bp, 21 predicted proteins | sample 6278441 | NCBI WGS metagenome assembly WUUC01 (sample SAMN13675441, study PRJNA597444) | soil metagenome | isolation source: soil | place: USA: Washington | collected 2017-10
ACGCACCCTTCTACTTTTTTAACCCATTTGTGTTTCAAAAACCACCTGCGACGATATCGCACGCCTACTCAGACTCTGACTGCCGACTCCTGTTACCTACTTACTACTTACTACTTACTACTTACTACTTACTACTTACTACTTACTACTTACTACTCTTTCTTCTTGAAGATCTTCTTCAGCAGCCCTTCCTTCTTCTTCTCCCCGAAATCTCTCTTCTTCTCTTTCCGGCCACTCAGCTTCCTGAAAATATTCCTGTCCTCTTTGTACAATTCACAGCTGATCCTTCTCGCCTGCGCCTCTGCCAGGGCAGGGAACTTCGCGTAGGTAACCGAGTCAAGTGTCTTGTCTTTCCTGGTTAGCCGTAAAAATTCCCCAACAAGTGGCAATGCCGTCCTCGCTCCCTGGCCAAGGGAGGTGGTGCGAAACCTGATGGCGGGGTCGTCGCCACCCACCCATGCACCGATCACAAGCTTGGGTGTGACGCCGATAAACCAGCCGTCGGTATTCGATTGTGTAGTGCCGGTCTTGCCGGCGATGTCGTTCACAAGACCGAACTGGGCTCTCAAGCCCGAGCTCGTTCCTTCATTCACAGCCCTTCGGAGCATATGCAGCATCAACTCTGCTGTCTCCGGTGACAATGCCTGCGTCGCATTCTCAGGCTGAAAGTTTTCGAGCACCGTGCCATCGTTTGCTGTGATAGACGTCAGATAATATGGCTTTACTGCTTTACCACCATTTGCAAACGATGAATAGGCTGTTACCATTTCTGTTACCGAGATATCGGCTGTGCCCAATGCCATCGACGGCACTGCTTCGAGCTCACTGTCTACGCCCATCTTATGAGCGATGCGGATCGTGTTGTCCATGCCTGCTTTTTCCAGTATCCTGACCGAGACCGTATTGACCGAATAGGCCAACGCTCCCGGCATCGAGAACTTGAGGTCGTAGTTTTCGTCACTATTCTTCGGAGCCCAGTCTTCCATGTTGTTGTACACTGTCTTTTCGGCCGTCACGAATGCGCAAGGCCTTACGCCCTGCTCGATGGCCGCTGCATACACGATGGGCTTGAACGTCGATCCCACCTGGCGCTTGGTTGTCGCCTTCACATGGTCGTATTGAAAATATTGGTGGTTGACGCCACCGATCCAAACCCGGACCCCTCCGTCGCGAGGATCCATCGCGAGCATTCCAGCATTCAGGAACATCAGGTAATGCTTCACTGAGTCGAGCGGAGTCATCGTTACATCCTTTTCTCCATCATAGGTGAATACCGACATCGGCAGCGGCTTATCCATGATCTCCATGATCTCATCGTGCGACTTTCCGCTCTCCGACAGGCTGCGGTATCGATCGGATCGTTTCACTGCGGTTTCAAGCACAACTCCGTTTTCGCCCCAGGGTTCCTTTTTTCCCCAATGCGCATTGAATTTCTTTTGCAGGCTGGCCATCTGCAGGTTCACCGCTTCTTCAGCGGCACGTTGGAGTCGTGAGTCGATCGTGGTATAGATCTTCAACCCGTCGGTGTACAGATTAAAAGAGGTGTCGTTCTCGGAGTTATACTTTTTTACCCAATCGAGCATCTCCGCCCTGATATGTTCCCGGAAGTAGGGGGCGAGACCTTTGTGATGGGTGATCTTGTTATACTTCAGCTCGATGGGCATGGCCGTCAGTGATTCCTTTTCCAACGCGGTGATCATCCCATACTTTTCCATTTGCGACAGCACGGTGTTCCTCCGGTTGAGCGCCTGCTTCGGATATATCCTGGGGTTGTAAGAGTATGTCGCCTTGAGCATGCCGATCAGCACTGCTGCCTGGTCGGCCGTCAGGTTCCTGGCCGAAGTGGAGAAAAATCGTTGTGCGGCCGCGTCGATACCGAAAATGTTTTCCCCGAAAGGTACTGTGTTCAGGTAAAGGGCAAGGAGGTCGTCCTTTTCGTAAACTTTTTCAAGCCTCGTAGCGATCACCATCTCGCGTATTTTATTGATCGGCAACGAGAGTATGGGATATTTCTTTCTCGGAAACAGGTTCTTGGCAAGCTGTTGTGTCAGCGTGCTGCCGCCGCCGGCCGATTCGTTCTGCAGTAGCATGGTCTTGACGGCCACGCGCCCCAGGCTTCGCACGTCAATGCCGTTGTGCCTGTAAAAACGTACGTCTTCCGTTGCAACCAGCGCATCTACCGCCGGTTTCGGAAGATCTTTAAAGTCGACATTGGATCGCTCCTGGATGAAGAACCTGCCGAGCAACACGCTGTCGGCGCTGTAGACTTCCGAAGCCATCGGGTTTTTGAGACGACTGAGCTCTGCGCGGGAGGGAAGGGGACCGGTAGCACCGGCGATCACCGCCAGGTACAGCACGACTAGAAAGCCGGCGAATACAGCAGCCAGCCCAGATAACAGAATGGCCACCTTTCTAATTCCGAACGGTGGCCTGAATAGACTACGTATTTTCAAATCGATAGTTATGTGTCATTTTTCTCCTCAACGTTGGCTGCCGGGTTTTCGCGCATTCCATGAATCGCAGCCGACTCATGTATAAAGGCGTATGACGACTCGAACTGGTAAGCGTGCTTTCCGATGATGAGGATCGGTGTGGCCAACAGTATCGGATCGTGTGCAAGAAGCTTCAATGTGTCCTGGTCCCGCAACCCTTCCACCGACTCTATCTTCACCCTGTCGGAATAATGTTCGTCCACCAATGTGCCCACGGCTACACCGAGCTTATCGGCTACTTCTGCCAGCTGTGTTTCGGTAAGACGCTCTCTTTTCAGGTCGATTGTCTTGATAGCATAATCCTCCAGGGTCTCTACGTAGGCCCGCGTCTTCTTGTCCTCTTCCTTGTCGGAATGGAAGATCAATGTAATCTCATTTGGCTGATTTTCGATCATAGCCGTTATTTTGCCAGGAATGCGGTAAGCATCCAGTGGTGTTTTTCAATGTGGTTGATGAATACCTTCACCATCTCTTCGGTGCCTGAATCGGATTCCGAGGATGCGACCTGGACCACGCTGAACATGTACTCCAGCAGGATCCGGTAATCGCTCAATAATTCACGGATCATCAGTTCCGACGACAGGTTAGTGCCTGTTTCCTTGATCTCGGAGATCTCGAGGTAGTCCTTCAGAACACTGACTGGCGTTTCACCGAAGATCCGGATACGTTCCGCGATATCATCGATGTTCTTAAGGGCCTCATTGTACTGCTTCTCGAACTGTTCATGAAGATCGAAGAAATCCGCTCCCTTCACGTTCCAATGGTAATTGCGAAGCTTTTGATAATGTATAATATAGTTAGCCAGGAGTGCATTCAGCGCCCGCGTGATCTTCTCTGTTTCCGCGGTGGTCCAGCCCAGCTTAATGGGCTTCGCCTTTGCATTCCCGTTGTCAATCTGTGTCTGAGCTACGTGCTCAGGATGTTGAACTTTGTGCATTATGATTCGATTATTCCCAATGCCCCTCCATGTACTGCTTTCCCCTGCCGGTAGTCACCCAATGTCCTTTAACCCATTTGGTGTGTTTTCTCTTATTTACCCACTGCCCGGCGTCCCACACTACCATTTTATGCTTACGACTCCACTTCCAGGACCCTGACTCCCAGTGATAATGTGGCCGTACACCTGCGGGTTCGGTGATTTGTGTTGGCTGCGATTCCTTGAAAGCAATCGTCTTCTTGCTCTTGCAGCTCGTCATGAGAATGATCATGACGATGACTGCGAGCAATATTTTCAGCCTCTTCATACCTGACCCGGGAAGCCTATTTCTTAAACAGGCTGGCTCCAAAGATCAGGGTAAGGAGGAAGAGTACAACAAATACGAAAAACAGGAACTTTGCGATTGATGCCGCTCCGGCTGCAATCCCTGTGAAACCAAAAACTGCCGCTATCAATGCGATAACGAAGAATGTCAATGCCCAGCGTAACATAATTTTTACTGTTTAAGTGATTAAATAATTGAACTGATATTTTGTTAATCTGGCACCTGCTTGACTCCCTGTACAAGTTTGAATTGGAGGAAATTGTAGCTGAACAAATTCAGGTATTTATCGAGCTTACGAAGTATCACCACGACCGCATCCAGGGCATTAACCTCTGTTTTCAGCACGCGCGAGCCTGATTTCCTATCCTCTTCAAACACATCCTCCACCAACTCATCGAGGTGGATAAAACACTTACGGGCGGGCTTATTCTTCCTGGCGAAGTTCTTCGCTGCCAGTAGCTGAAGAGGTCCGGGCAGTATTGAAAGCAATTGCCTGGCTTGTTCTTCGTTCAATCCGCTCTGTATGCGTGAAAGCACATTGTCTACGAGTTTTACCATTTGCCTGGTCGACGGGATCCCCAAGTCTCGCTTCACATGCCTGAAGAAAATCACTGAATTTTCCTCGGGCGAATAATTGTCGATTGGCGCAGTTACCATTTTAAAAAAACATTTTATGATTCGTTCTCCTGCATCCCTAAAGCAAATATTAATACCATTTTGAAAAGTGGCTTTAAACACACGGAATTGTATGATTCGTCATTTATATGGGGAAATACCTCTACTCAAAACCGGGTTTTTCATACACAAAAATTGGCTGACGTACAACAAGAAGTGTGATTGCGTTCGGATGTATGCCTCTGGCATAATCTTTTCTAATAGCCCTGCGAAGCCGGATGTCCGGAAAACAAAAAATTAAAGTCATGAATGCAAGAAACTTAATCGGTGGATTTATTGCCGGAGCTGCCCTTGGTGTAGCGGCCGGTTTGTTAATGGCGCCTTACAGCGGAGACAAATCAAGGAGAAAGATCATGAGAGGATCTTCAAAGATCAAGAAGAACGTAGTCAACTACGTTGAAAAATCTCTGGATACCATCCGTACACAGGTGAACGACAAAATTGACAGGCTCGCTAAAGTTGGAAAAGACACTTTAAACCACGCGAGCGAGAAGGTGAAGATCTAAACTGCCGCGCGCTGTGAAGAACTTTGTATCAATCTTTTCGATTTCAATCTTCCTCTTCGTCCTCTGGCGGTGTAATCCTATGTTCGACGAAAAGGATGACAGGATTGCATCTGTAAGCCAGGTGAAGGAGAGGAACTTGAAGTCGGAAAAAGAGAGCGTAGCGGAAGACCTTCGTGATTGGAGCGATAACATAGATCGCCGCATCACGAAGATTGACGAGGACATCACCAAGGCAGACAAGAAAACAAAGTCTTCCTTGCGGGACCTCCGGACCAAGCTCAAAAAGGAAAAGAACAAAGTAGACAAGTCTCTTAAAGACATCGAGAAGTCAACCGAACAGTCGTGGGACGGTGTTCGCAAGCGCTCCAACGAGATCCTGACCGAAGCCAAGATCGAAGCACAAAAGATCGAAGAGAAGGTGGAGGACCTTATTGACTAATTAAAAAACTAAAGTATGAAAATGAATAACAAGGCAATATCGTTTTTGACCGCGCTTGGATTGGCGCTGGTAATCATTCTAAGCCAGTTACTTGTGGGCTGTAACGCCACCAACACTACTAAAGGCGGCGCAATCGGCGCTGGCGCAGGTGGTGCCATCGGCGGCGTGATCGGGCACAAGTCGGGGAACACAGCGGTCGGTGCAATTATCGGAGCTGCCGTAGGCGGAACAGCCGGTGCACTTATCGGACGGCACATGGACAAGCAGGCTGAAGAGCTGAAAGGCGACCTGAAAGGTGCAACCGTAGAACGTGTAGGTGAAGGTATCCTGATCACTTTCGATTCAGGTTTGTTGTTCGACGTAGACAAAGCGGACATCCAGACAACAACGAAGTCAAACCTCGACCAGCTTTCACAAACACTGAAGAAGTACGACGACACAAATATCCTCGTTGAAGGACATACCGACGCTACTGGCGAGGACGCCTACAACAAGAAGCTGTCGGATCGTCGCGCTGCATCTGTCGAAGATTACCTTGTCGCTCAAGGTGTTGCTAACAACAGGATCACCACCAAAGGTTATGGTGAAGACCAGCCGGTAGCCGATAACAATACCGACATGGGACGCCAATCGAACCGCAGAGTGGAAGTGGCGATTTACGCCAACAAGGAAATGAAGAAGCTCGCTGAGAAAGGTCAGCTTGGCGAATAAAGTTTGAATGCATAACGAAGACAATGGCCGCCGTTACGGTGGCTATTTGTTTTTTAAAGCACAGGTGTTATGAAATTGAGATCTCCCGAAACATACTGGCTCCTGAAGAATGGCCTCAGCTATTCGTACCCTTCGCTTAGAGAGGATGTGAATTGCGACGTCCTCGTGATCGGCGGAGGCATTACCGGAGCCTTGATGGCCTTCCAGCTCTCAAGTGAAGGATACAACACCGTTCTGATAGACAAAAACGATGTCTCCCTGGGCAGCACGGCAGCAACTACGGCAATCGTTCAATATGAGCTCGATGAGCCTCTTTACTCCCTGATCGACAAGGTTGGTGAGGACGCCGCCGTCGACACGTATCGTCATGGCGTTGAGATGATCGATAAGCTTAATCAGCTTATCCATTATCATGATTTCAAGTGCGGCTTTGAAATGAAGAACAGCGTTCACTTTTCGCGCAACGAGGAGGATGTAGACTGGCTTCGAAAAGAATTTGAGTGCCGGAAAAAGTATGGTTTTGAGGTCAATTGGCTTACCGGAAACCAACTCCTGAAAAATTATTATATCGCCGGCCACGGAGCGATCGTTTCCGACAAGGCCGCCGCGGTGGATGCCTATTTGCTTGCACACCAACTGTTGCATTACTCGGTGACACATTCGGCACTTCGTGTCTTCGATCATACCGGGATGAAGGAAGTTACTTATGACGGCACACATAATTTCGTTTTAACGGACGAGGATTACCAGGTCACTTGCAAAAGGATCGTTTACTCAACGGGTTATGAGACACAGGCCTTTCTCAGCGAGCCGGTGGCGAAACTGATCAGTACGTACGCGCTCATCAGCGAACCATTGAACGTGTTGCCGCCGGCGATATCGACGTCAGTGTTCTGGGACACCAGCGATCCGTATTTCTACATGCGATCCACTCCCGACAACCGGGTGTTGATCGGCGGTGTGGATGAACCGTTTACCGATCCCGATCATCGGGACTCGCTTATCGAAGAAAAAGACAAGGAGCTTGTCAACCTGTTCAGGACTGCGCTGCCGGACATGTCGATTACTCCGGACTACAGTTGGGCAGGCACGGTTGGCATAACGAAGGATTCGATGCCCTACATAGGTGTGCATCCGGATCATCACAACTCGTTCTTCGCCCTTGGCTATGGCGGCAATGGCATTACATTCAGCCTCATGGCGATGAAAATGCTTTCCGACACCCTGGCCGGAAGGAAGAACAGGTATAACGAATACTTCAGGTTTAACAGATAACAAAATAGCACACATGGAAAATTATGTTGAAAAGCTAAAAGAGCTCACGACCAAATGTAAGGTCTGTATGCTCGGGACTTTCGAAGAAATGAGAGTGCGGTTTCGTCCTATGGCACATGTAGATGTCGATGAGATGGGCAACTTCTGGTTCTTTACGTCCATGGAATCGGAGAAGACATCACAGATCAGCAACAACCCCAACGTGTACCTTACATACGCATGTGAAAACGACAGCACCTACCTGAGCGTAGAGGGAATCGCGAGCGTCTCGAATATCAACCGCGACAGGATGAAGGAGCTGTTCACGCCATTTGTAAAGGCATGGTTCCCCGAAGGGCTCGACGATCCGAAGCTGGCACTAATGATCGTACATCCCCTCGAGATAGACTATTGGGTAAATAATGAAAACAAAGTGCTCACATACATCAAAATGCTCTCGAGTGCAGTAACCGGCATGAGGGCAACCGTAGGGGAGCACGGTAAACTGGTAAGGTAATTAGGGATTTTAAAATAAATAGAAATGAAAACACAATCTAAAACAGCTGGTACAATGGAGAACGAGTCACTTGAAACGCTTTTCAAAAGCGAGCTTACGGAAATATACTTCGCGCAGAAGAAATTGGGCGAGGTTTATCAAAGGTTGACGGAAGCCGCTCACAACGAGGACCTGAAGAAGGCCTTCGACGCACAGGTGCAGAACACCAGCCTGCAAATAAGCAGGATGGAACAATGTTTCACCCTGCTGGAGCTGAAGCCCGACAGCAAGTATGCCGATGTGATCTCGGGGCTTGCCAAATCAGCTGACGATGCCATCGGTCAGTTCCCCCAAGGCCATGTGCGCGACGCGGCCATGATCGCCGCAGCCCAGAAGATCGAGCATTACGGCATTTCTGCCTACGGAACGCTTCGGACAATGGCCACCGTATTGGGCAGGGTCCAGTGTGCGGAACTGATCGAAGACAACAAGGATGAAGAGGCAGAGACCGACGAGACTCTGACCAGGCTTGCCCTGAGCATCAACCAGCTGGCCTTCGAAGGAGCGTGAGAAGAGTACGGAGTACAGGGTACAGAGTACACAGAGTACAGGGTACGCATGTTCGGTCCGTCCCACAGTACCCTGTACCCTGTACCCTGTACTCTGTACATTGAACCTGTACACACGAAGTGGGAAAAGACTCTACAAATTCTGTATGCGCTTATCCACAACACCCCTCAGCATTCGTTTGATTTCAAGGTTTTTCGGTTGGCAGGTTTTTAGTGTAAGAGTACGTGGGACAATGAACCCGACCACGATGGATATGAAACCTCAAACTGACGACTCTACAATGCAGATGCAGACTCTGTCAGAAGCGACCAATAAGGCTGTTGCCAAGGGATTTACCGAGTCATTCAAGATTGTAGGTAAGGGACTGACAACAGATGCCGAACAGAAATTCTATTCTCCCGAAGAGTTAAAGATCGCAAACTTTTTTCGCTTCGAGGGTTATTCAGATCCGATGGACAACGCCATCCTGTACCTGATCGAAACGAACGATGGACTGAAAGGAACACTGATAGACGCATACGGCGCATACGCCGACGCGAAGCAGTCGAAGTTCATTCGCGACGTAGAGGACATTCAAAAGAAAATAACAAAGTAATTCAGGCAGCTGGCCTTAGAGTCATGATCACTTCGAAGAAAATAGCAGCATTGCAGTCGGGGCTTACCAGGATAATAGAAGTTCCCAAACCGGAACAACCAATGCTGTCGTTTAACCGGATTTGTTTCGGTCTTATGAACAACGACTATATCCTGGTAGTGTCATCTGGTGTCAAGCTGGTAGTCAGCGTACTACTGTTATTTCATTTCAGCAGGTCGATCTAAGGCAGTACTTTAAATGCCTGAAGTAATTAAAACTTCGGGGACTATGAAAGCATTACCAGGGGAGACCGCAGACACCAATTCAATAACAAAAAAGAACGGAAAATTATCTCGTTCATTCGAGAGGATCTCGAACGGCGTAACGCGAGCCGCCGGCCGCCCGGCAACCTCCATCGCCTCGATGATCCTTATCGTCATTTGGGCCTCCAGCGGACCATTCTTCGGCTTCTCCGAAACCTGGCAGCTGATCATCAATACTTCAACCACCATCATTACGTTCCTGATGGTTTTTGTTATCCAGACGTCAGCAAATAAAGATACCTTGGCCGTTCAGCTAAAATTGAACGAGCTCATCGCGGCGAATCGCCATGCAAGCAACAGGTTGATCGACGTGGAAGACCTCACTGCCGATGAACTTGAGGTCCTCAAAAAGTTTTATGTAAAGCTTTCGAAGCTGGCCGAGAAAGAAAAAACGTTGTTCATTTCACACTCTATTGACGAAGCCGACAGCGTCCATACCACCAAGCTCAGAACAGAACATAAGCGTGCGCGCAGAAAAACCGGCGCATCAGTCAAATCCAATTGACTTGACAAAAAAACAACAGACCCAATAAACCTACTGAAAGACGGCAATCTGGGGCTTGAAGCTCTGCGGTGCACCGAATAACCTCGGCAACGTCGTCGATACCTGAACCGAGAAAGACGGATTGAAACCCGCGCTCCTGATATAATACGCGAAGTCAACCGACACCGTCGGAAACGCCAGGTTATCGTTCAACATCCGTATACCGGCCCTCACACTCGGATAAACATTCTCTTTGACGAAGATTCTTTCACCGTCGGCGATCAGGTTGAATTCGGCGCCGTGATACAACGCGAATTTGAAACCATAGTAATACCAGGGCGTAAAGTAGATCGTCTCCAGGCCCAGCGTAGCCCTTTCGCTGCCCAAGGGAACAAACCCACGTTCGTCGCGCCACCCGCGATTGATCGCAAGCGTCTGGTTGATGGTCCGGTTGTAGCCCCTGACGTAACTGAGATTGACGAACTGCCGCACCTTTGTTTTACCCGCCCGCATCAAGTTGCTGAAGTAACGCCCATTGAGAGCCACAACGCCGTCTTCCCAGGTCGAGCCCGTGCGGAATCCGCCAATGGTAACATCGCTGTAGAAATATCCGGTCTTTTTTATGTAACGCCCCATGCCGGCATGCATGTCGATATAGTGCCGTGTCGAGAAGTTGTTGTATTCCGGGCCGAACGTTATGCCGACCCAGGCGTTCACCGGCACGTCTTCGGTTTTTCCGAAGCCCTGTATCAGTGAACCCTTGACGTAGTTAGTCTTGAAGATTGTCAGTCCGCCCAGGATGAAATTCCGGTTGAAGAAAAAGTAGTTTGAGTCGGTCGAGATAAACGGCCGGTCTTTGAACCGGTAATCATGGGTTCTCACCGCTATGATGAAATTGGTTCGTGTCGCCAGCTGAATGGACCGTCCAAGCCAGGCATCGACGCTCTCCTGTGTATAGGGCTGGGGCAGCGTGTCGTTGCGGTTGATCACATAATTTTCGTGGGTGCGAAAAGCCTCCAGGCCTCCGGCGTATTTCATACGGGGTGTAAGGAAGTCGCGGCCTGTAGTTACGGACAACCGGTTCCGGAGATAGTTGTCGGTATACTTGATCTCGCCTTGTATGAAGCTGCTTCCGAAGTTTGGCTCCCGCAAAAGGACCTCGTAACCGTCCCTCGGCTGACCATCGATGTTGCGAAAATAGGAGACCTGCAGTTGCTTGGCGTAACCGAGGATATTGATATTGTAGACGTCGAGACTGAATTTATTCAATGAGCTATACGATCCCGACGCGCCCAGCGAGGCCACATCCTGGGTCACTACGACGACATCCACCTGGTCGGTCGTTCCTTCTGCCGGTTTCAGGTATATGCGAGCGTCGCGAATAGTCTTGAACTGGCGGAGCACACGTTCGTTGTCAGCCAGTTTATAAGGATCAACCTGGTCGCCCTCTTCGAAGAGCAGGTTGTTCCGGATGATAAAATCGCGGGTGTCGGTATGCAGCCTGTTCACCAGCTTCCCGAGTCTCGACGATGCTTCGAGCACGGTGTCGAGCACGGATCCTTCCAGCAGGTCCGCCTTCTTGATGCGGATCGACCGGATGGTCATGCCCTCGTATTTCTTGAAGGAGTCTTCGCTTTTTATGATAACGCTGTCCACCCTCTGGGCCCGCCGTTGCTTTCGGATGAAGAGCTCGTGAAGCTCCCTGGTTACCCGCCGGCGGTCGGCCCTTTCCTGTAAGCTGTCGTAGAACTTCTGTGATTTCTGGTAGGGGTCTTCTTTCATCTTGATCCTTCTCCCGATGACGACTGTATCGGACCCTACGACAAAGCTGGTGTCGTCGAGTATGACCATGTAGCCTTTGGGTACGTAGAGTGTATCGATCTTGATGACGGGTTTCTCCTGAGCCCTCGCCTGGAATACCAGTAAGGCTACTGCAAGGGACAGGAGAAAATGTCGCATGATTGGCTGGCGTAAAAACGGGAAGAGGTAACAAAAAGTATGCTACCTCTTCGGTGGGAACTCTGCCAAGTTATGTAAAAACCAGCTTACGGGCTGGAATAACAGAGATCAAAGAACAAGAATGAGAATAATGATGATGACGATTAATGCGCCGGCAGATATATAGACGCCGCCGCCTACGTCATTCATTTTCTTCTGGATATGTTTTACTTCTTTGGCATACTTTCGCTTTTCACTACGCGGCATGTTCTTGAGATCCATGGCTTTGATCTCTTCGAGCCGGTTTAGCATCTTTTGAACTTCGGGATCGGCAGCTGCCGTAGCAGGCGTCGTTACCGGGATTACTTCGTTTGATACGGGCGCTGCATAGCTGCCAACGCTGAGTGTTGTCGCCAGCGCCAGCAGGCATGCAATAGTTGTTTTTTTGAATTTCATAGTGTTCAGAATTTATTTGTGTTTGTCAGGTTAATTCAAGGCCGTTTATCTATTACTGTTACACTGACGCCGGCAATGACCAACACAGTGCCGATGGCGGTAAACCAACGGATGAATGCAATTTCTTTGCTGGCCACGCCCCGATGTACAGTTAACATCGAACGATTGTTCTTCGCTACATCGAGCGAAAGTGCTGCGATGAGCGAGATGCCGGCAATTATCAGAATGATCCCCAACTTCTTCATGACATACCACATTTGATCGCGAGGATGTCGACAAATTCGATACCGTATTTTACCCGGGTACGGAACCCTTAGCAGAAAGTAGTTGGCGGGTATGTAACTTTACTTGTGTTGAGATAAATGCCCAATTGTTGGGTCTGTTTCTCTACACCTGAGTGAAGCTAACTGTTTCAGTCGGGGTTTTAAACTGGCATGTATTTTCCTACTGGCTATGTTGAAGCCGTTGGCTTTATAATTAATAATGAGATTTAAAAAAATTCTCCTGCGCCTCGCCGAAGTGGCCCGCTTCGTTGCGCGTTTTTTCAAAGAGGCCTTCTTTCCCCCTTATGAAACGAAGGAAGTTCTGAACCAATCGTTCCGGTTTGGGAACAAGTCGTTGTTCCTGATAACATTCACAGCTTACCTGGCAGGTATCGTGTTCACGAAACAATCCCGGCCTTCACTGGCGTCGTTCGGTGCGGAGTCGTGGTTGCCTTCCCTTGTATCGCAGGCCGTCGTCCGGTCGCTGGGTCCCCTCATCACAGGGTTGATCTGCGCGGGCAAGCTCGGCTCCAATATCGGGGCGGAGTTGGGCAGCATGCAGGTAACAGAGCAGATCGATGCCATGGAGGTGTCTGGAACCAGGCCGTTTGCATACCTGGTCGTCTCGAGGGTACTCGCAGCCACGCTGATGTTGCCCCTGCTGGTTATTTATGCCGACATCGTCGCGCTACTGGGTTCGTATACCATGGTGTATTTCATCAACAGCTCGAGCTTTCTCCTGTTTTTCAACGAAGTAACTGCTTCCATCACTTTTCTCGACATCTTTTCCTCACTCATCAAGTCCGCATTCTTCGGATTGGCGATGGGACTGATCGGCTGCTACGCCGGATATCATTCTGAAAAAGGAACCTCCGGTGTCGGCCGGGCTGCAAATACAGCCGTGGTACTTTCAATGATCTCTATTTTCGTGATCGACCTGATCAGTTTACAGATAACCAGTCTTTTCAGACCCGAATAAGATGGACGCGGACGTAATGGAACAAAAGGCAAAAGCAGCCAACCCAAAGGCAAACAACGAAAAGGTTGTCGAAGTACGCGATCTGCATATAGCATTCGGTGATCGGAAAGTGCTCGACGGATTTAACATCGATCTCTTCGAAAAAGAAAACCTCGTGATCCTCGGCCGGTCAGGCTCCGGGAAGTCCGTTCTTATCAAATGTATGGTCGGCCTTCTCCGTCCCGACTCCGGCGACATCAAGGTTCTCGGCTATGACGTTCCGCAACTCGACCGCAACCAGATGAACGAGCTGCGCAAGCAGATAGGATTTTCGTTTCAGCTCAGTGCCTTGTATGATTCCATGACCGTCCGGGAGAACCTCGAGTTCCCAATTCGAAGAAATCTCGGCATCGACAAAAGATCAGAGCTGGACAAGATGGTCAAGAAAGCCTTAGAGGATGTAGGCTTGCTTCACACCATCGATCAGAAACCCGTCGAGCTGTCGGGCGGTATGAAGAAACGTGTAGGTATCGCGCGCACCCTGATCCTACAGCCCAAGATCATGCTGTATGACGAGCCGACAGCCGGGCTCGACCCGGTGACGTCGATGGAGATCAACCAGCTCATTATGGAAGTGAGAGAAAAATATAATACATCGTCGATCATTATCACCCACGACATCAGTTGTGCGCGGCAGACATCCGACAGGGTGGTTGCCCTGTTCGACGGTAAAGCTAAACTGGAAGGAACGTTCGAGGAGCTTAAAGCAAGCAACGCCCCAGACATAAGTGCCTTCTTCAATTACTAACAAAAGAAATTATGGATCCGAACGTCGTAAAACAGAATCTAAAACTAGGCGCCTTTGTATTAATCGGCCTCGTGTTATTCTTCACCGCCATATTGTTCATGGGAAAGGCAAATACCGCGTTCTCGAAGACATTCACGGTGTCTGCCGTTTTTAAGAACGTGGAGGGTCTCAAGGAGGGCGATGCCGTCTGGCTGTCGGGCGTGAGGATCGGCATGGTGAAAGGCGTTCGCATCATCGAAGAAGGCAAAGTAATTGTCAGCCTCTCGTTGCGCGAGCGTCAGAACGAGTTCATCAAGAATGATGCAACCGCAACCATTGGCTCCGATGGACTGGTCGGAAACAAGATCGTGGTAATCAGGCCGGGGACCGCTATGCGGATCATCCACGACGACGATACCATCAATTCGTTTTCCCCTACGGACACCCAGGAGCTCTTCAACCTGGCGAAAGACGTCGGTGTGAACACGAAGAGTATAACCGAAGACCTGAAAGCGATCACAGCAAAGCTTAACAACGGGGAGGGGATCGTAGGAGAGCTGATTCACGAAGGCGAGTTGTCGACCGAGCTCCGCCAATTGATCAACTCACTGAAGATGGCAAGTCAGAATACCAATCGCGCTACGGCCGACCTTCAGAGTATGATCCACGAGATCAACGCAGGCGACGGCCTCCTGGCGAAGCTCATTCGGGACACAACCTACGTACAGACATTTGATAAGACGCTGGCGAATGTGAAAGAGGTGGGGGAGAATTCGAAAGTGATCTCGACCAACCTTAAAAGTATCATCGCGAAAATGAACAACGACAATAATGCGATCGGTGTGCTGCTGGCGGATACGACTTTTGCCAAGAAGCTCAAGACAACATTAGACAACGCACAATCGGCTTCGGCGAAGCTGGATGAGAATATGGAGGCGTTGCAGCATAACTTTCTGCTGAGGGGATATTTCAGGAGACAGGCGAAGGAGAAGGGGAAGTGATAAGATTTGACTGATCTTTCAGGAGGCCGTAACCATTTAAGTTGGTTTCTCATACTTTCGTTCCAGGTTGTCCTGCGGTCGTTCCAGCCCTTCAAGCCGATACATGATTTGGTCAACTTTGCCTTCTAGCTTTTCCATCCTGAGTTCAAGGGTCTTAATTG
>WUUC01079677.1_pt1 | contig 15350 bp, 13 predicted proteins | sample 6278441 | NCBI WGS metagenome assembly WUUC01 (sample SAMN13675441, study PRJNA597444) | soil metagenome | isolation source: soil | place: USA: Washington | collected 2017-10
GCGTCTACAGGGTTATCTGGCGGACCCCAACGGGACCATCACGGGTTCGATCGGTGACATTCGCATCGGTCCCATGGCGCTGCCCGCCACCGCGACGGGCGGCGTGTCGCTGGCGGTCAACCTGGACTCGAACGCAGGGATTCCGGCGCCCTTCGATCCGCTGGATCCGGCCGCCACCAGCAACTTCTCCACATCGGTGACCGTGTACGATTCGCTGGGCAACGGCCACCAGGCCACCACCTACTACGCGCGAACGGGCGTCAACTCGTGGGACTGGCACGCCATGGTCGACGGAGCCGAAATCACCGGTGGTACGCCAGATGTACCGTTCGAGGGCGCCAACGGCAGCCTTACTTTCACTACCGACGGCGCGCTGGATACGGAAGTTCAGAACGCTTCGTCGTGGGACTTCCTCGGCGCCACCACCGCCCAGGTCGTGGACTTCGACTTCGGCACCAGCATCACCGGCGACGCGGGCAGCGGCCTCGACGGCACCACCAACTTCGCGAGCCCCTCGGCGAACAACGGCATCAGCCAGGATGGCTTCGCCGCCGGCACGGTCAGCGGCATCGCGGTGAACGACACCGGTGTCATCACCGGCGTGTTTTCCAACGGGCAGCGCCGTACCTTGGGCCAGCTGGTGATCGCGGCCTTCCGCAGCGTCGACGGTCTGGCGCGCGCCGGGCAGGGCCTGTGGGTGCGCACCGAAGAATCCGGCGAGGCGCTCATGGGCTCCGCCGGCACCGCCGGCCGCGGCTCAGTCTCGGCGGGCACGCTGGAGCAATCCAACGTCGACGTCGGTCGCGAGTTCGTCGATCTGATCGCCTACCAGCGCGGCTTCCAGGCCAGCTCCAAGGTCATCCAGACCGCGGACGAGCTGTACGGCGAGCTGGTCAACCTGCGCCGCTGATAGTCCGGCTCGCGCCCGCGGCGATGCGCCTGGCTTTTGGCGCGGTGCGTTTCTGTTTGGAGAGGAGCGCTGCGCCAGGCTGCAGAGCCTCGGCTATTCGGTCTCGCGATCGTGCGCCCGCGCGATCATCTGCTGCATCTCGGGGCGTAGTTTGGTGATGTCGACGAGCACCTTCCCATCATGCACGGACTGCACGGCAGACGCGGGCAGCAGAGTCTGTCCGGAGCCTTCGATGTCGATCAGCAGGTCGTGGGCGTGCACGGCCAGGACTGCCCCGAACGCGTCTCCATCCTCACGGGCAAATAGCTGATCGCCGACTGCGACGTGCACGCTCTTGGTCATGGTTCCCTCGCACGGGCAGCCTAGCGCCTGGGAAGCGGGCGAGCGGCAGAAACCCTGATCAGGCCGGCTCTGGCGCCCAAATCGCCGCTCACATCCGGGCGAGAAGCGCCGCGCCGCGCGCCGCGCTACGTTCCATACACTGCCGGCAAGGCCGAGTTCGCAGAGGAAACCATGCAAGCACTGACAGCGGCGGGCGAGCAGGCCGTTCAACAGCTCGCGCAACGTTATGGTGTGAGCACGGACGCGGTAAAGACCCTACTTTCCGCCGTGTCCGCCGGTGGCGGCACGATGGCGCAATTCTATCATCCGGAGCTGGGCGGCGGTGGGCAGTGGATGCGTGGCGGCATGACCATGGTCGGCGACATGTTCAACTCTGGCTTGCAGGCCACGGTGAGCGGTCTTTGCGCGGAGCTGTCCTCGTTGCTGGGCTCCATGCAGGTGTTCGCGCCTCTGCCTGCGCCTGGCGGCACGGGCACAGGCTGGTCGAGCAACAGCTGGTGGCCTGCGGAGCTAGGCAGTCCCAGCTCCAGCGGCGGGCAAAACGACGTTCGCTATGCATACTTTCCTGGCGTGCGGCGCCTGGCGCTTTCGCGTCAGGGGCAGGTGACCATCTACGACACGCTCGACCATCAGATAGGCGGCGTGCAGCAACAGCAGGGCGGCTATCCCGGCTCGCTCTCGTTCACCAGTCAGCACGGCACCTTCACCGTGGATAGCCTGCCGCAGCTCAGCCCCGCGCCCATTCCCAATCAGGCCTCCAACAGCAACCCCCCGTGGAGCAACAACGAGGCTCCCCCTAGCCAGAACTCTCGCACCCCGAGCAGCCAGGCGTTCGGCGCGGACGCGCGCTCGTCAGAACAGATCATCCAGGCGCTGGAGCGTTTGGGGCAGCTGGTGCAGTCGGGCGTGCTGACCGAGGAAGAGTTCAAGGCCAAAAAGGCGGAGCTGCTCGCGCGGCTCTGAGTCGCGCTCCTGCGTGGCTGCCGGACATCGATCTACCGCACATCCGGCTCGGGCTGCTTCTCGGCCCGTGGGCCTGACGGAAGCGAAGCGTAATACGCTGCCACATCGCGCATCTGCTGGGCGCTCAGGCGGGCGACGACGGGATTCATCAGGTGCGCGTACGACGAGCCGCCGCGACGCCGCAGCTTGAACAGCTCGAGCTGCAGCACGAGATAGTCAGCGAACTGGCCAGCCAGCAGCGGATAAGCAGGCTTGCGGCGCCTTCCGTCCGGTCCGTGACAGTCCGTGCAAGAGGGGACGCGTTGGTTCGGGACGCCGCGGCTCGCGATTTCTCGCCCACGCGCCAGCACCGCCGCTGGCGGGCGAGCGGCCTGCGCGTGCCCTGCGTCCGTCGCCAGAGCGCTGTAGTAGTCGGCGAGCTCGCGCATCTCGGCAGGAGTCAGTCCCGCAGCGATCGGCTGCATGATACCGCTGTGACGCTCGTCCCGAGCAAAGGCCGAAAGGGCCGCCATCAGGTACTCGCGGGGTTGGCCCGCCAGCTTTGGAAATGCCGCCGTGCCTCGTCCTTGGCCGTCCTTACCATGGCAACGGGCACAGCTCGCGGCGGCCGCGCGTGGGACGGATGAATCCCCCGCCAGGTCGGGAAGCGGTGCGCCCGGCAGGTCTGAACCCGTCGCGCCATACACGAGCTGTCGGTACCCCTCGGCGTCGAGCTCGGGGAACTTCAGCAGAAACGCAACCATGGCGCGCACCTCATCGTCGCGCTGCTGCGAAGGCCAAGCGGGCATGCCGGTGAACTTGATGCCGTGCTTGACCATGTAGAAGAGCTCCTTCGGCTCCCAGCGGGAGATTCGCGGCGGCAAATACGGTGGAGGTGGCGTCATCGCCCGCGCGACCCGGGGGTGCCGGAGCTCCGGGCTTCCGTGGCACGGTCGACATCCGGTCTCGTAATGCCCGGCGCCCTTCATCACCAGCCAGGGCTCGTCCAGCGCGAGCGGCTCCAGCGCGAGCGCATGCGTCGCCACCGAGCGCTGCTTCCCGAAGTCCAAAAACCAGGCGGTGATCGCCCAGTGGCCGGAGCTGGCGCTGATCGGGATGATACCCGATACCATCACCAAGAGTCCGCACAGCCCGAGCGCCGTGAGGAGTAGAACCGCTCTGAGCTGCCAGCGCTTCATGGGGGCAGCCCTTGCTCAGATCGGCGCCGTGGAGGCTCCGCACGCCGTGACAGCGGAGGCAACAGCGCGGTCGCACCTTCAGGCGGCCCGAGGTTCAGCAAGCGCGCGATCAGGATGAGACCGCCCACAAGGTAAGACAGACCCCCGGCCAGCAGCATGATCGCGCCACCCAGCTGTTGATCGTGCAGCGCGGAAAGCGGAGCCGCTTCCCCACCATGCGCGTAGAGCAGGCGCTGCGGCAAGGCCAGCAACGCTCCGAGCAGCGTCATGTGCATCGAGGTGAGCAGGAGCGCCACCACGCCGAGCCCCGTGCGCTCTGCGCGCTCGTGAGCGCCACCTCCGAATCCGGATAACCACACCATCAGCCCGCTGAGGAGAAAGGTGGCTTGCTCGAGCACGAGCGCAGCTGCGGCGTGGCGCGCAGCATGATGCAGCGCAGGCGCGTGCCACGCCCACACCGCCAAGAACTCTGCGAGCGAGGCGGTAAGAGGCGCAAACACCCGGGGCAGCCGGCGCACCGGATCGACCTGCGTGCCGGCCACGCCGGCGGCGATCAGCGGCGCGGCCAACGCGACGACGCCCATGTGCATGATCATGTGCGCGGAGAACGGACCCGGGACGAGCCGATGCGGCAAGCCCAGCCAGACCGCGGCCAGGACGCTCAGCCCAAGAGTCAGCAGTACCGAGCGCATCAGTGACAGCTCCCGATGAATACGGCGGCGAGCGCCGCGTAGAGGATGGCCACCGCGCTCAGGCCCGAGAGCAGCAGCGTGGCGAAGCCGAGGAAGCGATGACGGCCCTCCCGCGTGTCGGCGTCGTGCGAGACCGTGGAGCCGGCCAAGTAGTGGCGCTTGAAGCCGAGCACGCCGACGGCTGCGATCGCGCAAAACGCGACCAGTGTGTACACGCCGATTGCGATACGTACGCTCGACAGCGACGCGTCGGGCCCCGCGAACTTGGCGCACCAGATCGCGGCGCTGCAGTAGGACAGCACGAAATGCACGGCCCATACGACAGGTGACGCGACCAGCAGCCACAAGCTCTCGTGCTTTTCGCCAAGGTCGTGGGTCATGGCGCTCCTTCATGCCACCAACGGGAAGCCCGCGATCACCGCGATGGTGAGGACCACGGTGAGCAGCGCAAAATGCCAGTAGAGAGCGACATTGACGATGTCGATGTCATGCCGTGCGGTCATCCGCCCGGCGATGCGGCGCGCGAGGCAGTAGAGTTGCATGAGCACGCCGACGGCGACGTGCAGGACGCTCCAGAGCACTAGCAGCCAGACCGTGGCTGGATATGCGTGGCTGGCTGGATCGAGTCGAGCGAGGGTCACGGCTGCAACCAGTGCGCCGCCACCGGCCAGCGCGAGCGCCACGGCACTGGACAGTCCAAGGTAGAAGCCGAGCGCCCAGTCGCGCCTGTTCCAGCGTCGCGCCAGCAACGTAAGCCCCCAGGCGGCAAGCGAGAGAACCGCGGCCAGCCCAGGCCAAAACAGGCCGAGACCAGGCGCGGCGGCGGGTGGAAAGTCGTCGTGAACGGTCCAGAAGAAGAAGTAGCCGAACACCAAGCAGACGAAGGCCGTCACGTCCGCCAACATGGTGATGAACATGGCCCACCAGCCGACCGATGCCGATCCCGAGACGTACAGCGGAAGCTTCAGACCCAGACCGACGTCCTTCTCCTCTTTCTCCGGGCGCAGGGCCGTCCCAGTCCACAGCCAGTAGACGATGACGCCGACCGCCAGCGCCAAGCTAGCCATCGCTGCACGCCACCAGTGAAACGTGCCGAACACGAAGAAACCGCCGGTGGTGAGCGCCGCGGCCAAGGTAACGAAGCTGGGGCCCGGCAGGCGCTGACACTGAATCGGCCGAGCATCGATGGAGGACGTGACGATCGTTTCACGCAGACCCTCTTGCGCGTCGGGCAGGTAGAATCGGCCTTCGTCGATGTCGCGCATAAGGTTCGGCTGGTCCCATAGCGGATAGCGGCCGTCGATCTCCGGGATGGAGCGGATGCCCCAGGGCTTACCGGGCATCTCTTGGACCCACTCCAGGGTCCCGGCGCGCCACGGGTCACGCTCCGAGTAAGGTCGTCTGCGCTTGGAACGCACGATATCCCAGACGATGACGGCAACGCCCAACGCCAAGACGAACGCGCCCGCGGTCGACAGCATGTTGAGCGCATCGAACCCGAGGCCGCGCGGATAGGTGAAGACCCTGCGCGGCATGCCGCGCAGCCCCGTGAAGTGCATCGGCAGAAACGCGATGTTGAAGCCTACGAACGCGAGCCAGAAGGCGACCTTTCCCAACCGGGCGGAGAGCTGCTTGCCGTCCACGAGAGGAAAAAAGTAGTACAGACCGGCGAGGATCGGAAAGATGGTGCCGCCGATCAAGACGTAGTGGAAGTGACCCACCACGAAGAAGGTGTCGTGAGCCTGAAAGTCGAACGGCGCCAGCGCTACCATCACGCCGGTGAGCCCACCCAGCACGAAGATCGCGATACCACCCAGGACGTAGAGCATAGGCACGGAGCGCACGACGCGCCCGGCGAGCAGCGTGGCGATGAAGCACAGGAACTGCACACCGGTCGGAATGGCCACCGCCATGGATGCCGCCGAGAACAAGCCCAGCGAGATGCCCGGCAGCCCAGTCGTGTACATGTGGTGCACCCACAGTCCGAAGCTCAGAAATCCGGTGCCGATCGCGGCCAGCACGACGAAGCCGTAGCCGACGATCGGCGTGCGCGCGAAGGTGGGCACCATCATGGCCACCAGGGCCACCGACGGTAGAAACACGATGTAGACCTCGGGATGGCCGAAGAGCCAGAACAGATGCTGCCACAGCAGCGGATCGCCACCGCGCGTGGGATCGAAGAAGGGCCAGCCGAAGGCGCGCTCCAGCTCGAGCAGCATGCTTCCCGCGATCAACGGCGGGAAGGCGAACAGGATCATGCCGGCCGCGACCAAGGTGTACCAGGCGTAGAGCGGAATCAAGTTGATGCGCATGCCCGGCGGGCGGCACTTGAGCACACCCACGATCAACTCCACCGCAGCGGCGATTGCAGCCACTTCGATGAAAGAAAAACCCAAGAGCCAGATGTCCGCCCCGATGCCCGGTTGATAGCTGGAGGTCAGTGGTGGATACATGAACCAGCCGCCACGTGGCGCTGCATCGAAGAAGATCGAGCCGCACAGGAACAGACCGCCCAGCAAGAAGCACCAAAACCCGAAGGCCGAGAGGCGCGGGAACGGCAAGTCGCGCGCGCCCGTCATCTGCGGCAAGAGCATGATGGCGATCGCTTCGAAGATGGGGATCGCGAACAAGAACATCATCACCGAGCCGTGCAAGGTGAAGAGCTGGTTGTACGCATCCGCGGAGAGGAAGCGGTTTTCGGGCACGGCCAGCTGCACGCGCAAGAGTAGGGCGAGTACGCCGGCGAACAGAAAGAAGAAGAAAGCGGTCGCCGTGTACCAGACTCCGACCACCGAGTTGTTGACGTCCGAAAAGTAGCGCCAGCCGCGCGGAGACTTCCAGGTCTGCAGCAGTCTGGCAGCCTGAGCGCGCTGCAGCTCTTGCGCCGGCGCTTGCGCGAGCGGCTGCACATCTTGTGAAGCCCCTGGAGGCTGCTCGGGTGCGTCGCTCATTGCAGGCTCTCGAGATAGACGGCGAGCGCGCGCAGCTCCGGCGGTGGCAACATGCCAAACGCAGGCATGTGTACGTCTGGCTTCAGCGTGTCCGCGTGTGCCAGCCAGTGAACGTAGTCATCCAGCTCGTTGGCGAGCAGACCGGCGCCGAGCGTGCGGCGGCTTCCCACGTGAGTCAGGTCCGGACCCACCACGCCGTCGGCGGGGGTTCCACGTACCGTGTGGCAGGCGCCGCAGCCGCTGGCGAGAAACGAGTGCTTGCCCCGCGCCGCCAGCGGCTCCGTGGACTCGTGCGCGGGCTCGGCCTGGCGCTTCAGCCAGCGCGCGAAGTCCTCTTTCTCCAGGACCAGCACGGGAAAGCCCATCAGCGCGTGCGAGGTGCCGCAGTACTCGGCGCATACCCCGCGAAACTCCCCGATTCGGGTGGGCTCCAGCCGCAGCCGAGTCTGTCGTCCTGGAATCATGTCGACTTTCCCTCCGAGCGCAGGGATCCAGAAAGAATGGATGACATCGGGGCTCTCGAGCTGAAACTCCACCGGGGTTCCAACCGGCAAGCAAATCTCGTTCGCAAGATCGACTGGATGACCGTCTGCAGCGAGGTAGCGGACGCGCCACCACCACTGCTCACCGCGGACGAGGATGCGCATGCTGTCCGGAGGGGCTGGTGCCAGCATGTCCGGCAGCATCGACAAGCCGTAGCTCAGGAGGCCTGCCAGCAGTACGGTGGGGAAGACGATGCCGCCTGCGACGATCAGCCATTGCGCACTCTTTTCCCGCGCGGGCTCACGCGTTCGGAAGCTCGCATAAAGCGTGAGACCGACAGTCCCGAGCCAGATGATGACGGACCCGATACTCATGCCCCAAAACAGCTGTGCGATGTGCTCTGCGGCCCGCCCCGCGGGCTCCAGCGACGATTGCGCGCCCGTGCAACCCGAGAGCGCTGGCGCCGCCAAGCAGGTCGTTGCTGTTCGCGCGAGCTGGACCGCAACGGCCCATCGGCTTCTCGGCTCCATGCCTTGCGTATATTCGGCCGAAAACGGGCGTCGTGCCACTCGCTGGCGGCCGATATCAGAGCTCGGTCGCGTTCATGCCGTCACCCGGTGGTCAGCCGGGTGCATTTTCGCATCGCTGAGGCGTTGATGCCATCGCAACGCTACCGCGAACTCTCCTCATCGGGACATGGACGTATTCGCAGTGCACGCGCTTTCCTGCGAGCGCGTGCGCCTGCCTGCCCGGGTGACGGCGTTGACTCCACACCAGAATAGGAGCTGCCTTATGGATGGTAGAATCTGGCTTCGGGTGCCCTACGATGAGAAGGATGAGGCGAAGCAGGTCGGTGGCCGTTGCGTGCGGCGGCACGAATGTGGTCGGTTCATCGCGACTTGTTCGCGAAGCTCAGGGCGCATCAGGAAGCTGGTGGGCAATGAGTTCCCGGTCCGAGTCGACGGTCTGGTCTATGCAGTCGAGAATCTCTCGCCGATGCCGCTACAGTCGCAGCGCACGTCAGCGCAGGCCGGAAGCAGGCTGCACGTCTCGTGAGAGCGTCGGCAAGATCAGGGGCTCTCAGTGCTGGCCGTCGGTGCGGCGATTCAGGCTGGGTGGGCTGGTACTCGCCGCGGTACTTTGCTTCGGTTGTACCCGTGGCGAGACGCCCGCGTTGCCTGCAGTGAGCGCGCAGGAGCAAGCCGCGCGTACGCCGCCGCACGCAAGCGCCGCAGGCGCGCTCGGAACTGCTGACAGCGCGGCGCCTACTCCCTCACTCCTCGCCGAGACGCACGGGCGCTGCCCCCCGGAGATGGTGTACGTGGTGCCCGGAACCTTCATGATGGGCGACAAGAAGGATGATCCCATCGCGCCTCTGCACAGGGTCACTTTGACCAGACCTTACTGCATCGACCGGCTGGAGGTTACGCTCGAGAGCTATCAGCGCTGCGAGAAGGCGCGCGTGTGTACCAAGAGCGGTGCACCCAGGCCCGGACTCGACGGTGGGGGCCCGACCTGCAACGAGAAGCGAGAGGGCCGCGGCAAGCATCCCATTAATTGCATCACCTGGCTGCAGGCAGACAAATACTGCCGCTGGGTGAAGAAGCGCCTGCCCAGCGAAGCGGAGTGGGAGTTCGCAGCGCGCGGGCCCGAGAGCCTGAAGTGGCCCTGGGGCAATCAGCCGCCGACGCCGGAGCTGGCGTGGGGCAGCATGTACAAGCCGATGGTGTGGGGCACGACGGAGGTAGGCACGCATCCGGCCGGCGCGAGTCCGTTTGGCGCGCTCGACATGGGAGGTAACGTAGCGGAGTGGGTGCAGGATTGGGATATGCCAATGCCCGGTCAGAACAAAGACGACGCGGTCGATCCTGCCGGGCCGAGCGCGGGCCGCTATCGAGTCATCAAAGACGTCGGCTGGGATGGCGGAAATCCCATTTACAACGTGGCACGGCGTTCCGGTGGACGACCCGATGAAGCCGTACACCATACCGTTGGTATGCGCTGCGCGCTGTCCGTAGATGCTAAACTGCCTGTTCGGCCCTGACGCAAGCCGCCAGCACCGATGCGCTGGCGCGAAAGCAACGGTCGTGCAGTTCTTCGCGCTGGGCCCGATCGAGCGCTCGCTCGAACTCGCTCACGTGGTCCTCAAACTCCTGGGTGGCATCGAGCGCCACGTCGAGGGTGGCGCAGACCACGCCCGAGCCGATCGCGATCAGGAGACCGATCGGGGTAGCCGCCAGAGCAGCGGTGGCGGGGATGGCCGCCACGATGCCGGAGACGCCGCTCGTGATCTGCAGCACTCCCTTGGAAGCCTGCAGAAAGGCGCGCAGCGATCGTCCTTGGCGCAGCTCGTATTCGAGGTCGCCCTCGTCGCTGAACAGGATCTTGGCGCCCTTGTACATCTTGAAGGCGCCATCTGCACCGCCTGCAACCGTCGATGCCAACTTCAGGCCGCGCAGCGACGACTGGGCGAAGCTCGACACGGACAAGGCAGGCGCCATGGCCTTGAGCACCGCCTGCTGGGAGTCGGCGAAGGCGATCACGCCCTTGACCAGTTCCCACGCCGGCTCGAGCTGTTGATCGATGCCGGCGTCGCGAGAGATGTTGTCGTACAGGGTGACCACGGCGCGAGCGAGGTTCAAGGCCTCGGCACACGCCGCAAACCCCTTGGGCAAAAGCGTGTGGCGGCGTTTTAGCTCCGCCAGGTCGGCTGGGACCACCAGGTCCACCGAATATGATTCACGAATGTCCGTGGCCAACTTGTACGCGTGCACGCTTTGCGGCGGCCCGGGCCGGAACTCGGGGGCCTCAGGCCCCACTCGCTTGAGCAGCTTGAGCGTGACGCGCGCGTGCGGCGCATCGGGCAGCGGGTCGTCGCGCGTCACGATCATCTGGCCATCGTGCAGGTTGACGCGTGCACGGAAGTTGGGTCCCTTGCCTGGCTCCGGGGAGCAGCGCTCCAGATAGTGCACGGACGGATCCACGAGCGTGCCGCTGAGCGTGATTTCGTGGCGAAACAGGGCCTGCAGCAGCTCGTGCGCCTCCGTGAAACCCAGGGCGTACGCGTTCAGGCGCGTCTCCACCAAACCGGACAAGGTCTTGCCGGCTCCTTTCAGCGCCTCGCTCAGCCACTTCACGTTCGGAGCTAGGTGTTTCCAGAGGCTGGTCTCGGCATCTGGATCTGACGCCGTCAGATCGCTCCACCAGGGATGCTCCGCCCATGCGCAGGCATCGAAGTAGCGCTCCTGGAGCTCCAGCCGCTGCGCGGCGCTACCTGTGTGCTGGCGCAGGGCCCGCGTCAGCTCCGGGTAACGCGCGCGAGCGAGCAACGCGCGGCAGCTGGCAGGCAAGCGGCGGTTGCGCGCCTGTTCCCATTCGGCCTCGAACTCTTCCACCAGCGGGGCCAGCAGTGCACCACGCCCAGCGAGGGGTTGACCCTTGAGCCGCGCGCCGAGCGTATACAGGTCGAAGTACCCGCACACGAGGTGCAGGCCCACATCGCCCAACAGCAGCTTCGAACGCCGATTGCCGCGCGCCGGCTCGGCGGCCTCTCGAATTGACGGATCGAGGCCCGGATGCTCGGCCGGACCGGCCGGGCTCTGTGCGGTGTTCGCTCTCATGGCCTCGGCCAAAGCTTCCCAACGTAGGTCGAGCTCGCTGCGGTGCTTTGCCCTCACCTGATCGAGGCGCGTGGGCAGTGTTGCGAGGAACTCGTCTCGATGCTGGCCCGCCGCGGCGCACTTCCACGCGTAGTCCCGATACCGATCGAACACCCAGTGCTCGGGCGTTCCGCGCTTTGCGTACTTCTGCGCCACCCGCTCTTCCATCAGCGCGTCCCGGGCACCGCTGTCGCTGGCGGCGATCAGACTGCACGCCCGCTGCAAGGCGGCCAAGTGCTCCCCGGAGCGCTTGGCCGCCATCAACGCATACCACTGCAGAAACTCGGCACGAAACAGCACTTTGAGCGGCTCCGGGGTGGCGTCGAGGCTCGCCACGGGCGGCGAGCTCGGCTCTCGCTTCACGAAGCCCCGCTCGGGATTCAGCAAGTGCGTGGCAAGCATGTCGCGACCTTGCTCGTCCAAGAGCTCGCTTTCGCGCAGCCACGGGATCAGGTCCAGATCCTCCAGGCTGCGCGGCCTGAGCCGTGTGAACTCGAACACGATCGCGCCGGGCGCTTGTTCCAGCCTCAGCTCAGCCGCCGCCACGCGCGCCTTCACGTCCATGAAATGCTCGCGGTCGCAGCTGTAGAACAGCGTGTAGCGTTCGTCCGGGAGCAGCAGCATCAGCGCGCGGCGCAGGGCCTGGAGGTCCGATTTAGGCGTGACCGGGACCGGCTGGTCGAGCTCGTCCTCTTCGACCTCGACCACACAACCTGACGCATTGGTGCGCCCATAACGCACCCAGCGCAATCCGCTGATCAGTCCTCCCAGGTGCGTTTCCTGCCGGCACATTACGTACGCGCCCGAGATCCCCTGCATGGACCACTTGCCTGGCTTGCCACACAAGGTGGAAAGGCCGATGCCGCTCAGCACCAGGGTATTGGGCGTACCGCCAGGGGCCACGGGGATCGGTTTGCTCGGCGGACGGTCGAACTTCGGCGGGGGTTCACGGGTCTGGGCCATCACTAGGCTCCGTAGACGCGCGTCAGCGCGGAGAGGGTTTCGGCGTCCAAATCGCCACTGGAGTCGTCGCGGCCGAGCTCATCCGCTTGGAAGGCGCACAGCGCCAGCTTCGTCCGATCATCGAGCTTGTTGCCAGCAGAGCCGGCCGCGTAGCCCAACGCAGAGAGCCGCTGCGCGACGGCGCGCGCGTGAGCATCCTTGGTGTCGTCGTCTTGCACCGGGTCCAGATGCCCTGGCGCAACCTGAAATGACAGCGCGGGCCTCAGCAGATGCACGACGAGATCGCGCGCGAGCAGCGGCACCACCTCCTCGAGCCAACCGCCCGCGTCGGTGGGCGCGCGTCCAGGACGCGTCACATTCTGGCCGCCAAACACGTAGTGCAGCTCGTATTCGACGTTGTCGAAGGGCTCGCGCGCCAAGTCCAAGAGCCGCAGGCGCAAGCTGGTCTCAGCCAGCGCGCTGACTTCGATGCGATGCGTGGCGTCGGTGGCTCGCTCGATCTCGTGCACCGTGACCCCGGGCAGCGCGACCTGGTCGCCAGGATGAAGCACGTGCGGACTCTTGCGCCTCCTTCGTAGGGGTTCGTTCTTAGGATGGTCCCACAGCTCCTTCCAGCCCTTGAGGCCGTACCGACCGGCGATCTGGCTCAGGCACTCACCCTGCTCCACCATGTGCCAGCCCAGCCCTTGCTGCGTGCCGGACGGCTGCGCCGCCGCGCCGTCGAGTGGCCTCCACAGCTCGCCGTCGAGGCCGAGCACGCGGATCACCACGCGCCCTGCCTGAATGCGCTCCACCCGTGCCACGCCCTTACCGTCCGTCTGCGCGTGCTTCACCTCGCCGTCCGCGATCAAGAGCTCCACGCGCACGCCTGGCACGGGTCTCTGGTCGGGGTCGAGCGCCTCGATCACAACGTAATGATCGGACTGCGTGCGTGGCGGCAGCGGGCGGAAATTCCACACGAGCGGCTCGCAGCGAAAGCCGCGCTCGATCAAGCGCTCGAGGACGAGGATGCGGGGGATGGGCCCGCGCGCCTGGCGTGTCAGCTCATGCTCGAGCTCCCAGAGCGATCCGGGGTACCTCGTCGAATACTCGAACAGGCAGTTCCACAGCGCGGGCACCTGGTGTTCCCGCACCTCTGCCAGCGCGGCGCGGATCGAGTGCCAGACTCGCTCCTCCGGAACCCTGACGAGACCCGACTCGAGCCAATGGCCGATCGTCCAATGCGGGCGGCTGGTGATGACCCAGCGGTCAAACACCCCTAGCTCGATACTGCGGTCCCACATCGACGGACGCACCCACGACACCGCTTCCTCCCTGCCATGCGTACGCTTTGTTGCACGCGGCATGGGTATCGGCCCGAGGCCGATGTCGGTTGCGCAAAATTCGTCGATAGTCCTGGATCGCGGCTCGCGAAGCCTTGGACCCTTGTTTTCAGCTGGGCGGCGTGCGGTGCGCTGTCACGCTGCGCTCGCTCGATTGCGGCTCGATAGCCCTCTGTCGAGAGGTTACGCTGCTCGCGTGAGCACCACGTGTACCGCTGCCTCGAACTGGAGTTTCTCCGCGACCCGGTAGCCAAGCGCGGGCAAGTCCAGACCGGCGAGCAAGTGCTCGCCCGAGCCGAGCAACACTGGAGAGACCGCCAAGTGCATCTCGTCCACCAAGCCGGCGCGCACGTATTGTCGGATCGTCTCCACACCTCCGCCGATGCGGATGTCTCGTGATCCTGCGGCCTCCCGCGCGCGAGCGAGCGCGGCTTCGATACCGTCGGTGACGAAGTGGAACGTCGTGCCGCCTGCCATCTCGATCGGCTGGCGCGGGTGGTGCGTGAGCACGAAAACGGCGGTTTGGTACGGCGGGTTTTCGCCCCACCACCCTTTCCAGCCGTCGTCCGGCCACGGGCCGCGGCTCGGCGCGAACATGTTGCGACCGAGGATCCACGCGCCGAGGTTTTCGAGGCCGCGCCGGACGAAACCGTCGTCCACCCCGGTACTGCCGCCTCGATGTCCGTCCTTTTCCTTCCAGGTGCGGGTCGGAAATATCCAGTTGTGCAGCTCCTCGCCGCCCACGCCCAAGGGCTCGTCGGGGCTCTGGCGCGGCCCGGCGCCGTAACCTTCGAGGGAGAGCGAGAAGCTATTCACACGCACTTTGCTCATGGGGTGGCCTCCTTGGAATATGTGGTCAACTGGCGATCGGCGCGTTCAGGCAAACCAGGTGCTCGAGGGCTCCAGTCATCGCAGCTACACTCATCTTGACGCGCTTTACAACGCAGGCGTGTTCCCTGGGCCCTTCTGCGCGAGCCAGACGCCGCCGATCATGGCCACCGCGCCGACGAAGACATTGATGCCGAACCGCTCGCCTCGGACCAGAGCGCCCGACGTGAGGCCGACGACCGGAACGAGATAGGTGACCATCGAGGTGTTGGTGGCGCCCACGCGTTGCAGCAGCGTGAAGTAGATCTGAAATGCGATGCCCGTGCCGAACACGCCGAGAGTCAGGAGCGCACCCGCAACGCTCAGAGGGAGAGCCGTGGGCGGTGGTCCCTCGAGCGACCACGCGATGGGGCCGAGCACCACCGCTCCCCAGGCGAGCTGCAGCGCTGCGGCCCAGACGTTGGAAACGCGTCCCGAGACGCGCGCGCGGGTCATCACCGCGGCGAGCGCGTAGCCCCACGTGGAGAGCAGCGCAACCACCAGCGCCACGCTGGAGCGCCCTGAGCGCACCTCCACGCCGACCACAATCAAGGTGCCCAGCACGGCCAGGACAAGCCCCAACACGCGGTTCACGTACAGCCGCTCCTGCCTCCACAGCACCGCCAGGATCAGCGTCGCGATGGGCGTGCAGGCGTTGAGCACCGCCACCAGCCCCGAGTCCAAAAACTGCTGCGCCCAGGCCTGCCCGAGCCACGGAAGCGCCGCACCGAAGATGCCGATCGCCGCCAGGTTCACCATGCTGGCCAGGTCGCGCGGCGCACGCTCCCTCAAGCCTACGGCGAGCGCGAACAGCAACAGGGCTCCGATGACCATTCGGCTCGTGACCACCCACAGCGGCGGGACCACCGAGACCGCGATCTTGATCAGGAGAAACGAGTTGCCCCACACCAGTGCGAGTACGAAGAGCAGGGCCGCATCACGCGGGCGAAAGGCAGACGTGGCGGTCGTCATCGGTCGCTCGCATATAGCGCGGCCGCGTCTTCGTACCCACGCGCACGA
>WUUC01220131.1_pt1 | contig 15345 bp, 17 predicted proteins | sample 6278441 | NCBI WGS metagenome assembly WUUC01 (sample SAMN13675441, study PRJNA597444) | soil metagenome | isolation source: soil | place: USA: Washington | collected 2017-10
CGGTGGTCCGCGGTGGCATCGAGCAGAGCCGCGCGATGCTGCGTGCGGCGGTCGGCGAGCAGCGGGCGGACGCGATCCTGGACCGGCTGACGGGCACCATGTTCGAGCTGCCGTTCAAATTCCTGCAGAACGCCGATGCCCGGCAGCTGCTTAACTTCATCTCAGATGAGCACCCGCAGACGATTGCCCTGGTTTTGGCGCATGTTCCGGCGCCGCTGGCCTCGAAGGTGCTGGCCGGCCTGGGCAGTGAGCTGCAGGCCGACGTCGCGCACCGGATCGCGACCATGGACCAGACGACGCCTGACATCATCCACCAGATCGAGGCCAATCTTCAGCGCCGGATGGCGAACCTGCTGGTGCCCTCGGAGCTGGCGGCGGTCGGCGGGGTCCAGCCGCTGGTCGACATCATCAACGGCGCCGATCGGGGCACCGAGAAACTGATCATGGAGGGCCTGGAGAGCCGGGACCCGGTGCTGGCCGAAGAGGTCCGCAGCCGGATGTTCATGTTCGAGGACCTGATCAATCTCGAGGACCGCGCGGTGCAACTGGTGCTGCGCCAGGTCGAGACGGCCAACCTGGCCATCGCGCTCAAGGGCGTGGCCGGCGTGGTGCACGCCAAGATCATGGCCAACATGTCCGAGCGGGCGGCCGCCACCCTGGCCGAGGAGATCGAGCTGCTCGGCCCGGTGCGGGTGCAGAGCGTCGAAGAAGCCCAGACCGAGGTGGTGCGGGTGATCCGGGAGCTGGAGGAGTCCGGCCAGATCATCGTCCGGCGCGGCGAAGAGGACGCGTTCGTTGCCTGACACGCTCGCTTTCGAGTTCATCAGCGACGGCGCCGTCCCGGACCGGCTGATCGAGCAGGCCCGCGGCCAGGCCCGGGCGGTCGGTTACGCCCAGGGCTGGTCGCAGGGCGCCCGGGAGGCGGCCGAGTCCGGCGCCGCCCAGCTCGCCGCCGCGCAGGCCGACCGGCAGTCGTCGCTGACCGCCCACCGCCAGCAGGTCGATTCGGCGGTGCAGGCCCTGCACGGCGCCGCGGCTGAGCTGCGCCAGGCCACCGTGAGCATCACCGACCAGATTTCCGACCAGATCCTGGCCGCCGCCGTCGAGCTGGCCGAGGCGTTGCTCGGGCGCGAGCTGCGCGACCCCGAGGTCGCCGCCCCGGCCGCGCTGGCCCGGATCCTGCGGCTGGCGCCAGCCGGCGAGCCGGTCACCGTCTGGCTGAGCCCGGCGGACTACGACACCCTTACCAGCTCGACCGGAACTGCCCTGATCGGCTCGGTGCAAGGCGCGACCGGCCGGGCCATCACCTTCGAGACCGATCCGGGCCTGCAGCCCGGCGACGCGCTGGCACGGTGTGCCAGCACCACCATCGACGCCCGGCTGGCCGAGGGCGTCGCGCGGCTGCGGGAGTACCTCAACCGATGACCAGCACCGTTCTCGGCTCGAGCCGCGGTCAGCACCGGCTCGCCGAACTGGCCGAACTGGCCGGCCCCCGCAGCTATGGCTACGTCTCCCGGGTGGTCGGGCTCTCGATCACGGTCTCGGGACTGACCGGCCGGATCGGTGACCTGCTCTGCATCGGCGAAGGCCCGCGGGCCGTGCTGGCCGAGGTGGTCGCCGTCGACGATCAGAACTGCACCTGCCTGCCGCTGGGATCGCTGGACGGGATCGGCAACGGCGACCGGGTGGCGGCCACCGGCGGGCCGCTGCGAGTCGGCGTCGGCGCCGGCCTGCGCGGCCGGGTGCTCGATGGCCTCGGCCTGCCGCTGGACGGCCTGCCACTGCCCGCCGGGCTGGACCGGGTCTCGGTTGAGATGGCGCCGCCGCCGGCGCTGAGCCGGCGCCGAGTGGATCAGCAACTTCCTTTGGGCGTCAGGGCGATCGACTCGCTGATCAGCGTCGGGCGCGGCCAACGGGTCGGCATCTTCGCCGGCTCGGGCGTCGGAAAGTCGAGCCTGCTGTCGATGATCACCCGCGGCACCAGCGCCCAGATCACCGTCGTGGCGCTGATCGGTGAGCGCGGGCGCGAGGTCCGGGAGTTCCTGGAGAACGACCTCGGCCCGGAGGGGCTGCGCAACGCGGTGGTGGTCATCGCCACCTCCGACCAGCCGCCGATGGTCCGGCTGCGGGCGGCGTTCGTCGCCACCCGGATCGCGGAGTGGTTCCGCGACGAGGGCCAGGACGTGTTGCTGCTGATGGACAGCATCACCCGCCTGGCCACCGCGCAGCGTGAGATCGGGCTTTCCGCTGGCGAGCCGCCGGCCTCCCGGGGCTACCCGCCGTCGGTGTTCGCGTTGATGCCCCGGCTCCTCGAACGCGCCGGAGGCTCCGAGCACGGCTCGATCACCGGCCTGTACACCGTGCTGGTCGAGGGCGAGGACCACAACGAGCCGGTCGCCGACACGGCCCGCTCGATCCTGGACGGCCACATCGTGCTGGACCGCCGGCTTGCCACCGCAGGCCACTTTCCCAGCATCGACGTGCTGGAGTCGGTGTCTCGGGTGGTGACCGCGGTGACCACCGGCGAGCAGCAGCAACTGGCCCGCCGGGCTCGACAACTGCTGGCCGCCCGCCGCGACGTCAAGGAACTCGTCGAGATCGGCGCCTACGTCGCAGGCACCAACCCGCGGGCCGACCAGGCGCTGGCGATCTGGCCGCAGTTGGAGTCCTTTCTGCAGCAGGACATGACCGATCAGAGCAGCGCCGACTCGGCCTGGACGGCCCTGCAGGCGATCCTGGCCGACCAGCCGGGCGCAGCTGCCGGGGTGTCCCGATGAGCCCGCGGTCCTGGATCCCGACGGTGCTGCGGGCCCGGCAGGCCCAGGAGGATCTGGTGGCCCAGCGGGTGGCGGTCGCCCGCCGCGACGCGGGCCTGGCCGTGGACGAGCACGCCCACCACGCCGCACGGGTCGCCGGCATGAGCTCGCCGCCGAGCCAGAGTGTGCCTGCCTTTCACGCCTCGCTGGCAGCCCACCAGGCCGCCGCGGCGACGTTGGCCGCCGCCCGCAACCGGGTGCTGTTCGCTGAGAGCCGGGTGTCCTCGGCGATGACCGACCTGACCACCGCGGCCCGGTCCCGCCGGACCGTGGAGAAGCTGCACGAGCGTGACCAGGCGGAGCAGGCCAGCACCGCCTCGAGCCTGGCTCAGCGCGAACTCGACGAGGTGTCGATCAGCCGGCACGGCGCCCGGCTGCGGAGGACGTCCTGATGAGCATCGAAGTGTCAGGCATGCAGTCGGTGCTGGCCCGGATCGCCCAGATCCAGGCGGGCTTTCCCGGCAATCCGGCGGCCCGGACGCTGCCCGCGCCCGTGATGGCCCGGACTGCCCCGGTGGTCGACCCGCTGGCGCCGGTGGCCCCGGGCCGGGCGCTGGCGGCTACCGCGCCCTCGGAGTTCGCGGTGGCGCTGGCCAGCGCCGCGGCTGGCGCCGGTGTCGGCGCCGGCCTGAGCGCGGCGTCGAGCCAGCCGACCGGCGCCGAGGTCATCGACTCGGCCAAGAAGTACCTCGGCGTGCCCTACGTCTTCGGCGGCACCACGACGGCCGGTCTGGACTGCTCGGCCCTGGTCCAGCGGGCCTACGGCGACCTGGGCATCGCACTGCCCCGGATCGCGGCCGATCAGGCCAAGGTCGGCACCCCGGTGCCCAGCCTGGCCCAGGCGCGACCCGGTGACCTCCTGACATTCGGCGATCCGGCGCATCACATTGCTCTTTATGTCGGTGACAACAAGATGATCGCCGCCCCGCAGGCGGGGGACAAGGTCAAGATCCAGAGCGTCTATGAGACTCCGACCAGCATCCGGCGGGTGGTGCAGAGTGCCGGCGAGGCCGGTCTGGGCGCCGGCCTGGCAGGCGCCGTGGGCGGGCTGAACGGCGCGGGCTCGGTCAGCGGCCAGCCGGCGGCAAGCGGCCTCAACCGGTACGCCGGCCTGTTCGTCCAGAACGAGACGCGCTACCAGCTTCCGAAGGGCCTGCTGGCCGCGGTGGCCCAGACCGAGTCCGGCGGCAATCCGACCGCGGTCAGCCCGGCGGGCGCGCAAGGCCTGATGCAACTGATGCCTGGCACCGCCAAGGGGCTCGGGGTCAATCCCTGGGTGCCGGCGCAGGCCGTCCAGGGCGCGGCGCAGCTGCTGTCGACCTACCTGCGCAGCTACGGGTCGGTGCCGCTGGCGTTGGCCGCCTACAACGCTGGGCCGGGCGCTGTCGAGCAGTACGGCGGAGTTCCGCCCTATAACGAAACGCAGAAGTACGTCGCCAAGATCACCGCGATGTTGGCCGGGAGGGCAAACTGATGGCTTTGATGATCGCCACCGCGAGCAGCGCACCGCTGTCGGGAAGCACCGCAACGGCTGAGGCCGGCGGCTCCGACAGCTCGGCCGGCGATGCCTTCGCCGGAGTGCTCGCCGGCATCCCGGCGCTTGGTGGCCGTGCCGGGGACCGCGGCTCGGCAGCTGACCGGACCGCCAAGCCCGGCAAGGACGGCGAGCCGGTGGCCGAGGCCGCCGCGGCGGGGGTGACCGAGCTGGCTGCCCTGGCGCTGCTGGCGCCGGCGTTGCCGGCCGCGGGCATCCTCGCAGCACCGGCCGGCCTCCGCGGCAGCACGGGGCTGATCGACGCTCACCCGGCTGACGCGGCCGCTGGCGTCAACGGGCCGTCTGTCGGCAACGGCGCCGTGGCCGGCCAGGCGCAGGCCGCGGCCCAGCAACTGGCCGCCGGCGCTGCTTCTCAGGCAGCGGCCGCGTTGGCTTCGGTCTCGGCCAAGACGGCGGCCCGGCTGGAGCAGGCGGGCAACGGCGCCGCTGTTCCGGTTGATCCGCCGTCCGGGCCCGGCCACCGCAACGGTCCGGGCACTGGGCTGGGCCCGGGGACGGCGCTCGGGCCGGCGCATGCGGCTGATGCGGCCCAAGCGGCCGCCCGGGCCAAGATCTTCCAGCCGGCTCCGGCGCTGGACGAGGCCGCTGTCAGCGCCGCGGCTGGTGGCAGGACGGCGCCAGAGTCCACGACTCAGGCCGGTGTCACCGCGCCCGGCTTTGCCACCGCGCCAGATTTGAGCACCGCGCCAGGTTTGAGCACCGCGCCAGGTTTGAGCACCGCGCCCGGCCTCACCACCGCGCCCGGCCTCACTACCGCGCCCGGCCTTGCCACCGCGCCCGGCCTCACCACCGTGCCGGGGTCAGGCGTCGCCTCGGCGACCGCCGATGGCCTCAGCCACCGTCCGGTCAGAGCCGGAGACGGCTCGGCAAACGACCTGGCAGCCGGAACGGAGCCGCGTCCGGCCGGCGCCACCGTCGCGGCAGAGCCGGCGCCGGTGGCCGTTCAGCCTGCCGCCGTCGCGGTGCAGCAGGCCACAGCGGCTCAGCCCGTTCCGGCTGGCCAGCCGATCAGCACCGCGCCCATCGAGCACACCGCAGGCCTGGCCCGCCACGAACCGCCGGCCGCGACGGCTGACACGAGCGTGTCGCGCCAGGTCGCGGGCCCGGTGCTGGCCTTGCGGGCCGGTGGCGACGGCAGCCACCAACTCATCGTCGCCCTGCACCCTGCCGAACTCGGCCCGGTCAACCTCAACGTCCGGATAACCGGCGACCTGATGACGATCTCGCTTGCCAGCACTAGTGAAAGTGCCCACGACGTGCTGCGCGACGCGCTGCCCCAGCTGCGTTCGGAGCTGCAGGCCGCGGGCTTGAGCGCGGTGACGCTGTCACTGGACCTGACTCCCGGCGGCTCAGCAGGCGCCTTCGCAGATCGCCAGCCGCCGGCCGACGCCGACGCCCAGGCCACGCCGGCCGAGGACGACGGCCAGGCCCCGCTGCAGCACCGCAAGAGCGGTGACCGAATGCCCACGCACGCGAGCTCCGGTCTGGACCGGTGGCTGTGAACACCTCAGAACAGGAGAGCAGATGACGCAACCAGTGTCCTCGGTCGCCACCGGCCTGCCGGTCGCGGCAAATCCGGCCACCGTGACCAGCGACAACACCACGCTCAGCTCGAAGGCCTTCTTGCAGCTGCTGGTGGCCCAGTTGAAGTACCAGGACCCCACCAAGCCGATGGACACCGCCGCCTTCATGCAGGAGACGGCCACCCTGACCCAGGTGCAGGCCGCCGAGCAGACGGCCCAGGTCAACCTCGACATGCTGTCCGCGCAACGGGCGCAGACCGCCAGCAGCCTGGTCGGGCAGACCGTCACCTACGCGGCGCTGGACGGCAACCTGGTCACCGGCTACGTGTCCGCGGCGACCATCTCGACGGCCAAGCCGACTCTGCGGATCGGCACCACCGACGTCGAGCTGAACCAGATCCAGCAGGTGCTGGCCCACGATCCCGCCGCCGGCGCGCCATGAGCTAGCCCGCACGACCTCCGACCGATCACACCCCTGACCTGAAACCTGAACAGCCTTCTTCCAAAGGAGAAATCCCATGCTTCGCTCGCTCTTCACCGGAATCTCGGGCCTGCGCGCCCACCAGCAGATGCTCGACGTCGCCTCCAACAACATCGCCAACGTCAACACCGCGGGTTACAAGAGCTCGTCGACGGTGTTCGGGGACACCCTCAGCCAGACGATCTCCGGCGCCGGCGCGCCTGCCGGCGCCAACGGCGGCACCAACCCGATGCAGGTCGGCCTCGGCGTCCAGCTGGCAGGCACCTCGACCAACTTCGCGCAGGGCTCCAGCCAGTACACCGGGCGCACCAGCGACCTGCTGATCAACGGTGACGGCTTCTTCGTGTTGAACAACGGCGGTCAGGAGACCTTCACCCGGGCCGGCTCGTTCAGCCTCGACTCGGCCGGTCACCTGGTCTCACCGGACGGAGCCATCGTGCAAAGCGCGACCGGCGGCGACCTGGACCTGTCGGCGCTGAGCAGCGGCACCTACAAGTCCTGGAGCGTCACGAGCTCCGGTGTCGTCAACGGAGTCGACGCCACCGGAACCACCACCGCGCTGGGCACCATCGCGATGGCCACCTTCAACAACCCGGGCGGGCTCACCAAGGTCGGTGACTCGCAGTACCAGTCCAGCGCCAACTCCGGCGCGGCCCAGATCGGCGGGGCGAACACCGGCGGCCGGGGCAGCCTGACCCCGGGCTACCTGGAGATGTCCAACGTCGACCTCGCCGCCGAGCTGACGAACCTGATCATCTCCCAGCGTGGCTTCCAGGCCAACTCCCGGGTGATCACCACCTCGGATGAGATCCTGCAGAGCCTGATCAGCCTGAAGAACTAAGCACGAATGAGTCCGGGCCCGCTGCGCCGCAGCGGGCCCGGCTCGGGGTGCCGGCGCGGTCGGCCGCGATCTGCGGTCACTGCCGAGCGGGCTCAGAAAACCGGCGCCAATGCCGATAAGTACTGCCAAGGAGGACCCATGGATGGGTCCTGGCGAACACCTGGATGGATCCGATGATACTGCTGCGCCGACTGGGTGGACCTGTGTTCACCCTCAACCCCGACCTGATCGAACGTGCCGAGGCGACTCCGGACACGGTGGTAACCCTGATCGGCGGCAACAAGTACGTCATCTGTGAATCGCTGGACGAGCTCGTCGAGCTGATCCGTGACTACCGGGCCCGCATCATCGCCAGCGCCGAAGCGATGACCTATGACCCCACGATGTTCCCTGACGCCAACCAGGCCCAGGCGGCCAGCCACGCCCGTATGCGGGTGCTGTCGGCCGCCGTCTCGCCCGGCCAGACCCCTGTGGTGCCGATCCGACGGACGGATTCCTGATGGATCCCGCCCTGCTTATCGGGATAGTGCTCGCGATCGCCGCGATCGTCGGCGCGGTCACCCTGGAGGGTGGCAGCATCGGGGCGATCTTCATGGTCCCGCCGATGATCCTGGTCTTCGGCGGCACCATCGGGGCAGCCGTCGCCGGGGCCGTGATGCGCGATGTCAGCTCACTGCCCAAGCAGCTGGTCCGGGCGATCACCGCCAAGACCGTGAAGCCCGACGACGCGGTCGAGGTGCTGGTCCGGCTGGCCGGACGCGCTCGCCGTGAAGGGCTGCTGGCCCTGGAGTCCGAAGCTGCCGACGTCGAGGACGAGTTTCTGCGCCGCGGCCTGCAGTTGGCCATCGACGGCACCGACGCCGAAGAGGTCGGCATCATCCTCAGCACCGAGGTCGACACCAAGCGTGCCAGTGACCGGTCGGCGGCCAAGCTGTTCGCCGACATGGGCGGCTACGCCCCGACCATCGGCATCATCGGAACGGTGCTGGGCCTGGTCAAGGTGCTGGGCCACCTGGCCTCGCCCGAGCACCTGGGCGCCGAGATCGCCAGCGCGTTCGTGGCCACCCTGTGGGGCGTGCTGAGCGCCAACGTGTTCTTCCTGCCGCTGGCCAACCGGCTCAAGCGGGTCAGCGAGTCCGAGTGCGAGCAGATGGAAGTGATCATCGAGGGCATCCTGGCGATTCAGGCGGGCTCCAACCCGCGCCTGGTCGAGCAGAAGCTGCAGAGCCTGCTGCCCCGGACCAACCGCGAGCCCGAACGCGACGTCGCATGACGATGACCGGCGGCGGTGACCGATGAGCGCCGGACGTTCGGCGGGCGGTCGCCGCCGCGGCTCGAGCCACGTCGAGGAGCACGAGGACAGCGAGCGGTGGATGGTCACCTACGCCGACATGCTGACCCTGCTGCTGGTGCTGTTCATCGTGCTGTACGCGATCTCGCAGGTGAACACCTCGAAGTTCGCCCAGCTCAAGTCCAGCCTGGCCTCGGCGTTCGACAACGGCCAGCCCTCGATCCTCAGCGGCGGCAGTGGCATCGTCAGTGGCAACGCCGCCGGTGAGAAGTCCAATCCGATGGCGCCGATCTTCACCCCGCCCAAGCAACTGAACAAGGACACACCGCCGCAGGACCAGCAGGCCGCCCAGCGCGAGTTGGACGAGTTCAAGAAGATCGAAGCGGCTATCAAGGCCTCGCTGCACAAGCACGGCTTGGACGGCCATGCCGAGTTCAGCATCAACGAGCGGGGCCTGGTGGTCACGGTGGTGACCGACGAGTTGGTGTTCTCCGGCAACAGCGCGGTGTTGGAGTCCGAGGGCAACGAGATCCTGGGCGCGGTGGCGCCTCCGTTGCGCCCGGTCGACAACCAGATCCAGGTCGATGGCCACACCAACCAGCAGAACGTCAGCACCGCGCCGTACCCCAGCGGCTGGGAGCTCTCCTCGGCTCGCGCCTCGTCGGTGGTGCGACACCTGGTGGAGCGCGGCAAGATCGCTCCGAGCCGGTTGAGCGCGGCCGGGTTCTCAGACCAGCGGCCGTTGCTGGCAGCCACTGACCCGCGCTCGGTCACCCGCAACCGGCGGGTGGAGATCGTGGTGCTGTCCAAGCTGCCCGCCAGCGCGCGCACCGCGCCCCCCACGCTCGGCCAGCCGGCGGCCGGCCAGCCGGCGACCAGCACAGCAGGGACCGGCCATGGCTGATCCAGGCGCTGATCCAAGCCGCGTTAGCCACCCTCATCAACCGTCTCTCCGCAGGAGCTGGATATGACTCTCACCACCGATCGGCCCGACCGGATTGCCAACGACGTGGCCTCCAAGCCGCCCAAGGGCGGCGCGGGCGACACCGGCAAGGCCGGCAAGACCACGGGCAAGGGCAAGGACGCGGGCAAGAAGAAGTCCAAGAAGAAGATCATCATCGTGGCCGTGCTGGTCCTGATGTTCGGCGTCCTGGCGAAGTTCACCGTGTTGGCGCCCTCGGCGCCGGCCCATGACGCCAAGCCGGTGCCGGGCGTGGTGGTGCCGATGGAGGAGATGACGCTCAACCTCGCGGGCGGTCACTACCTGCGCATCAAACTGGCGCTGCAGACCGTGCACGGCGCAAGCGAAGAGCTGGACACCGCCGAAGCCGCTCAGGCAGTGATCGAGCAGTTCAGCGACCGCACGACCGCCGAACTGACCGGTGACGCCGCACGGCACAAGGCCAAGGTGGCGCTGCTGGCCAAGCTGCAGAAGATCTACCCCGACCAGCTCATGGACGTCATCTACACGGAGTACTACATGCAGTAGCCGCAGCAGGCTCGTAGTCCCGCTTTCCGTCGCCCAGGCTCGGAAAGATCTCACCCGAGGCGGAGTTCCTCAGGTCTGCTCCGTCGTGGTCGAACATTGTTCATGTGGCAATGACTCCTTCGGCGCACATCGCGCCGGTCCGCAGGCTGGTCCGGCGACCCGTCGAGGGCCAGGACGAGTCCGAGGCGCTGCTGTACGACTTCAAACGCCCCACCAAGCTCTCGCGCGACCACGTCCGGGCCTTGCAGATGTGTTACGAGACCTACGCCCGACGGGTCACCACACTGCTCACCAGCGGCCTGCGCCAGCTCTGCCAGGTGAGCCTGGTCGCGATCGAGCACCAGAGCTACGAGGAGTACATCGCCACCCTGGCGCCCACCACGATCCTGTCGGTGCTGGACATGGGGCCGTTGCCTGGCACCGCGCTGTTCGAGTTCTCGGTGCCCACCGCGCTGGCCTGCGTCGACTACATGCTGGGCGGCCCTGGCGGCGAGCAGCCCACCCGGCAGCTCACCGACCTCGAGAGCGGCCTGCTGCGCAACCTCATCGACCAGATGCTGTCGGTGCTGCGCTACGCCCTCGAACCCACCATCGGAATGGCCCCGGTGCTGCGCAGCATCGACTTCAACCCGCAGTTCGTGCAGGCCGCGGGCGCCTCCGACGGCGTCATCGTCGGGTCCTTCCAGATGCGGGTCGGCAACCAGGTCTGCGTCTCGACGTTGTGCATCCCGTTCGCCTCGCTGCTGCCGCGGCTGCAGGTCGGCAAGGAAGGCCGGGCTCAGACCGCCGCTGAGCGCAACGCGCAGGAGCAGGCCGCCGTCCAGGTCCGGTCCGCGCTGGGCAACGTGCCGGTCGAGGTCGCGCTCAGCTTTCACCCGGTGCAGCTGACCCCCGAGCAGATCGTCCGGCTCGAACCGGGCGACGTGCTCAACCTCAGGCACCGTGTCACCACCCCGCTGGTCGTGCAGTCCGGCGGCATCACCTTCGCCCACGCGCTTGCCGGACGGCAGGGCAGCCGGCTCGCCGGCCTGGTCGTCGGCAACGACAGGAAGAACAACCCATGACCCAAACCATGGCAACGAGCGATCTGGCCCGTTCCGCGGCCCAGGCCGCGCTGGCCAACCTGCCCATCTCGGACCCGCTGCAGCTCGGCGAGCCGGTCAGCGATCCCAGCCAGCTTCGCTTCGACGGCGTCGCGGTGACCGCACGGTTCACCGGCAGCCGCAGCGGTGACGTGCTGATCGCGGTGGAGCGGGCGCTGACCGACGCGCTGCAGAACTCTCCGCTCGGCGCGCTGGACGTCTCGGCCGCACTGGCGCCGGCGCTGGCCGCCGCGGCAGGGACCGCTGGTCCGGTGCTGGCAGGCCCGGGACAGTCGCTGGAGTCGGCGCCGGCGCTGGCCGCGCTGCTCGGCAAGCCCGGCGCCTGGGTGGTTCCGCTGCTGCACCAGGGCGTGGTGCGTGCCCTGGTCGGCATCGTGATCTCCGTCGATCCCGGCCCCGCCGCGTTGAACACCCCGCACTACCCGAGCCAGGAAGAGCTCCGGGCCAGCGCCACCGCCGCCCGGCCGGCGGCCAGGACCGCTATCCGCAACGGCCTGGACCTGCTGCGTGACGTCAACATGGACGTCACCGCGCAGATCGGCAGCACCCGAATGACGATCAGCGAGCTGCTCGCCCTCAACGAGGGCGCGGTGGTCGAGCTGGACCGAGCCGCCGGCGCTCCCGCCGACCTGCTGGTCAACGGCCACCTGATCGCCCGCGGCGAGGTCGTGGTGATCGATGAGAACTTCGCTCTGCGGATCACTGAGATCGTCTCCGACGAGACGGTGCCCCCGCTGTCGTGAACACCGTCGCCGTCATCGGCCGGATGCTGCTTGCCCTGGTCCTCGTGCTGGCCCTGATGTGGTTGCTGGCACGCTGGGCCCGCAAGCCCATGGGCGGCAAGGCCGATCGGGTCATGACCGTGCTGGCCCGCCAGCAGCTGAGCCGGACCTCCTCGGTCACCGTCCTGCGGGTGATGGACCGGGCGCTGGTGCTCGGGGTCACTGAGCAAGGCGTCCAGCTGATCAGTGAGACCGAGCTGTCAGCCGTCGAGGCCGCGCTGGCGACCGAGAGCACCCCGCGACGCTCCTGGTCGCCCAAGCAGCTCGGGCACGCCGAGACGCTGGACGGCGAGGGCTCCGAACCGTCGCAGGATCCGGTGGCGCGCACGCCGGCCGGCCGGCGGCCCGGCGCGGCTGCGCTGGATGGCTCAGTCCTCTCACCCAAGACCTGGCGTCAGCTGGTCAGCGCCGCCCGCGAGCTGACGGTCCGGCGATGAGAAGGCTGCTGGTGCTGCTGACGCTGGCCATCGGGTTACTCGGAGCGGGCCTGCTGGCCGGCGCGGCGCAGGCCGGCGCCACCCCGATGACCGCCACCCCGATGACCGCCACCCCGCTGACCGCCACCCCGCTGACCGCCAGCTTGCGCAGCACCGCGCCGGTCACCGCGATCGAGCTGCCCGCCCTGACTCCCGGCGGGCTGTCGCTGGTCGTCCCCAAGCTGGCCCCGGTCGGCCCAGAGGGCCCCAAGGGCACGATCAACCTCGACATCAATCCCAAGCCCAGCACGTCGGTCAGCGTCCTGGTGCTGCTGACGCTGCTGTCGGTCGCGCCCTCGATCCTGCTGCTGATGACCTGCTTCACCAAGATCTTCGTGGTGCTCAGCCTGACCCGCAACGCCCTCGGGCTGAGCGGGGTGCCGCCGAACCAGGTGCTCGCCGGGATGTCGCTGTTCCTGAGCCTGTTCATCATGAGCCCGGTCGTGAAGAAGGTGAACGACCAGGGGGTTCAGCCCTATCTGAACAACACCAAGAGCCAGTCCACGGCCTTCAAGGACGGCATGGCGCCGATCCGGGAATTCATGCTGCAGCACACCCGGTCAGAAGAGATCGCGCTGATGTTGCGGGCGGGCAAGCTGCCCAATCCGCCGACCCCCGACAAGCTGGATCTCACCACGCTGATACCGGCGTTCGTGCTCTCCGAGCTGCGTTCGGCGATGATCATCGGGTTCGTGGTCTACATCCCGTTCCTGATCATCGACATGGTCGTCTCGTCCTCGCTGATGTCGCTGGGCATGATGATGCTCCCGCCGGTCTCGGTGTCGTTGCCCTTCAAGCTGCTGCTATTCGTGCTGGTGGACGGTTGGGGCTTGATCATCAACGCCCTGGTCACCAGCTACTCCACTTAGCTACCTCACCGGGTGAGCACTGGGTGAGCACTGAGCAATCGCGCCGACCAGCGCTCTCGCCATCGCACCCGCGCCACCGAGCCAACCGCAGCACAGACAGCCGAGAGACGAGCCGAGAGGAGCCAGCCACATGACCGACACCGCCATCGTGCACCTGGGCCTGCAGTCGATGCTGATCGCCTTTCAGCTCGCCGCGCCGACGCTGTTGACCGCGCTGCTGGTCGGGTTCGGCATCTCGCTGTTCCAGTCGGCGACCCAGATCCAGGAGTTCACGCTGTCCTTCGTGCCGAAGGCGATCGCGGTCGGCATCGCGCTGCTGCTGTCGGGTAGCTGGATGATGCACTCGATGGTGACCTTCACCGAGCAGTTGTTCAGCCAGATCCCCAGCCTGATCGGCTGAGCCCAGGCATGAGCATCGAGCTGGGCACCGCGAGCATCATCACGGTGCTGCTCGCCTCGATCCGGATCACGGCATGGCTGGCGATCGCGCCGCCGTTCGCCACCGGGGGAGTGCCCCGCCGGGTTCGGCTGATGCTGGCCGTCGGGCTGGCGCTGGCAGTGTCCAACACCGCCCGCGCGCACGCCCCGGCCGCCGAGCTCGGCCCGCTGGTCACCAGCGCCGCCCACCAACTGCTCATCGGGGCATCGCTGGGGTTTCTCACCCGGCTGCTGTTCAGCGCGATCGAGGCCGCCGGCTCGCTGATCGACCTGACCGGCGGGTTCTCACTGGCCTTCGCCTATGACCCGCTGTCGGCCTCGACGACTTCGGTCTTCGGCAAGTTCTACGGCCTGCTCGCGACCACTCTGATCTTCGCCACGAACGCCCACCTGGTCATCTTGCATGGCTTTCTGCGGACGTTCACCTCGCTTCCGCTGGACGCCACGATGTCGCTGGCGCGCTTGGACGAGCAGCTGGTGCAGGGGGTGACGGCGATGTTCGTGGCGGCGCTGCAGATCGCGGGGCCGCTGATCGCGGTGCTGTTTCTGGCCGACGTCGCGCTGGGCCTGCTCAGCCGGATCTCGCCGCAGCTCAACGTCTTTCAGATCAGCTTTCCGCTGAAGATCATGCTGACCCTGGGCCTGGTCGGTCTGACCTTCAGCACCATGCCCCGGATCGTCACCGAGCTCGGCAACTCAGCCGCCTCGCTGATGATGCGGATCGGAACAGCCGGCTGATGGCGGGCAAGCCAGCGGGGGAGAAGACCGAAAAGGCCACTCCGCGCAAGCTGAAGAAGGCCCGCAAGGACGGCCAGGTCGGGCACTCGCCCGAGGTCGGCTCGTGGTTGAGCGTGCTGGCGGCGAGCTTCGTGGTGCCTATGGTGGCCAGCTCATTGATGGCCAACGCGCGCACCAGCCTGGTTCAGATCGTCTCGATCATCAACACCCCCGACATCGGGCGGGCGCTGGCGATGACCCGTAAGGCCCTGATCGACGCGGTGCTGGGCACCGCGCCACTGGCCTTGCTGATCTTGGTGACGTCGGTGGCCTCGGCGGCGCTTCAGGGCGGCATCTGGATGGCGCCGAAGCTGTGGGCGCCGAAGTTCTCCCGAATGAACCCGCTCAGCGGCTTCAAGCGGATGTTCGGCCCGCAGGGGGTCTGGCAGCTGGTGAAATCGCTGCTCAAGCTGGCGGTGCTCTCAGCGGTCACCTATTACTCGGTGCGCAAGCTGGTGCCCGCGCTGATGACGGCCGGCTCGCTGCCGCTGGCGGTGATCGTCAACACCACGGTCGAGGCCGCGTTGCGGCTGGTGCGCCTGGGCGCCGGCGCCGGGCTGCTGATGGCCTTGGTCGATATCGCGGTGGTGCGCAAGCGCAACAACAAGCAGCTGAAGATGACCAAGCACGAGGTCAAGGAAGAGATGAAGAGCAGCGACGGCGACCCGTTGCTGCGGGGCGCGCTGCGCTCGCGGGCGCTGGCCATCAGCCGCAACCGGATGATGGCCGACATCCCGACCGCCGACGTGGTCATCCTGAACCCGACGCACCTGGCGGTGGCCTTGCGCTATGACCCTGCCCGCGGCGCGCCGCGGGTGGTGGCCAAGGGCGGTGATCATGTCGCGGCCCGGATCCGTGAGGTGGCCGAGCGCAACCGGGTGCCGATGGTGCAGGACGTCGCGCT
>WUUC01079073.1_pt1 | contig 15341 bp, 13 predicted proteins | sample 6278441 | NCBI WGS metagenome assembly WUUC01 (sample SAMN13675441, study PRJNA597444) | soil metagenome | isolation source: soil | place: USA: Washington | collected 2017-10
CGGCGACGATCAGCGTCGTCGCGTAGCCGCCGATCGGGGCCAGCCCGCGCGAGGTCTCCTCCATGAACAGGCAGGCGTCGAGCATCGAGCCGCCGGAGCCCCCGTACTCCTCCGGGATCGTCACCCCAAGCCAGCCGAGCTCGGCCATCTGCTCGTAGATCTGGAAGCTGTGGTGCTCGGTATAGCCCTCGGTCAGGCGCTCGCGCTGGTCCTGCGTGCCGCACTCGCGGTCGCAGAAGTTCCGGATCGCGTCGACGAAGTCGTTCTGCTCGTCCGAGAGGGCGAAGTCCACGGGCGCCAGCCTATATATCGGCGCGGTACCTGGCCGTTCAGCCAGGGGTGACGAGAAGACAGGGAAGCAAGTTATACTGCCAGGTATGAATCACCGGATGGGGACCAAAGGCCAAGTCGTGATCCCGAAAGCGATCCGCGAGGAGATTGGAATCAAGCCCGGCGACGAGGTGACCTTTGAGCCCGATGGCCGGGAGGTGCGGGTGCGACGAGTCGAGGACGATCAGGCGCAGCGCGCCGAGAGCGTCGGAGCCCTGCGCGGCATCTGGGCCGAGGCTGCGGGTGGCGGCACCGAGGAGCTGCTGGAGGAGCGCCGACGCGAGCGCGAGCTGGAGGAGCGCAAGGCCCAGAGGCAGGGCGTTGGTCGTCCTCGATAGCTGGGCCCTGCTGGCCTACCTGAAGGACGAGCCGGCGGCCGCCCGGATCGAAACCGAGTGGGTCGACCAAGGAGCCGCGATCTCCTCGATCAACCTCGGCGAGGTGCTCTGCATCCGGATGCGAGCCAGCGGCGAGGACTCCGCCCGAACCGACGTCGAAACGATCCGCCGCCGCCTCTCCGTGATCGAGCCGGATTGGCCGATGGTTACGGCGGCGGCCACGATCAAGGCCGCGGGCGGCCTCTCTTACGCCGACGCATTCTGCATCGCCACCGCGCTCGATCTCGGCGCCCCCCTCTGGACCGGGGACCCCGAGATCGTCGAACAGGCCGGAAAGCACTCCTGCGAGGTCGTGGACCTCCGCTACGGCGCGGTGTAGGCCCAGGTGCCGCGCAGCAGGCCGTTCGATTGGTTGCTGCGCCAGGTCATGACTCCGCTCACCGGCCCGGCGTAGATCGATCCGGGCATCGTCGAGATGAAGGATTCGAAGGTCATGCCTTCGTTGAAGGACTGGTAGATGCACATGTAGCTGGCCGCCGCCTCGCCGGCACCGGGGCATTGGACCGTTCCCTGGCTCCCTTCCGGCAACACGATGATGTGTCCTTCCTGCACAGATTCAGGCAGGTGCGGCCAGAACTGGACCAGGGCCGTGCCGGCCTGGGCGTTGGCCGCCGCGGCGATGAAGTCGCCCGCCTCGGTCTGTCCTGACTGCAGGACGGAGTCGGCGGTCAGGTAGGTGTCCGCCGGCTGGCCGCCGAGGGAATCGGAGTCTTTGGAGGTGGTGGCCAGGTCGGCGGTGGCGGCGCTTCCGGCCGAGTCTGCGTAGGTAGCCGAATCTGCCCTCGCCGCCGTGGTCGCTCTGTCGGCGGTGTCGGCGTGCTTGACGCTCTCGGGAGTCGAGGTCGTCGTCGTCGTCGCCGGGGTGCCACCGACGGGCATCAACCGTTCGCGGACCCCCTGGGCCAGCTTCGCGGCGGTCACCGCGTCGGCGGCGACCTTACCGGTGCGCACCGCTTCGGCCTGGATCTGGTCGGTCCCGACACTGCTTTTAGGAAGCGTCGTAGCCGCATAGCTGACGCCGCCGAGCGCCGCGAAGAGGGCGATGCTGGCGACGACGTTGGCGTAGGTGAGCCGAGGGCGGGGAAGCTTCATGGGCAGGGGTCCTCCAGAGGTTGTGGATACATCCATCGACCTTCTGGGGACCGAGCTTGAGCTCCGGGCCAGCGACTTCTTGAAAAGCCCGGGAGCTCACCCTTCCCGGAGGAGGAGCGCCTCGTCGAGGTTGTCGAGCAGGACGTCGATGATCTCCGGGTCGAACTGCCTTCCCCTCTCCCTCTTCATCACCTCGACCGCCTCCGCGACCGGTATCGCCGGGCGGTAGACGCGATCGGTGAGCAGGGCGTCGAACACGTCGGCAACGGCGGCGACCCTGCCGGCAAGCGGGATTTCCTGGCCCACGAGGCCTTGGGGGTACCCGGCGCCGTCGAAGCGCTCGTGGTGGGTCAGCGCGATCGAGGCAGCGAGCTGAAGCAGTTCGCTCTGTGAGTCGACGAGGATCTCGTGCCCGAGCAGGGTGTGGCTTTGCATCTCCAGGCGCTCACCCTCGGTCAGTGCCCCGGGCTTGCGCAGGATCCCGTCCCGCATCGCGATCTTGCCGACGTCGTGCATCGGCGCGGCGGCGCTCATCAGCTCCACCTCGCTGGGCTCGAGGTCCATCTTGGTCCCCAGGAGCGTGACGACGGCCGCCATCCTCGCGACGTGCTCGCCGGTCGAGGAATCGTGGCGATCGATGGCCCGGGTCAGCCGCTCCACGGTCTCCTGGCGCGACGATCGCAGGTCCTCGATAGCCCGCTGCTGAGCCGCCGCGAGTTCGTCGCGCAGCTGGATCGCTTCGCTCTCGGCGGTGATGTCGGTGGAGATCCCGCCGACGGCGACGATCTTGCCGCCCTCGTCGAAGATCGGGAACTTGACGATCTTCATGACTCGGGCCACCCCCGCCAACTCGCGGACTTCCTCCGCCATGTACTTGGAGCTGCCGTCGAGGATGAGGCGGTCGGTTTCGGCGACGCGAACGGCGCTCTTGGGCGACATGATCGCGGTGTCGGTCAGGCCGACCAGCTCGGTGCGGGCGACGCCGGAGATCTCGTCCGCGTTCGCGTTAGCGACGACGTAGCGCCCGGAGTCGTCCTTGACGTAGATCGGCATCGGAGCCATGTCGAGGATCTTCTGGACCCGCTGTTCCAGGTTGCGGTTGTGGGCCCTGGAGGCAATCTCCAGCTCCCTTCGCCGCAGGGCGTTGATCGTCGTGATCAGGAGTTGGCCGGGCCGCAGCGGCTCCAGCAGGTAGCCGTGGACGTCGAGCGCAAAGGCCTGCTCGGCGACCGTGGGGTTGTCCTCGTCGGTGATCAGCACGACGGCGGTGCCGGGGTACTCGGCACTGGCCAGCGTCGCCAGCGCGAGACCCGCCTCCCCCTCGGCGTTGACGTCGCAGATGACGAGCTGGAAGCCGCCGTCGACGAGCTTCTCACGGGCCTGCTCCATGGTGTTGGCGAACTCGCAGGCGTAGCGCTCTCCAAGCGCGAGGTCGACCACGGCCCGCATCTCGGGGCGCGCGTCGGCGACGAGGATTCTCGCCGCGGGCAGCTCCTCCCCACTCTGCTTCTCCGCAAGCGAATGTCCCGTCTCGGCTGGGGTCCGGATGCGCCAGGACGTCGCGTCCCATGTGCTCCGGCCGGCTGAGGATCGATTCTCCATCCCGTCGCCTAGCTGAGGCTGCTCGGCATTTCAGAGTCGGCGCGGTCGATCAGCTCGGCGGCACCGTCGTCGGGGTTCAGGCCGGCGATTCCCACCCTGATTCTGCTCTGGCCGGAGTCGGCCGCGAGCACGGCTTCGATCGAGTCGAAGCGATCTCGCGCGTGGTCGATCGCGGTGCCGGACATCACGCAGAGGAACTCGTCTCCCCCGACCCGGACGATCACGTCGTAGGAGCGCATGTGGGCGCGGATCACCCGCACCGCGGTCTTCAAGAGCGCGTCACCAGCAGCATGTCCCTGCGACTCGTTGACCGCCTTGAGGCCGACGACGTCGACGTAGGCGACCGCCAGCAGGCCCTCGGTCCGCCGGGCGCGGTCGATCTCGTGGTCGAGGTCCGCCAAACCCGGCCCGCGGGTCCGAGTGCCGGTCAGTGCGTCCAGCTCGGAGATCGCCAGCTGGCGCAGCAACGCATCCCGGTCCTCCTGCGCTTCGAAACGGTCTTCCGCCGCCGCGGCACGGTCGCCGGCGGCGGCCTCACGATCGTCCGCCGCGCGCACTCGCGCCTCGGCCGCGGAGGCGCGATCCGCCGCCGCCCTCTCCCGGTTTGCCGCCGCTCGTTCGTCCGGCGCGGAACCGCTCTTGGTCGACTCCCGTGACCAGGCAGCGTCACGCTCGTCCAGTTGTTGGTCGAGCATCGCCGCAGCTTTGTCGCGCGCCGCCGCCGCCACGTCGCGAGCCACTGCGACCGCATCGCGGGTCAGCGCGGTCTCCGAGCGCTTCGCATTGGTGTCGCGTCGCTGCTGGGCGCTCTGTTCGCGAATCTCACGCGACGAGTCATGCACGTGCGGGTCGCCGCCCGCCGCGAAATCGCGGTCGCTGGCCGCTTGGTCGTGATCGGCCGCAGCCTGGTCGCTATCGGCGGCGGCCTGGTCGGTATCGGTCGCGGTCTGATCGCTGTCGGAGCCGGTCTGGTCGAGGTCGGCGAGCGTCTGATCGCCGTCGGCCAGAGTCTGCTCGGCTTCCTGCTCGTCGGAGACGCTCGACGCGTCCTTCGGGTCGGGGCCGCCGGCCCCGTTGGTTGCTCCACGAGGAGAGTTGCCGTGCTCTGGGTCGGTCACCTGGGACCTCCACCTGTTCGAGCGACGGATCCGGTGACCCGCGCCTTTTCGGTTGTTCTCGACGCCCCACCATAGGGGAAAATAGTTACGAGTCGCACTAAGTGCGTACGCATCCGTTCGCTTAGAGGACTTCCGGGAGACCTGCCGTGGCCAGTTCGCCGAGCGATTCCGTGAGGTCCTCCGCGACCACGGGCCGGCCCAGCAGATATCCCTGCGCCAGGTCGCAATCGCACTCGACCAGCGCATTCAATCCGTCCTCGTCCTCGACGCCCTCGGCGACGACCGTGAGGCCGAGGCTGTGCGCGAGGTCGACGGTCGAGCGGACGATGATCGCGTCGTCGTCGGTGGTCGCCAGGTTGGTGACGAAGGAGCGGTCGATCTTGATCTCGTCCACCGGCAGCCGCTGCAGGTAGGCCAGCGACGAGTACCCGGTGCCGAAGTCGTCGATCGACAACCTCCCGCCCATCTCGTGCAGGCGGCCGAGCACGGTCGCGGCGGCGGACTCGATCAGCGCCCCCTCGGTCAGCTCCAGGGTCAGGTGGCCGTCCGGGGTGCCCCAGACTTCGGTCAGCTCGGCCACCGTGTCCGGCAGGTCGCTGGAATGGCCGAGGCTGCGAGCGGAGACGTTGACCGCCATCGTCAGATCGAAGCCTTCGTCGCGCCAGGCGCGCTGTTGACACAGGGCCGCGTTGAGGACCCACCTCGTCACCGGCTCGATCAGATAGGTGCGCTCGACCTCGGCCATGAAGCTGGCGGGCATCAGCAGGCCTTTTTTCGGGTGGCGCCAGCGCAGCAGCGCCTCGACCCCGCAGATCTTCCGGGTCACCAGGTCGATCTTGGGCTGGTAGTGGAGGATCAGCTCCTCGCGGGCGATGCAGTGCCGGAGGTCGAGCAGCAGCGCGAGGTGATCCGCGATCTCGGTCTCGTGCGCTGCCTCGAAGACCGTCTGCCCCAGCCCGGATCGCTTCGCGACGTACATCGCCAGGTCGGCTCGGTGGAGCAGCTCGTCGACCGTCCTGCCGTGCTCCGGAAAGAGGGCGATGCCGATGCTGGGAGCGATGTGGACGGTATCGCCGTTGAGCACGAAACCCGCCTCGAACGTCTCCTGGATCGTCCAGGCCATCGCCGCGGTCGCGGCCAGGTCGATCGGACCGGCCGGCAGCACGGCGAACTCGTCGCCGCCGAGGCGGGCGACGGTGTCGGACTCGCGCAGCACCGAGACGAGGCGCTCGCCGACCTCCTTCAACAGCACGTCGCCCCACTCGTGCCCCTGGGTGTCGTTGACCCGCTTGAACCCGTCGAGATCCAGCACCAGGACTCCGCGCGTCTCACCTTCGCGGGTCGCCAGGGCCAGGGCCTTGGCGGAGAGGTCGGTGAAGAAGGTGCGGTTGGGCAGGCCGGTGAGGCCGTCGTGCAGCGCCATGTGCTCGAGCGCCTCGCTGTGCGACTTGCGCTCGGAGATGTCCCGCGCGGAGGCGAGAGTGAAGCTGCGCTCACCGTGTGAGATCTCCAGCCGCTCCAGCTCCATCGCGAAGTTCGAGCCGTCGCGACGGCAGCCCACGGTTTCGACGACGCGGCTGAGCGAGACCCCGGCGTCCAGCTGTTCCTCCCGCTCCTTGTCGAGGTTGCTCAGGTCTTCACGGCTGCCGGAGGCGATCATGAAACCGAACGGGTGCCCGATCTGCTCCTCGGCGCTGTATCCGAACAGCAGCTCGGCCGAGCGATTGGCGGACTCGATGCGGCCGCTCTCGTCGAGGATGAAGATGCCGTCGGCGACGTTGTCGAGCACCGCCTGGGTCAGCTCGTCGCTCTCTCGCAGTGCCGCGTTCACCGCCTGCAGCTCCTGCGACTGCATGAACAGCGCCACGAAGGCCGAGACCTTCGCGCGCAGCACTCCCGGCAGGACCGGCGTGAAGATGAAGTCGACGGCGCCGCTCGCGTAGGCGCTCGCCGCCTCCGACTCGTCGCCTCCGAAGGCGGTGACGAAGATGATCGGGGTGCCCGCCGAAGGGGGGTGCTGGCGGATCAGCTTGGCGGTCTCGAACCCGTTCAGCTCGGGCATCCGCACATCCATCAGGATCAGCGCGAAGGTCTGGTGCAGCGCGGTCTGCAGGGCGACGCGGCCCGACTCCACTTCGACGATCGTGTGCCCGAGCGGCGCCAGCATCGCTTTCAACGCCACCCGCTTGTCGGCGTTGTCGTCGACGATCAAGATCGCCGGGGCATGGCTCACGCTGGGGTCCGCCAGGGCGGGGATGACTGCCATCGCTAGCCGAGCTTCGGCGCCCGGGGCGTCGCTGGTAGCCACTCGCCGAGGACGGCGAGCAGTTGGGCGGTGTCGACGGGCTTGGAGACGTAGGAGGACGCGCCGGCGTCGATGCACCGCTGCCGCTCTCCGTCTTCGACTTTCGCGGTGAAGGCGACCAACGGCAGCTCGGCGGTGTCGGGAAGGCCGCGCATGGCCCGCATCGTCGCGTAGCCATCCATGCCCGGCATCATGATGTCGACGAGGACCAGGTCGATGTCGGTGTCCTGGCGCAGAGCGTCGATGCCGTTTTCGCCGCTCTCCGCCGAGATCACCTCGATCTCGACCCGTCGCAGCAGCGAGGTGAGGGCGAAGATGTTGCGGAAGTCGTCGTCGACGACGAGGACCTTGGTGCCGGCAAGGCCGGTACCGGCCGGGTTCTCGGGGGGCTGCAAGGGCGCGATCGGGACCTCGGCCGACGCGGCCAGAGCGGCGACGGGCGCATTCGGCGACAGCACCGCCCTCGACTCCTGCGTCGGTGCCTTCGCCAGCGGGGCCGGGGACGGAGCAGGAGCCGAACCCGAACCGAGCAGGCCCGGCAGATACAGGGTGAAGGTGCTGCCCTCGCCAGGACTGCTTTCGAGGGTGATCTGCCCTCCGAGCAGCTCGACCAGCTCGCGGCTGATCGAGAGGCCGAGCCCGGTCCCTCCATACTGGCGGGCCGCGGTGCCGTCGGCCTGCGCGAACGCCTCGAAGATCAGCTGCTGCTTGTCCGGCGCGATGCCGATGCCGGTGTCGGCGATGCTGAAGGCGATCACGGCGTCGGCGCGCGCCAGCCCCTCGTGATCGGCGCTCCAGCCGACGTCGGCAAGGCCGATCCGGAGACTGACGGAGCCTTCCTCGGTGAACTTGAGCGCGTTGGAGACGAGGTTCTTCAGCACCTGCCGCAGCCGGCTGGCGTCGGTGCTGATGCTCGCCGGCAGGTCGGGCGCGAGGTCGACGGAGAAGGACAGTCCCTGCTTCTCCGCGACCGGTCCGAATTCCCGCCGGACGGAATCCGCCACGTCTTCCAGGGCCAGCTCGGCGGTGGCGAGGGTGACGGTGCCGGATTCGACCTTGGCGAGATCGAGGACGTCGTTCAGCAGCAGCAGGAGGTCGTTGCCCGAAGACCGAATCGTGCTCGCGTACTCGACCTGGTTCGCGGTCAGGTTCTTGTCCGCGTTGTCCTCCAGCTCGGCGGCGAGGATCAGCAGGCTGTTGAGCGGGGTGCGCAGCTCGTGCGACATGTTCGAGAAGAACTCCGACTTGTACTTCGACGAGAGCGCCAGCTGGTCCGCCTTCTCCTCGACCAGCTGCTTAGCGAGCTCGACCTCTTCGTTCTTGCGCTCGACCTCGATGTTCTGCTCGGCCAGGCGAGTCGCCTGGATCCCGAGGTCCTGGTTGGAGCTGCTCAGCTCTTCCTGGCGTGCGCGCAGCTCCTGTGCCTGCGACTGGGACTGCTCGAGCAGGTTCTCGGTCAGGGTGCTGGCTTCGATCGTGTTCAGGGCGAGGCCGATGATCTCGACCAGCTGATCGAGGAAGGCCTGGTGGATCGGGCTGAAGGGGCTGAAGGAGGCCAGCTCGACCACCGCCCGGACCGAGCCTTCGAAGAGGATTGGCAGGACGATGACGTTCAGCGGCTTCGAGGAGCCGAGCCCGGAGCTGATCGTGACGTAGTCGTCGGGGACGTCGGTGAGCAGGATCCGCGTCTTCTCCTGCGCGCACTGGCCGACCAAGCCCTCGCCGAGGCGGAACTGAGGGGCGAGGTGCTTGCGCTCCTTGAAGCCGTAGCCGGACTGGTAGAGCAGGATCGGCTCCCCCCCGTCCTCGAGGCTGGCCAGCGTGTAGAAGACGCCGTGCTGGGCGGAGACCAGCGGCGCCAGCTCGGAGAGGATCATGCTGGAGACGGTGGCCAGATCGCGCTGCCCCTGCAGCATCCGGGAGAAGCGCTCGAGGTTCGTCTTCAGCCAGTCCTGCTCGGTGTTCTGCAGCGTCGTCTCGCGCAGGTTGCGGATCATCTCGTTCAGCTTGTCCTTGAGGACGGCCACCTCGCCGCTGGCCTCGACGCCGACCTGCCGGGTCAGGTCGCCCTCGGTCACCGCGGTGGCGACGTCGGCGATCGCCCGCACCTGGTTGGTCAGGTTTGCCGCCAGCTGGTTGACGTTGTCGGTCAGGTCCTTCCAGACCCCGGCGACCTCGGCTGACTGCGCCTGCCCGCCGAGCTTTCCCTCGACGCCGACCTCGCGGGCGACTCGGGTCACCTCGGAGGCGAACCCGTTGAGCTGGTCGACCATCGCGTTGACGGTGTTTTTCAGCTCCAGGAACTCGCCTTTGACGTCGGCGGAGATCTTCTTGCTGAGGTCGCCGTTGGCGACGGCGGTAGTCACCTCGGCGATGTCGCGGACCTGGCCGGTCAGGTTCCCGGCCATCACGTTGACGTCGTCGGTCAGGTCCTTCCAGACCCCGCCGACCTCGATCGTCACGGCCGCGGCCTGCCCAAGCTTGCCCTCGGTACCGATTTCGCGGACGACGAGGCTGACCTCGGAGACGAACAGGTTCAACTGGTCGACCATCCGGTTGATCGTCTCCTTGAGCTCCAGCACCTCGCCGTGGACGTCGGCGGTGATCTTCTTGCTGAGGTCGCCGTCGGCGACGGCGCCAATCACCCGCTGCATGTCCGTGGTCGGACGCACGAGGTCGTCGATCAGGTTGTTGACGGAGATGATGGTCGGAGCCCAGACCCGGTCTGCTCCGGCAGCCCCGACCCGCTGGGAGAGGTTGCCTTCCGTGCCGACGGCGTGGGTGACCCGCTCGAGTTCCCCCGCGAGGGACTCGTTGGCGGCGATCACCTCGTTCAGGGCGTCCGCGACCTTGCCCGGCAATCCCGTCCAGTTGGCCGGCATGCGAACGCTGAAGTCACCGTTTCTGGCGCTCGATAGCGTTGCCAGGAGAACGTCGGCGTCCACCATGCTGGCGGCGACCGGGGCGCCTGCCTCGAGGTCTTGAGGGGAATCTGCGGAGTGACGCGGATCTAGCAAGAGAGGGCTTTCGCGGCTGACGATGAGTCAGCCGCACGCCCTAGTGCTCCGTACCGGCGCCCGTGCTCAGGGAGGGGTCCGGTTGAATTTGCGCAGGTCATGTTTGCTTTATCGGCAGAAGCCTCGATGACATTAATCGGAGAGGTCGAAATGGCTGAGAGGTCGAGCCTCCCGGGCGGCTCAGCGCCGCCCGGGGAGGCGCGGGAGCTAGGCGGTGGGAATCGCGATCAGGCTGTTGAAGTCCGCGGCGCCGTTCGCGACGGAGACGTCGCACTGGAGGCTGAGCTGGGTCGGCGAGGTCGTGATCGTGGTCACCGCTTGCAGCGATGCCGGGACCGCGGCGAGCGCGGGCATCGTCTTCATCGCCACCTGGTCGAGGAGGACCGCGCCGGCTTTCAACTCGCAGACGATGCTGTCGCCGGCGCCGGTATGGGAGAGCTGGGTCTTGGCGAGGACGACGTAGTTGCCGGCGGGAACCGTCAGCTCGACCACGGTGGTCGGCGGGCTGGCGGTCGGCAGGGCGGTCAGGCCCTGTTTCGCCGAGAGCGGCGTGATCGTCCCGTCGGCCCCGTCCGTGCCGTTGGTTCCGTTGGTGCCATTGGTGCCTTTGACTCCGTCGGTTCCGTCTTTGCCGTCGATCCCATTGGCACCGTTGGCGCCGTTGGGTCCGTTCGCGCCATTGGCACCGTTCGCGCCATTGATGCCATCCGCGCCGTTGGTGCCGTTGGCACCATTGCCGCCCGCGCTTCCGGGCGCACCGGTGTCGCCCTTGGCGCCGTTGACACCCTGCGTGCCGGTGAGCAACGCTTTCGTGCTCACGCTCAGATCCCGCGGTTCGACCGCACCGCTCCTGATCGCCTTGCCAGTGACCGCGCCCGGGGCGATGTCACCGGCCTGGATCAGACTCGTCGCGGCCACCGCCGACCCACCGAGGACGACGAAAAGGGCCACCCCGGAAAGGACGATCGAGGGGGTCGGCCACCAGCGCCGCTGTCGCTGCTCAGAATCTCTGGCTGCGCGTTTCATATTCGGTACCGCTCCTTTGGCTAACCGCTTTGCTGGAGCGGGACTCGACAGCGCGAGCAGTTGCCCTCGCTGAGGAGTCATCGGTGGGCGGCCGGCGCTTCCCGAGCTATGCGCCCGCGAGTGGACTTAAAGCGGCCGTTGCCCGATCAGTTGCCCACCTGCTGATGGCCGGGCACCGCGCCGAAACCGTTCAAACTGCTGCCTGCCTCCCGGATCTCCCAATCCGCTATGAGTTAGGGGGGCCTAGCTCGCCGCCAGGTACTCGCCAAGTCGCGCTGCCGGTCGCGCTATTCGCTGAGGAACGGGGTTGGGTCCACCCAGTCCGGGTCCCGGCGCCGGCGCCATCGAGCGAAACCGCCAAACGTCGCTTGGCGGCTGAGGCCGTGGTTCAAACACCAATAGATGCTGTCGTCATCCAGAGACTCGGGCTCTTGCAGCAGAATCCGCTTGAGCGATTCGCGATCGGCGACTGCGTCAGGCTCGGCTTCGCGGTGCTCGTCGTACTTCCAGGCCGAGGACGTGAGGTCCTCAATGAGCTCGATGAACCGCTCCACGACGTCCGGCCACCAAGGCGATCCGTACCAGCCCTTGTTGGAGATCCCCGCCTGCAACGCGTAAATGCTATGCACATAGAGGAAGCCGCAGCGCAGTTCGGTCGTCTCGCCGACTTCGAGCGCCTTCTCGCCATCGGATGCCACGAGTTCGAACCCCTCCCCACAGAGCCCCCCGACCGTCAAGCCACCCGGCAGCTTGCGCCCTGGATCGGTCAGCGCAACTCGAAGGCCAGGCCAGTCGAATTGGGCATCCTGGATGTGCGCCAACACCAGTCGATAAGTGGCGATGTTGAACCGCATCATCTGCGAGTCCGGGAAGCCACCGCTCGGATGACTCCCAGCGTGCAGATCCTCCAGGGAAGTGTTCCGCCACGCTTGGTTCGTGAGGCCGATCGCCGCCAGCCGATTCAGATCGACTCTGTCCTCGTGAATGTCGAACCCGAGGTGTTTGTCGGCATAGGCCACCAACTCCTCAAGAGTGGGCTCCTCAAGACGCATCAGGGCGCGAGCGCGTATGGCTTGAAGTCCGTGGCAACGTCCGCCATCTCAAAACCTTCTGGCCCCGCATTGGGGGTGCTGGTCTCAGGAGTAGGACCGAAAGCGCCCTGTGAGTCCGTAATCCGCCAGCGGCCCCCTTCCCAGATCAGCTCCATGGTGCCGGTGCCGAAATACGCTTTGGGCTCGACGGTCGCGGCGTTGCCGACGAGCGTGAATCCCCAGTTCTGAATTTGTGCATGGTCTGGGCTGAAGGAAAGAACGCGGTAGGCGATAGGAACCCCCAGGTAGACGGTGGGGACTCCGTCTCGGACTCCTTCACCTACTGGACCGTCCATCAAACGTTCAGTCCCGGGCGTATTCGCTTCGAGCATCGTGTCCGCGAACTTCGGAGTCGCCACGGTGTCGATCCGTTTTTTCAGGACGCCCGGGAGAAGAATCGCGGGATCAGCGAATGCACGTTGATACGCGGCCGCGGCGAGACTCGCCCCGGCTTCCGTTCGCGGGAAAGCGGTCGTAAGCTCCGCACCCGGGTCGGCGACGACGGATAGGTTCGTCGCCTCTTCGGGGGCCGGTGCCGTCTCCTCCGAAGAGGACGAGCTGCGCCCAACCACGAATGCAACTACGACAATCGCGATCACACCCACCACGATCGCGACTCGCATTTTCCTGCCCCCGCCGGATTCCAAGTCTGCTCCCTTCTGCGCTCCCAGGCGTGATGTGCCGGCCATCGTAGCGCTGAAATCCTGCAGGTCACCGCAGGACCCAGTGCGGACTAGGGAGAGTCCGTCCAAACCTCGAAGTCAACGTCCTCCACTCGGGAATCGGGGAGGAGTCGATCGATGAAGACCGCAAGTACGTTGCCCTCACCCGCTGCCGAGGGGGCGAGGATCGCCTCGCAACCAAGGTATTGGGCTGCCTCTCCGACTGCTTGCGTAGATGCCAACTCATCCGCGGAGAAGTCGAGGTCGGCGAGCGGCGCGGGCAGGGAGTCCTGTTGGGTCAGGTCGACCACTTCCCCCAGGACAACCGCGATTCGGTGGATGCGTCGCGGAAGGAAAGCTCCGGGGTGGAGGCCCTGCCGACTCACCATTCGCCTGAACTCGGCCTCGACGGTCGCCTTGCTGTCAGCGAGATAAAGAGTGGCGAAGCTCTGCGGTGGGTTCCAGCGACCGCCCAGGGAGCGCGCGCCAGCGCCGGAGAGGGCGTGGCGGGCCGCGGCTACGTGGCGGTAGACCTCGCCCGCGTAGGAAACCGGCTCAAGCCGGTCGAGGGCGCCTACCAGATGGGCAGAGGGCACGGGCTCTAGACGAAGACGCCCTCGGCGATGGCATCAATCGCGCCGAGGACCCGTCGGTACTCGCCCTCCCGCAGGAGATCAACGGGCTTGTAATGGTCGAGCATCGGATTAGGGGAAAAGAGCCAGTCGTGCGCAGCCTGCGGCTGCAGCACTCCAGAGAGCTGTTCGAGGACAGCGAGAAGCTCAAGCACTCGCTCACGCGAATCAGGCCGTGGCGACGCCTGCTTTTGAAGCCAACGCGCCACCGTGCGCGGATTGGTGTCGAGAACACGAGCCAAGTCGGCCTGGTCGAGCTCAAGCCGATCGCTCGCCTGTTCCAGTCGCTCAGCTAGATCCGCCGCCACTTCGTCTCCTTTTTGTCGTCCACTACGTCATTTAGTTTGTCACATCAATGACTGAGACCCTAGACCCAACGCCGGACTTCCTCAGCGAACCGGCCTTCCTGGCACGTGTCACCCGAGGGAACCAGCCGCCCTAACGCACCATCCATCGGAGCTGGAACGCGAAGAACGGATCGGAAATATGGAACTTGTCCATCTCGGGGTCGAACTCCACCGCCGGATCGCCGATCAATCGCCGGGACTCCCCGTCCCAAACGAGGGAGCGAGCAATACGGGACATGTGCTCCAGTGCCCTCGTGTACTCGTGCTTGGCCGGAGGTTCGTCTGCCATCACCTTCCGCAGCGCCGATTTGATCTCCGTCCAGTCAATCTCCGTTTTCGGTCCGGTCGAAGCGATCCCGGCCAGCACCACCCCATAGAGATCGGTCTCCTCCCCGCCCTTAAGACGACGTGGCTTTCGGTCCGTTCTAGGCGGACCCTGTAAGAGCCGCCGATAGGTCTCGTCGTCGCCCTCGGCTTCCGCGATCAACCGGAAAAAGGGAGTCAGATCGCCCGGGTGCGGAAGATCTAGGCGCTCGGGGACCGTCTCGGCGATGTCGTTCGACTTGCAGATCTTCAGACAGAACTCCTGCATCAGCTGCGGGCTCCCGTACGCCTCGCTTGCTAGCTCCTGGGCCAGCTTCTCCTCGCAGGCGATGTTTAAAGCGTCAAAACCGAGGTCCGCGATTGCCTCAAGCTCCGACTTCGTCCACGGCTTGATCTGAAGTTGCTCAACGCGCTTCCTCATCTCGCGCTCCGCCCGGACTATGTCCATGGATCTATGCGGCACGGCGATCAAGATCACCGGAACGCCGTCGAATACAAGATCCTTCACGCCCCTGACAATCTCCCGCTGGACATCGGGGTCAACGTGATGGAAATCGTCGAGGACGATCGGCCGCATCGTCTTCCGTAGCTCCTGCTTTGCCACTCGGCGGGGATCACGCGATCGACTGCGCGACCGGGTCTGCTCATTTCCCTTCTCGCGGGCCTTCACCGCATCGCCGTCAACGCCGACCCCGCCAGGTTTGAATCCGGCACCGACACGATCCGTGTCGGTCTCGCTATCGCTCCACGTCCTCTCCGCGCTCTCGTCCGTGAACCCGCCGAGCGCGTCCGCGATGTCGCTCCAGAAATCGTCAATCGTCCGCATATCGCCACCCGAAAGCCGGATGGCGTCGGGGATCACCTCGCGGATTAGGACCGTCTTGCCAGACTTGGTCGGTCCCGTTATGCAGAGAAGCCTGTGCTTCTCGTCCAGGTAATCGCGGACCCGCTGGTCGAAGCCTTGCCCAGGACGAGGGTTGTAGGTGACAGTCGGCTGGCCACCGGCTACGAATACCTCGCTTCTGCGGTACTTCCTACGCCCGACATCGTCGCTAAGAAGGCTGCCTTGATTTGGCCCGGGCTCCACCCATCCGATCGTAGCTAGTCCAACGACCGCACGAGACCCCAGACAACCTCAGAGCTGTCTACGGCCGGTAGTCAATTCAGGCATCGGTATAGACGGCGGTACACCGTGTTGAGCCCTCCCAAAAGGGGGGAACCAATAGGGGGTCCCAGAGAGGAAAACCGCCAAGGGCCTGCCAAGCGAGACGTTTTGACTACCCCGCTAGACCCCCAGAACGCAGAAACCCCGCCGTAGCGGGGAATCGAGCGAAGCCCGGAACGAGACTCGAACTCGTGACCCCTTCCTTACCATGGAAGTGCTCTACCAACTGAGC
>WUUC01101643.1_pt1 | contig 15338 bp, 10 predicted proteins | sample 6278441 | NCBI WGS metagenome assembly WUUC01 (sample SAMN13675441, study PRJNA597444) | soil metagenome | isolation source: soil | place: USA: Washington | collected 2017-10
GCATAGAGGCCAATGAGACGCTGGTAAGCTTCCGTGTAGGCCTCACGCGGAAGACTCGACCACCAACTGTGCCGGTATAGCCGATCTACTTCGCCAGCCAGCAAGCCCACGACTACAGTGACGGCAATGAGCGACAGCAGCGGGATGAATCTGCGTTTCGCTGAAAGCGCCGCCGAACTCGCGGAAAGCGCGACGACGGCCAGTAGCACGCCAAGCGCCACAGCCATCGGAACTTCGTAGCCGCCTACCCCGCCTGACATTTGGACGACTGTACTGAGAAACATCAGAAACGCGAATGCAGCGACCCATTGGAGCATTTGTTGCAGCGAGAATCGGTTGCCGCCATCTTTCGCCAGGCTTTCTAGAGGCCTACTGCGGCCACGCAACTTCAGGCCGGCCAGCCTTGCGGCGATGAGACCGAGAGAAACCAACACGGCCTGAGTTGATAAGACTAAAGGCCAATACTCATTGTCCAGGCTGAGATACTCCAATACGACCAGCCAGGTTGCGATGGCGAATGCACACCCGCTGGCGCGAACAGGCAAGGACGCATTTCCAAGGATCAACCATATCGTAAGCAGTGATACCTGGCTGGTGACGAGTGCCTCCATAAAGATGCACTGCCAGCGGGGCCACCGATACTCCGGCATATCCAAAGACATCAATCGAAGCGCCACAATGACCAAGGCCAAGTGCACCGCGCCGACAATAAGCAGGGGCTGAAACCGACTTGGGGCTCGGCTGATGAGTTTGCTATTCGCAGACATTGACCGCCTCGTAAATGCGCCCAAGTCGTCTGCCCACACTAGGGCGGCGGTCTAGCTATAACACATTCCAGGCAAACAGCCCAGCGTCAAGGCTGCGATGCAGGAGGACGAGTATGTGAGCAAGTTGAGCGGATGGACGCTTTTCATGCTCTTCAATATAGCCTGCGGGTGGGGTGCGTCTGATGCGGGGTCGCAGAGGCAACCACGCTGAAGCGTCGACTCTTGATCCGGCGTTTCAAATTATATTCGCCACAGTCGCTCAGAGTTGGAACCGCGGCCTGTAGCGGAGGGGAAGTCTGAACAGGCGCCCCCTTTTAGGGCCATTTCGCGATTCAATCTATTAGAGTTCGTGGGCTCGATAGTTGGCCAAGTCCGACGCCCCGTGAGGCTCAGGAAACGTAACCGTTAAATCAGGGGTCTCTCCGCAATCCATGATAGGTATAAATGCTCCGTGCGATTTGTCATAACGGGTAAAGATGCCGCTCTCCGCGAGATAAAAGAGACCGTGGATACATAGCTCTCCTTGCGCGATTTGCCGACTAAGCGCTGGTCGGTTTGTCCACAATTGAACCTGCTGAACGACCTGCCGCCGAGCGTGATCGTTCATTAACTCCCGTCGTCGCACGCGCGCAAGTAGACTGCATTCATCTCGCTGAAATGAATCTGTGATCGGTTTATCTTGATGCTGGTCAAAGCAGGAGCACATGGAGTGCGAGCATATTACTACGTCTCGAACACTTTTATGCTTCACAAACTCGATCGTCGGAAGACCTTGCTCCCACGTGTTCATGCTGTGATGCGAGGACATGTCAACTAAGTGACGAAGAATCGTCGCTGGCTGCCCTCGTAAAGCCCTTGCGAGGGCTTGATTCATGGTTGAATCACTACAGGTAATCCATAGACTGGGCGATGCAGTGAAGGGACTGCCATGGAAGGTGCGCCCCTCAAGGTCAAGGCGATCGCGATGGCATCGGAAGTTGGACATGGCAGGGATCGGCTCTTTGCTTTGAGGTTCTAGGGCAATCGTCACCGCGCCCGCGACTGAGTTCCACGCGGTTCCATGAGTTAACATGAGGCTGAACCACGGTCGCTAGGGTTTCACGGGTTTAGTGAAGTAGCGCTCGCTAGCGATGGGCTCGATCCCTTTAGAGGTTCATCGAGCGTTTCCGTTGCACTACTGCGTTCGAACATGACGTCCTCGACCGCAATCGCATACACGCTTCGTCCACTTACTCTGGCCTTGATAGACGCCATCAAGTCATCGCATACAGACTTAGGCGCGATAAGCTCCAAACGTACGTAAGTATTGCGAGGAGTCGGTGAGTCGATTGCCGCCCGGCAGGGCGTCGCGACATACTGGCGAATCCCGAACCGCGGCAGTTCCTCTTCGATCACGTCCTCTAGCGAGTCCTCGGCTAAGATTGTGAGCCGCCGAAGTGCCGCCGCCCCTTTCTTGCGTGCCGCCAAGGGATGGTCTGACAGTTGTTGATGGCCTTCGAGCCCCGTCACTTCCAGTCGCAAGCCCGCCTGCTCGAAATCCTGCTCCATTTCATGCAGCTTCTCCATGACGCTGTGATCGACTAGCTGCGTGCCGGATAGATCGATGATGACGTTGTTGCGCTCAATAAGGCCGAGTTGCTGAATCTCGCGCTTGAAGGGAATCCAGTTCGTAAACACTGCCGATCCAGCGGCACTGATAAGAACGGAGTCCTTCCCCTGCGCCGTCACTTCAAGATATGGCTTGTACATCGACGTAATCGGCACGCCATTCAGGAGATGAATAGCGGCCTTCACCGCGATGCCGATCCCGATCCCGATCAGCAGATCGGTGGCCAATACGCCAATGATCGTTGCAGTGAAGATCACTAGCTGCTCAGGGCCAATCTTAAAGACATTGACGAATTCTCGGGGTGAAGCGAGGCGAAAGCCGGTGTATACGAGCATCGCCGCCAAAGCGGCTAAGGGTATGCGGTGAATAAGTCCGGGAACCAGCGCCACAAAGCCGAGAAGGAACAGCCCGTGCCACATGTCGGCAAACCGTGTACGGGCGCCGTTGTCAATGTTTGCCTTGCTGCGGACGATTTCGGAGATCATCGGCAGCCCTCCGATAAAGGACGCTGCCGTGTTGGCGACGCCGATGGCGACCAGGTCCCGATTGAGGTTAGTCTTGCGCTTCCAGGGATCGATCATGTCGATTGCTTTGGCGCTAAGTAGCGATTCCAGGCTGCCGATCAACGTAAACATGAGCACCCACTTGCAGCCCTCGTAGCGGGTGGATGCATTAGTAAAGACAGAGAAATCGGGATGCGTTACGGCGGAGAACAAGTTGTTCGGCACGTCAACCAAAAACTGCTCCCCAACCTTGTACTGGTGGTTGTGGAATGAGTACGTATGCTCATGCGAGAGATTGAAAAACAGTCCCATCGGAACGGCGACCACCAACACGAGCAGCTGCGCGGGAATCATGTCGAGAAACTTGTTTTTCACGAGCTTCTTAAGCGTGGGTAGCCCGAAGAGGATGATGAGGCTTGTCAGGCCGATGAGAGCGATTTGAGGATTGGCGTTGATGAATTTGTCGGGAAGTTCGCGGAGTACTTCCAGCGGCTCTCCCTTCGCGGTTTGTCCGACAGTTATCGGTAGCTGCTTAAGAATGATGATGACGCCAATTGCCGCGAGCATGCCGTGCACGGTGGAGATGGGGAAGAAATCTCCGAGCGTGCCAGCCTTAACAAGGCCGAAGATGATCTGAATGACCCCGGCCACAACACCGACGGCCAGTGCCATCTGATAAGCCCGCTGATCGGCGAGCTTGTCCTGGCCGCCGGTGTAGCCGAATGAAGTTACGGCCCCAACGACGATTACGATCAGGCCGGCTGCCGGTCCTTTGATTGTCAGCTCGGAATTGCTCAACAGCGTTGTGATAAAGGCGCCGACAATTGCCGTAAACACGCCGGCGATGGCGGGATAGCCGGAGGCCAGGGAAATGCCCAAACAGAGCGGAAGCGCGATTAGGAAGACCAGGAATCCGGAAACAAGATCGCGCTTAAAGTAGTTTTTGAGTCCTTCAAAGTTGCCGTGAGGGACTTCAGTGACGGAAGACATTTTTCTTTTCCCGATGGAGCTTCGCGAACGGCTGCGCCAGTCGCGTGTTGGTATTTATCAAACAGTCGTTACTTATGGTGGTTGGACGCGAAGGCAGGCGACTTGACCATTAGTGCCGGCGCTGGCATCGCGCCGCTTCGAAGTGCGGATGACGGCGAACGGGCGTCATTGACGCGGTTGCCGTACGCTTGACGTCCCAGGGCCTGCCGGCGGGCCTCGATGATCTCGCTAGCTGCATGATGTCGTGATGTCAGCCCGGGCTGTGGAAAGATGCCGCCGCCGAAGATCAGCGCGGCGAGCGTCAGAACGGCAACGCGTTCTCGGCCGCGACTCTGAAGCGAGATCGCGGGAAAGTATCGGACGCCCGTAAAAATCCGGAGATAGGCCTGAAGTACCGCGATGCCGTTAAGTGCCGCGGCCAGCACGACTGCCATGCCGACGAGCGGATACACGTCCACCGCGCCCTCGATTAGCAACTCGGCTCCAACAAAGCCGATCGTGCCCGGAAAACCAATGCTGGCTATGCCAGTAACGAGAAAGAACGCGGCGAGCGACGGCATATGTTCGTACAATCCGTGGAATTCCGATATTAAAAGCCGCCCTTTGCGGGCCTCGACTGAGCGGAGCGTCAGACCGAATCCAGTGAGCGCCAGTCCCACCGATATCCACAAGCAAAGTGCGCCGGTCAGCCCGATCGGCGTCGCCATCTCCAAGCCGACTAGCACAAGGGAGGAGTGGCTTAGCAGTAGATAGCAGAAGAACCTCCGGGCTTCCCGCTGAACCAGTGCCATGCCTGCCGCATAAACGGCTGTGAATAGTGAGATCAGTGCAATGCTGCGAAGAGCCCAGTCCGGAGCAACGGGAAGTAGCAACCGGATGCCGGCGTAGACGCCGACCATGGGAGTGACAAACAGCAGGGCTGTACCAAAGGTCGCATGCTCGAATAGGTCGGTCATCCAACAATGCGTCGGCACAATGCCGCTGCGGATGAGGACGGCGGCCATGAGCAACGCGATCGCCCAAATGGGCGGCGCGGTGCCCACGGCCGTATTTTCAATCGCGATCCAACCGACTGCGAGCATGGCCAGGCACATGCCCATGTGGATTGCAAACACCCTCATGGGACGACGCCGAGTCCGAAGCTCCCAAAGCGGCGGCACAACGCCTAAAGCTAATAACGCGATGATGCCCCACGGGTGCCGGCAGCTCAGCGTGGCAAGGAGAATCGCTTCGGAAAGAAGCGTCAAGGGGAACGAAAAGCGACGGACCTTAGTTCGCAGAGTCGCCACGGAAGTGAGAAAATACAACAGCGCCGCCATCGGCAGCAGCGGGGCGCTCAACTCGTCGATGACAAAGGGTTCCACATGAGCGGCATGCCAGCCGAGCGACCAGCGGTCATGCGCCTCGAACGTATGCAGCGTTCCGAAATCAATCCAAGCCCCGACAGCGCCGAGCAGGGCGACGCCGCTAAACAACATGCTTCTTCGCTGGGCGATTTCCGGATCGCGCACCGATGCGATCCATAACGCTCCTACAATGGGAGCCGCGATTGCGATCTCAAGCCAGGGTAGATGCAGCTCGATCATCTCATCTGCTCCCCAATGTGCCCCGCCGGCTCGATGCCGTCAAACTCTCGCGATCGTTTGCCCGCGAGCAGATCCGTCCATCGGCGCTCCATCGAGTCACACCATTGGAAGAGCTGGACGAAGGGCTGAACGATGTAATCCGAAAGGAGGCAGTCGAAGAATCCGCGCTCCAAGCCGAAGCGATAGAGACGCAGCCGCCACTGCTGGGGAACGTCCTGCTCCCAGAAGCTTGATGCGCCGGGGAGGCGGCCGCCGATGGCATTTTCAAGCGTGTGGTAGTCAAGAAGTAGCGTTGGAGCCCGTAACAGTTGCAGCGTTCGCAGACAGGCGTGGCCGATAATGTGGACCAACGCGAGGTATCGAAAGCCGCAACCGATTTCGGCGACGATGATGCCCACCTGCGTGAGTGAGGCAAACGCGAGCGCGCTCTTGACGTCGCTCTGTACACGGGCGGTGATCGCCCCGTAAACAGCGGAAACCAATCCCAACGCGACAATGGTCCCGGAAAGGATGGCCGAGCGCTCCAGCATTGGGCCGACGCGTAATAGCAAAAACGCGCCAAGATGGACTGATAGCGCGCCGTAGAAGATTGCTGAGGAAGGAGTCGGACCCTCCATCGCTCGTGGCAGCCAGCCGGAGAACGGCACGAGTGCACTCTTGCCCGCAGCGGCGATCAGTAGCAATAACCCGATGAAAAGCGCCTGATTAGAGGACAGCAGAGCCTCGCCTTCCGGCCAGGGCCCGCTGCCTGTAAGTCGGATAAGGTCGCCTCCGGACGTGACGTGGTGCAGCGCCACCATAGCGATCAAGAACGCAGCATCGGCAATGCGGTATACGGTCCAAACGCGCTGGGCGTTTCGAACCGGCGACGAGCGCTCATGGAAGAAGCCAACCAGCAGCGCCGAGGAAAGACCGACAAGTTCCCATCCGGCGAACAGCGTTTCGATCGTTCCGGCCAAGGATGTCAGAATCATGCCTAACAAAAAGAGGGCAAAGAGAACGAAGAATCGCCCATAGCCGACTTCACGATGAAGGTACTTCGAGGCAAAGGCGCCGGTCGTGCCGCACAGCACGAACGACAGGATGGCGAACGGTACTGATAGGCGGTCGAAAATGAACTTGAAGGTGAAGTGGAAGTGCTGCCCAGGCAAGACAATCCAGTCGCCCAGCGAGAGCGTGAAAAGTCGTTGATCGGTAACGAGCATCAGGATCAGGACGCCGACAGAACTTAGTAGGCCGAGAATCACCGCCGCTTGCGTCAGTTGAGTGATTCGCTTTTCGGAAAACGGCTTACCTACGAGCGCGGCAGCGCCCAACAGGGCCAACAACGTCACAGGCGACGCAACCACGATTGCGCCGATTAGATTGACGAGCTGCGCGGTATTCATGCCCCCTCCCCGACCAGGGCGGCGTCGCGCGAGAGCACTTCCGCGTAACCCAGGTTATCGCGCCAGCCACGGTACCAGTCGATGGAGGCCTTCACTTGCGGTAGCTCCAGCAATTCCGGCTGATACGGTTCGAAATGCCCGTCTTGGAAGATGTTGATGGTCTTATCTTGCGGGTTGAGGATCGCCAGCTGGACCCACTCGTTTCTACATAGACGGCCGATCGCCTGGTTGTCACGCATGATGCGCTCCATGACCTCTGCCCTCGTCTCGATAAGGAACAGTTGACGCATCGGCTCGTGGATCTCCACCATCTGGGCGGACAAGCCGGGCCGGAGATCGGTAAGCGCCCCTTCCATCACGCCCAACAATGAGACAATGTTGTGCGGTAGTTTAGAGCCGCACCCGTATCCATGGGGATCAACACAGGAAAAGTAGTATTCGAGGCTGATGCCTGCGCAGACGGGGATTACTGCTGAAAGAATTCGGGCCAGGATGGTTCCTTGCGCGTCGTCCTGTAGCGGATCGTAAGTCGCGAGGAAGCAGCGGCGATCCATGAATAGACCGCGCGTGTTGCTGCGACGGCCGACGAATGTCAACGCATTGGTGGCGTGGTTGTACTCGGGCCGAGCCTGAGACAGGTCCTCCGATCGCTGCTCGACATGCACCAACGCCGCTCTCGAGTCGAGCGCGAGACTGGCCGACTCAAATCGTCGGCAACGCTCATGAGCATTACGCTGGCTGGCTGCCTCGATCGCGCTGCGAGCCGTCGCGAACACGTTCTTGTGTGTTGGCGGCAGACGCTCCAGATCGAAATAGACGATCGCGTCATTGCACGTGTTGTGGTAGGCCCCGATAAAGTATGCGTCGCGTGGTACTTTTAGCCCTCGCTCCATCAGTATGGCCCGGACCCGCGCGTCATTTGCCATTTGTGCAAACGCACGAGCGTTGGGACCTCCGCGACCGCCGCTGCAAGCGCCGCAGTTGTAGGCGCTCTCGTGCGGATTGTTTAAGCTCGACGAACCGTGCCCGCACATGATGACCAACGGAGCAAAGCGGGCGGTAAGGCCGTTGTCCCGAAGCGTACGCTCCACGATGTCGGCCATCTCATCGACGGAATATCCGATGTGGCCGTCTTCGGGGCCAGGTGCTCGTTCAGCGCGTTCCAGCAGCAACTGGGTGGCCTCGGGCGGCCTGACGAATCGCCCGAATAAGCGGCGAACTCGACCTGCCGTCCGTGGAAACAGAATGCGGGCAACGAGCGGCGCCGTAGCCAGTGACCCAACGATGGCCGTGACTGCGCCGCCGACGAACGACCGGCTCCCCCGGTGAAAATAGTGAGACGCCGTGCCGATCAACCGTCGCGCCTGCGCACGTCGTCGGTGCGAGTCCTCTAGCGTGAAGACCGGCAGCTCCTCAACGTAGTGTTTGGGCTTGATGATGACCGGACACAGCGGCCGCGAGTGAGCGTCTCCCGCGCCGCGATAGTACATGGCGACATTGAAGAATGCCGCGTATCCAAAGGTTTCACAATTTGGGTGAACCTCTTCCAAATGGCGGCGGAACGACTCCTCTCGATCGTCGATGCAACAGATAATTTGAAAGTCTAGAGCGGAATCCTTTGCTCGTTCGCGGCCGGTGCGCTGAATATGGGCAGCGATTGCGTCCAGTGTTTGGTGGCGATAGCGCCGCTCGTAGGCCAAATGAAATGTTCGCCGCCGTTCGATTTCCGAAAAGGCTTCGACTTCGATTGATAGCTTTGCCCAGGTCTTGGCAGGCAGGGCGTGCAGATCCTCCGGCGATAAGCCCAATACTTGAGCGAGCTGAAAGAACAAAAAAGCCCGTTGAGCGTTATCATGCGCTCTATCGACCGAAGGACCGCGAACGGCTGCTTGGCGAAGGTTGCAAAGCTTGCCGCGGTATCCCAGGTCCCGCCGGGCGATGTACGTCGCCGCGAATCGATCGAGCATCAGCCGTACGGCCAAGAACTCAACCAGTGTTCCTCGCGGCGCCGGGTGGATCGCCCATTCCGCATTAGTTTCCAACTGCCAAATCATGCCTGCCCAACCACGAAGGGCAAGCAGCGATGACGTTACGAAGTCCTCCCGTTCCTGGGCGGCGACGCCGAGCGCTTCGAGTGATTCTTCGATTGACTCCAGCGGGCTAAGGGGGCCTTGCTGCAATCGATTCAACTCTGCCTGCAGTCCTCGCAACCAGCGGGGAGCCAGCATGCCAGGGGCGCCGTATAACTGGATAAACGAAGCATAGAACCCGCAATCGCGGCCGGGCATGGTCCAGTGTGCGAAACCTTGGTCTAAATACGCGGCACAGAAGCGGATCAGCACTTCGTGGACTAAGTCATCCGAGTCATTGCCAACGGCTTGCAGCAGAACGTCGCGGTGCCGGGGCAGCGCAGCAGGTGCTTTCAACGAAGGCGCGACATTGCCGCCATCGACGCATACTCGCCAAAGCAATTGGAGCGTGAACGCCTCCCACGTATTATCCTCCCACTCTTCGATCCTTGCTGAATCGAAGCTCTCAAACAGATCATGGAGAATGGCCTGCAAATTCGACGAACTGCCGCCGCCGGCCGACGAACGATCGCCGCTCCGAAGATCGCGCATGATCCAGCGGCGAGTACGTTCGACAAGGCGGTTGCGAGATTCCAGCGGCACGTCCCCTCGAAATCTCCGCGCCGCGTCGGTTTCTGCTATCACCCAGCGGAGTTCTTCGCTGGGGGCCATATGGAGCTGGTGCCTCAACATGGCAAGCCTGAGGTGGAATCGAGTTCCAAGTACGCCGACGAATTCGTCAGCACCGTCGCGAAGATCGTCCTGCAGGACAGCCGCCAGATCCGCCTGATTGATACGGCCGCGGTCCAGCTCACGGCGATACTGGTCCTCCGAAAGGTAAGATTCACATCCATACACTTCCATGGCGTGCGCCAGCGCTCGAAAAAAACGCCTGTCTTCGAACGCATGAAGCGTATTGTGATGGACAAAGACCGTAAGCGGCCCCTGCGAAGGCAGCACACGAGCTGCCCGTCCAATGATTTCCTCTAACGGAACAGGCGAGTTGCTTCGTGAAGCGGAAGCGGTCTGCGAACGTTTGAATGCAATGGGAGCCAATTGTCGGAAATCTTCTGGTAAGGACCGGGGCGGGAACGAAGATCACCGAAGCGACTTCGCAGTTGACGGAGGGTCGCTGCGAGGCAGCGAACGAGGCATCCCTACGCTCATCTAGACTGGTATACTTTGAGTATTCGACAGCAGCCACGGTTAGCAGATTACAAATCCGTAAGCCGCTGTTTTTCCAGCGATTTAGAGAGGCAATTCGCGCGTTACCCTAGGACATAGGGCGGGCCTCGCGTCGATGCGCGGGCTAGTCGATCGCAGATTCGTGAAATGGCTTGGAAGATGGACGTATTGGTCGTCGAAGACGATGAAGTGCTTGGAAAGGCTATTCGGCGCGGCTTAGAAGAAGCCGGGCACCGTTGCACGTGGGCCAAGAGCGGAGAGAAGGCGTTAGGCGAGGCGACCGCGCAAAAATGCGACGTCCTCGTACTGGATCTTATGCTGCCCGACCGGCCAGGGCTCAACGTCTTGCGCGAGCTGCGTGGCCAAGGGGTGCAGACTCCCGTAATCATTCTCACGGCTCTAGGAAGCGTCGAAGAGCGTGTCGCGGGGCTCAATGCCGGCGCCGACGATTACCTGATCAAGCCTTTTTCTTTTCCTGAACTGCTCGCGCGGTTAAGCGCTATTTCGCGGCGATCGATCAATCTGACCTCCCAGCAGCTCGCCGCAGGCCCCTTATCGCTCGACTTGTCAACCAGGCGCGTCACGCGCGATGGTAAACAAATCGAACTGACGCCGACCGAGTTCAGCCTTCTGGAGTTCCTCATGCGGAACGCAGGACAGGTGCTGACGCGTAAAATGCTCAGCGAACACCTGTGGGATTCGGATTGGGGCGGCGTGACTAATGTCATCGAGGTCCACATCACTCGCTTGCGAGCCAAGATCGACCGAGATTTCTCCACGCCTCTGTTGCATACCGTACGGGGCCGCGGATATGTACTGCGCGCTGACGGCGACTCCGGCAGTCACTAGCGATGTGTTAGCTCTATCATGCCCACGCGCCACCTCCGTCTGCACCTTTCCGCTTCATGGCGCACGTTGCGCTTCCGACTCGCGGTCTGGAACGCAGCAATCATCATTCTAACGGCCATCGTGACCCTAATTGGCCTCCGGCAGGGAGTGCGTCGCGCTTTGATCAACGAACTCGATCAGGTTCTCGCAGACGACCTCCGCGAGGTGGTCTCGACGATCAATGACGCGAAGACCGCAGCGCAGGCCCCCATCTATAAGTACCTGACAAGAATGGCGGAGAGCCATGAACGTCATGGCTGGTATGTAAGGCTATTCGATGAACAAGGTGAAAGCGTTTGGGCCAGCCCGGACGCCCCGCCTGATCGTTCACGACTTGCGATGAGCGCCCGGCCCGTCCCAGTATCATTCGAGGGCTATCGTATCCTGGACAAGCCGCTCAGGCGTTCGGCGGCTAACGTCCAGCACGTTCGCGTGGGAGCGACGCTCCAATTCATCAACCAGGATATCGCTCGGATCGATCGACTAGTCTTCTTGGCCGCGGGGGCCTTGCTGGTGACGGCGCCGCCTTGCGGATATTGGCTGGCCGCCAGGGCGACTCGTCCCGTCGGCGAAATCATTCGCACCGCATCCAGGCTACGGCCCAGTCATTTGGAGGAGCGCCTGGTTATCCGTGGAACGGGCGACGAGTTGGATCAACTTGCTCAAACGATTAACAAACTTCTGGACCGAATTGCGGCGTACCTGGATACGAAGCGTGACTTCCTGGCCAACGCGGCTCACGAACTCCGGACGCCGCTCGCCGCGATCCGCAGCTCCGTAGAAGTGGCTATGGGTGGCTCTCGTTCTATGGTGGACTACGAGGAGCTGCTCGTCGATGTCATCGAGCAGTGCACATCGCTCGAAACGCTTGTCAATCAGCTTTTATTACTGGCCGAGACCGAAGCCGAGCTGCCGACCGCACGGTTTGAGCGCGTCGACTTACGCGAACTCACGGCGAAGACGATCGATATGTTTACCGGCGTCGCCGAATTTCGGGGAATCACTTTGCGCACCGAGGCGCTCGAATCGGCATGGGTGCTCGGCAATCGGCAACACCTTCGGCAGGTCCTCAATAACTTGCTCGACAACGCAGTGAAGTACGCGACTTCCATCGGGTGGCTTAACGTCAGCCTGACGCGCGAGCAGGCGCAGGGCGAGGTCGTACTGCACGTTGCGAACTCGGGCCCGGCAATCTCTTCGCAGGAACTACGGCATATCTTCGAGCGATTCTATCGCGCCGAGCCAGCGCGCACTCGCGGAGCCACGTCGGGCACTGGCCTGGGGCTTAGCATTTGTCAGTCCATTGTCCATAACCACGGCGGAACAATCGACTGTGTAAGCGATGCGAGCGGGACCAGGTTTAGCGTTCGGCTGCCATGCGTTGATTGAAAACCGTTTAATCGACAAGCGATCGAGCTTGCCGGTTGTGATTCACTAAGGCCCGCCCGCGCCTCACCAGTAATCGCGGTCGATTATGCGTTGTCGAGCTGTCGCGATAAAAAGCCTCGCTTGGATCGCAAATCTTCGCCAGTCGCTACCTCCTGTGCTAGCAGAAGAACTGCAGGTTACAAGTCCGACAGGCATAGGCAAATGCTCGCTGAGCGAACCAGCCGCGTCGATATAAATGCGAGCGAATCGTGTTGCTCCGGAAGGCGGACAAAAACAAGAGTCAGTTGAATTTGATCGTAAGGGTCAGGGTCGCGCCATGAAATCACCGTGCGAAGGGAGGTTCCCGCTTCTACTACTGATCGCATTGGCTTACGCACCCGTTAGCTCAGCCCAAGAACTTCACGAAGTCATCGCGGCGGAGCCCTGGCCGCTGTCGCCGACCGATGCCCAGCCGCGATCGAACGGAGTATTGGAGCATTCCACTACGACGGAAATACGTCATCCCGCGGATGGAGTACGGCTGGATGAGGCGTTGATGCCAATCGCCAGCTACTTCCAGATCGGCGGCAGCAACGGCGACTGCCCTCCGCCGACGCCGAAGTTCCCGACCATAGTCATCTCAGGCGCCGCGCAGATCGACGGCATCTGGTTCTCCCAGGACGATGCCAACACGGCGGTGGTCGGCGACGCGCAGGACGTCGCCGGCTTCCGCCGGTCGCGGATTGGGGCGCTTGGCAACCTGGCCGAAAACGTTTCGTACAAAATGGAGTACGACTTCGGCTTCCCGGGGCGACCCAACTTCACCGATGTCTGGTTTGACGTGGCGGAATTGCCTGCCGTCGGACACTTCCGCGTCGGACAGTGGAAGCAGCCCTTTAGCATGGAGCCGGCAACCAGCTTCCGGGAGCTGATGTTCATGGAGCGGTCGCTGGCATCGGCGCTTGTGCCATTCCGGCAGATTGGCGCCGGCGTATATGACACGCTGCTCGACGAGGCGGCGACGTACGCGATCTCGGGCTATCGCTTTCAGACGGACGCCTTCGGCAACGTCGCTGGCGATGAGGGCTACGGCATGAGCACCCGCGAGACGATGCTGTTGTGGTCGAACGACTGCGGCGACACACTCCACCTCGGCGGCAGCTATACCTACAACGAGCCGGCTACCGACACGCTGCGAATCCGCGCGACGCCTGAAGTTGGTTTCACGCAGCTCGACTTCAACAACACCTCGAGCTTTCCAATTCCGTTCTTCGTCGATAGCGGCGTGTTGCCGGTCGACAATTATCAAGTCGTAGGAGCTGAACTGGCCGGCGGCGTCGGTTCGCTGCTCTACCAGTCGGAGATCATGGGCGCGCTCGTGAACAAGCAAGGCTCACCATTTCTGCAGCTTCCGGCGGGCTACGCTCAGGTCGGATACGTGCTGACCGGCGAGCGGAGGCCATATAATCCCAAGGCGGCCGCTTATACTCGCGTCGTGCCGACTATCCCTTTTGGCAAGGGCGGCCCCGGAGCGATCGAGGTTGCGGGGCGTTACTCGGTTCTCGACCTGAACGACGCCAATGTTGCTGGCGGGCGGATCCAGGACCTCGCCTTAGGCCTGAACTGGTACTTAAATAAGTTCACGCGATTCGAATTCAACTACATCCACCCGATTCTCGATCGACCCATCGGCAACAGGACTGAGGCGGACGTCTTTGGCACGCGAGCGCAGTTTGATTTCTAAGGACGACTTAAACGTCGTCTCCGACGAGCAGGCCTATAATCTTTAAGACGGCGAAGAGCCGAAGAGGATTGCCGATCGCCTGGCCTCTCAGCAATTGCCAAGTGCTGCGCGCATAGCGCAGATACTCGCATCGCGTCTCGGCAATCGCTGTGACGCCCACTTCATCGAGGGTCGTCTTCCAGGCTTGCTCGACCGAGTTGAGCGCCTGCGGATCGCCGTCAATTGCTGCAAAAACCACATCGTCAAGTGCTTCGAGCTTGACGATCGCTTCTTCGCTAAGGCTTGTCTCTGGTAAGTCCGAGGATGGCATAGTGCACCCCGTGTGCGATCGTTTAGCTGCAGATTACACGTGAGCATATCTAATTCTATAAGGCCTCGGCTATTACAGTGTTCGTAGCCTTTCAAGAAAGTAACCGTAGCTCAACGATCGTAAAGGCCCGCTCGGGCGCGCCGAAGGAAGGGGAGCGAGTAGATGAGAGCCACTCACCGATCTGGCGATCGTGAGACGTGGCAAGATAGCAGCCTCTCACAGAAAGGAATTGCCGAAACCGTAAGTACGGTCTTGGGTCCCAGGGAAACGCCGCACTGCCGAGCGCCGGCAGGTATCACAAGCTCATGATTCGGCGTCCGCAAAAGAAAGTCGGGGCGGCCGACGCGAATTCTCTGTTTTGGCAATGCTATTGTCGGCATTACGACGAGTTCTAACAGGCGCTTTTGCCATCGTGTGCAATGAAGAAGTGAAGAGCCAATGAAGGCGCAACGGGTTTCGTAACACCGGACACGCCGACCCCACTTGTGCAGTCAGGAGATCTATGAACCGCAGTCGGTGATGTCACCCTTAGCTTGGGCGTCTTCTCGAGGCTAGGAGGCCTCCTGCTGACAACACTCCTAGCAGCAACGCACTCGGCTCGGGGACGACGCTAAACAAGTACGCACTGCCGGAATCTTCGCCCTGGGCGTTGTCACTATACGCCCCGACGATGGCCGTGCTGCCGCTGATGCCGACGGAGTTGCAGAAGAAGTCGAATGCTGCCCCGTCGCTCGGCGTGAGCTTGGCGAGCTGGGAACCAGAGGTGACATCGAACAGGTACGCACTGCCCGAGTCGGTGCCGTTGTCGTCGTCCCTGGCCGCCGCGACGATGGCCGTGTTGCCGCTGATGCCGACGGACAAGCCGAACAAGTCGCCCGCCGCGCCGTCGCTCGCCGTTAGCTTGGCAAGCTGAGAACCAGAAGCGACGTCA
>WUUC01204090.1_pt1 | contig 15333 bp, 15 predicted proteins | sample 6278441 | NCBI WGS metagenome assembly WUUC01 (sample SAMN13675441, study PRJNA597444) | soil metagenome | isolation source: soil | place: USA: Washington | collected 2017-10
GAGCGCGATCTCGGGCGCGATCTTCCGCGCGTGCCGTAGCGTGCGCCAGTCGAAAGACTGGATGGAGGTGCGCACCTCCATCCTGTGATCCCGGATGGCGCGCACGACCGCCTCCGCAAAGGGCTCCGGCGCCAGCGTAGGCGTCTTCCTGCGCGGGTCGGACTTGGTCTCGACGTTGAAGCGGACGCCGGAGTTGCCGGCCTTCGCCACGAGACCGAATACGTCGGCTAGCCTGGGAATGCGCTGCCCGTCCGCCGCCGCCTGGTCGGGATACCGCGCGGCGTAGGGTGTCCCGGCGCGCAGCCGTCCCACGTCGTACGCCCGCAGTTGATCGTAGGTGAGCCGCACCACGGGCGGCCCGGACCGCTCGATCCATCGCCCCTGCGCGTCGCGGGTGAGGTCCGGGTTGAGCTCCGGATCGTGCGTCACCACTACCACTCCGTCCGCGGTGACGCCGAGGTCCAGCTCCAGCGTGGTCACGCCGAGGGACAAGGCGCGCGCAAACGCGGCCAGCGTGTTCTCGGGCGCGAGGCCGCGGGCTCCGCGGTGGCCCTGCAGGTCGAAGGGCGTCGAAGGCGCCGCAGCCGCGCCCGCGAACAAAAGGCCGGAGTAGACGAACGCAAGGCCTTTCAACGCAGAGAACGCAGAGGGGCGCAGAGACCGCAGAGAAAGAATGCACGCTCCATCACACATTCTCTTCCTCTGCGTTCTCTGCGGATCTCTGCGTTCTCTGCGTTTCATCCGTGGGCCTTTCAGCGATCCACGTTGACGGGTCCGCTGGTGCGCTGGCCCCGGCGACCATAGTACGCGCCGCCCTGCAGCCGCCAGGGCAGGCTCTCCAGCAACGCGAGCGCGCGTTGCGGAGCGACGTTGCGCGCCATCTCGGGTGTGATCGGGGCGCGATACCACCGGCTGGACTCCGCGACATCCGGATACTCCAGGAAGTAGTGGAGCCAGAGGCGCCCGCAGCGGCGGCAGCGGTCGATGGACACTTCGGCCAGGCCGGATCCCTTCGTGCGGTCGAGGCCCAGAACGGTCCTTTCGAAGTCGTCGCGGAAGCTCTCCGGCTCGAAGCACGTGCAGTCCTCGGCGCTCACGCTCTCAGGCCTCCGCCAGCCGGCGGACGGCGCGCTCGAGCAGGAGGCCGGCCATCTCGCGCCGGTATTCGCTCGTGGAGCGGAGGTCGTCGATGGGGCGGACCTCCCCGCGTACCGCCTCGCGCGCCAGACGCAGGCCCTCGTGTCCGCCCGCGCGCAGCGCGCCTTCGGCCTGCGGAGCGCGGATGACGGTGGGGGCCACCGCGCCCAGCGCGACGCGCACCCAGTCGGGACGGCCGTCGCGAAAGGTCATGGCCACGGCGACCGACACTTTCGAGATCGCCTGGGCCCGCCGTTGTCCCAGGCGGAGGAACGCGCCGCGCACGCCGTCCCGCCGCGGCACACGCACGCCGAGGATGAGCTCGTCGGGCGCGAGCACCGACCGGCCCGGTCCGGTGAAGAACTTGTCGATCGGCACCTCACGGCGATCGGACACCGAGACGAGCTCCACCACGGCGTCCGCGGCGAACAGCGCCGGCGCCGTGTCCGCCGCGGGCGAGGCGTTGGCCAGGTTACCGCCCACGGTGCCGCGGTTACGGATCTGCGGACCGCCGATCACGGCGCAGGCCTGCGGCAGCGCCGGCACGTAGCGGGCGACCAGCGGCGAGCGCAGGATCTCGGTGTGGGTGGTGCCGGCGCCGATCCAGAGATGCCCCGCCCTCTCCTCGATCCCCCTGAGCTCGGGCACGGCGGTCACGTCCAGCAGCGTGGCGCGGCTGAGCTGGCCGTCCCGGGCCCGTACCAGGATGTCGGTGCCGCCCGCGAGCGGCCGTACCTCGCCCGCGTGCATCGAGAGCAGCTCGAGCGCCGCCTCCAGGGAGCGTGGCCGCTGCGAACCCGGGCTGGCGGCGGCCGGAGCCGGCCCCGGGCGAGCGCGCACGGGCGCGCCTCCCGCGCGCGCCACCGCCGCGAAGATCTTGGTGTACCCGGTGCACCGGCACAGGTTGCCGGCAAGTCCCTCGCGGATGGCGTCCGGGTCCGGACGCGGCTCCCGGTCGAGCAGCGCCTTGCCCGCCAGCACCATGCCCGGGATGCAGATACCGCACTGCACGCCGCCTTCCTCGATGAACGCTTCCTGCAGCGGGTGCATCGACTCACCATCGGCCAGGCCTTCGATCGTCTCGAGCACCGCTCCGTCGGCCTGGCACGCCATCATCAGGCACGAATCCGCCGCCTCGCCGTCCACGAGCACGGTGCAGGCGCCGCATTCCCCCTTTCCGCATCCTTCCTTGGCGCCGGTGAGCCGCAGGTCCTCGCGCAGGACGTCGAGCAGGCGGCGGTCGCTCCCCACGCGCAGGCGCACGGGCCGGCGGTTGACCGTGAACGCGACCTCCAGCGTCTCAGCCACGAGGGACCGGCTCGCCGGGGGCGGGCCTGCGCAGCGCCGCCCATACGCGCTCGGGCGTGGCCGGGATCTCGCGCAGGCGTGCGCCCACCGCATGGTGGATCGCGTTCGTCACCGCGGGGGCCACCGCGATGATGGGCGTCTCGCCCAGCCCCTTCGCGCCGTAAGGCCCCCAGGCGAACTCGTGCTCGACCAGGATGGGCACGATCTCCGGCGTGTCCAGCGGCGTGGGAATGATGTAGGTCGAGAACTGGTCGTTGACGATGCGACCGCCCTCGAGCGCGTGCTCTTCCACCAGCGCGTACCCGAGCCCCTGCACGACGCCGCCCTCCACCTGGCCTTCGCCGGTGGTGGGATTGATCACGCGCCCCACGTCGTGGCCGGAGTGGACGCGCACCACGCGCGTCTCACCGGTTTCCGTGTCCACCTCCAGCTCGACGACGTTGGCCGAGAACGAATAGCAGATGTAGGCGTCGCCCTGTCCGGTCTCGAAGTCGAACGTCGTTTGCGGGGGCACGGACCAGCCGTGCGCGGCGAGCCCGACCTGGTTCTGCACGCACAGGGCGACCGCCTCGCGCCAGACGAGCCCGCTGTCGGCGATCACCGGCTCCATGGCCGCACGGATCCTGGCCGCCGCGTCGCGGATCGCATTGCCGCTCATGACCGTGGTGCGGCTGGCCACGGTGGGGCCGCTGTCGGGCACGCGCGAGGTGTCGGCCTCGATCACGCGCACCAGCTCCACGGGACAACCCAGCGCCTCGGCCGCGATCTGGGACAACACCGTCACCATGCCCTGGCCGATCTCGGTCGTGCCCACGGCCACGGTGACGCTGCCGTCGGCGGCCACCACCACGCTCGCGGCGGCGGGGTTGAGGTGCTTTCCCATCGCGCCCAGGCCCACGCCGTAGTAGCACGCGGCCAGGCCGATCCCGCGCCGGACGGTCCCCGTGTCGCGCCCGTAGGCCTCGCGCTTGCGCGCCCAATCGGCGGAAGCGGCCACCTTGTCCAGCACCTCGGAGAAGCCCACGCTCGACGCCAGCCGATGGCCCGTGATCGTCTCGTCGCCTTCGCGCAGCGCATTGCGCCGGCGCAGCTCGAGGGGATCGATCCGCAGGCGTTCCGCCAGCTCGTCCATGGCGCTCTCGAGGGCGAACACCACCTGCGGCTCGCCGAAGCCACGGAACGCGCCGCAGGGCACGCTGTGCGTGCGCACGACCCGGGCGTCCACGGTGGCGTTCGGCACGCGATAAGGCCCGCAGGCGTGCACCGCGCCCCGGAAGAGGACCACCGGCGAGAGCGTCGCGTACGCGCCGCCGTCGAGCAGGTAGTCTACTTCCGCGGCCACGAGCCTGCCGTCCTCGTGCGCGCCCAACTTCAAGCGGATGCGGCCCGGATGCCGCTTCGACATCACGGCCATGTCTTCCTCGCGGCTGAAGATCAGCTTGACCGCGCGCCCGGTGGCGCGGGCGAGCAACGCCGCCTGCGCGCCGGGCGCCGACGGCGCGTCTTCCTTGCCGCCGAACCCGCCGCCCGTCACCGTCTGGACGATGCGCGCCTGGCTCAGCTCACAGCCGAGGGCGGAGGCCACCGCCTTCTGGACGTAGAACGGGCACTGCATCGAGCCCCACACCACCACCCCGCCCATGCCGTCGGGCGCGGCGACCATCCCGTTGGGCTCGATGTAGGCGTGCTCCTGGTACGGCGTGCGCCAGAGGCCTTCGACCACGACCAGGCCCGCTCCCCCCCACGCGGCCGCGGCGTCGCCCTTGCGCACCTTCCAATGCGCCATCACTTCACCGGCGGCGAGCGCCTGCTCCATGTCGAGCAGCGCGGGTAGCGGCTCGTATTCCACGCGGATGGCGGCCAGGGCGCTCGCCAGCGCCTGGGGCGTCTCCGCCGCCACGAGGGCCACCGCCTCGCCCACGTGGCGCACCCGTTCCGCGGCCAGCACCGGCCAGTCGGCCTGGATCATCGGGATGAGGTTGCGTCCGGGCACGTCCGCCGCCGTGAGCACGGCGTGGACGCCCGGCACGGCGCGCGCCGCCGTCGTATCGAGGCGCCCGATGCGGGCGTGCGGGTGCGGCGAACGCAAGACGCCCGCGATGAGCGCGCCGGCGGGAGCCATGTCTTCGATGTAGAGGGCGCGGCCCCTGACCTTGTCCGCGGCGTCCGGGCGGCGGACGCGGCTGCCGACGATCATGCCCGTTCCTCCCGCGGCCGCCGAGCGAAGTGGGCCGGAGGCTTTAGAGCATGAACGAGCGGTCGCGGGGGTTCAAGCGACGCGCCGCCGGAGGGACCGGGCCGGCGCCCGCGGGGCGAACCGGCGCAGACCCGATCGATCTACCGTCGCGCGAACTCATCGCGGCCGAGCGACCCGTCGCGGTTGCGGTCGAGCCGGTTGAACTCGTCCTGGCTGTGGGGCCATTCCGTGGCCACTCCCCAAAACGAGTGCAAACGCGATACCACAACGTTCTGGCACCCCGCTTGCATCGCCTACACCATGGCCCAGTCAATCATGAGTCTTCGTCTGTCCGCCGCTGCCGCTCTGTTCGCGGTCGGGGCCTGCTCTCGGCAGGCCGCGGCCCCTGTCCCTACGGTCGCGCCCACCGCCGCCCCGAGCGCGGACCCGTCACTGGCCGCGCCGTCAGCGCCCGGCTTCGCCTCGCCGTATGCAGCAAGTCCGATGGCGTCGCCGCTCACGGGGGCATCTCCAGGACTGCTCGGTGGCGCGCTTCCCTCGCCCGAGGCCCTGTCGAGCCCATCCGCGCCACCGCCCTCTCCGCTGCCGGCCGCTTCAGGTCCGCCGCCCGACGAGAAGACGCTGCGGCTGCAGGTGCTGCTCGACCGCGCGCACTTCTCCCCAGGCGAGATCGACGGCCGCGACGGCGGGAACACGCGGATCGCGCTCGCGAGCTACGAGCGCGAGCGCGGCCGGCGCGGGCCCGCCCACGCGGGCGCGGGCCTGGAGGCGGACTCCGCGCCGCACCTCGTGGACTACACGATCACGGCGCAGGACGTTGCGGGTCCGTTCACGCCGACCATCCCCGAAGACATGATGGAGAAAGCGAAGCTACCGGCGCTGGGATACACGTCCCCGCTCGAAGCGCTCGCCGAGCGCTTCCATTCGAGCCGCGCCCTGCTCCAGAAGCTCAACCCCCAGGCCACCTTCGGCCGCGCCGGCGAACGGATCCGCGTGCCGAACGTGCACACGGAGCCGCCGGGCAAGGCCGCGCGCGTCCTGGTGGACGGCAGCGGACCCTGGGTCGCGGCCATGGACGCCCAGGGACGCGCGCTCGCCGTCTACCCCGCCACCGCGGGCAGCCAACATGATCCGCTGCCTCTGGGCAACTGGAAGGTGAACGGCGTCTCGCGCAACCCCACGTTCAACTACAACCCTGACCTCTTCTGGGACGCGGAGGAAGGCCACGGGAAGGCGAAGATCCCGGCGGGCCCGAACAACCCGGTCGGCGTGGTGTGGATCGACCTGTCGAAGCCGCATTACGGCATCCACGGCACGCCCGAGCCGTCCACGGTCAGCAAGACGCAATCGCACGGCTGCATCCGGCTCACGAACTGGGACGCGGACGAGCTCGCGGGCATGGTGGCCGCCGGCACGCCGGTCGTCATCCGCAAGTAGGAGCGCCGCCTGCGCGGCCTGCGGACGTTCCTGACCGGGTTCCTCTTCGGCGCGTTCTCGCTGTTCGGCGCGTTGTGGTGGGTGGGCGGCCTCAAGTCCAGCCTCGCGCCGCCCGTGCCCAGCGTGCTGCCTCCCGCGGCGCCGAGCGTCGCGGCGACCCCCGAGGCGGGCGCGCGCGTGGACGTGCCTGGGCCCACGCCGTCGCCTTCGCGCGAGCCCGGCGAGAGCACCGACGATCATCTGGGCGCGCTGTTCGTGACGCCGCCCGACCTGGGCGGTCCCGCTCCCCGGACGACCGACCTGGAACGGCTCGCGCGCCGCGCGCTCGCCTTCCCGGTGGCCGGCTTCGACCTGAGGCGGCTCGTCGACAACTTCGCCGAGATGCGTGGCGACCGCGTGCACGAGGCGATCGACATTCCCGCGCCACGCGGTACGCCGGTGCTCGCGGTGGACGACGGCCCCGTGCAGAAGCTGTTCGTCAGCCACGCCGGCGGCAACACCGTCTACCAGTTCGATCCCACCGGCACGTTCTGCTACTACTACGCCCACCTCGACGCGTACGAGCCGGGACTGGCCGAAGGCCGCGTGCTGCGCAAGGGCGAGCGGCTCGGCCTGGTCGGCACCAGCGGAAACTCGCCCCCCAATGCGCCCCACCTGCACTTCACGATCTTCAAGCTCGGCGACGACAAGCGCTGGTGGGAGGGCACGCCTCTCAACCCGTTCCCGCTGTGGGCGCTCCAGGGCGAAAACGCGACCCGGTGATTCACCCCGTCGCGGTGCGCTTCAGTGACGACACGCGCGAAGCGGAGAGCACCGCATTCGCGCCTTCGATTATGAGCACCACGGCCAGCGCGATCAGCATCACGGAGACGATGCCGTTGAGCGTGGCCGCGTCGAAGCGCGGGCCCGCGGTCGCCAGGGCGCCGGCGGCGGCGCGCACCTGCAGGACCAGCGACCACAGGGTCACGGTCATCACGAAGACCATGGGCACGACCGTGAACAGGCTCGGGCGACCGGTCCGGCGCAGCCAGACGGAGATGCCCAGGAGCGACAGCGCCGCCAGGAGCTGGTTCGACGTACCGAAGAGCACCCAGAAGAGACGATAGGCCCCCTCGCCGGCCATGAGCAGGAAGGCCAGCGGAACCAGCGCCGTCACCGCCGTGGCCGCGATCGCGCCCCCGCGCGACGACCAGCCGGTCAGCTCCTGCAGGGTATAGCGCCCCAGCCGCGTCGAAACGTCGAGCGTGTCGAAGACGAACGTCGAGAACGCCATCGCGCCGAAGGTGGTCGCGAACAGCAGCTGCTCCTCGCCGATCAGGACGGCGAGGAAACGGCCGAGCCCGCCGCCGTACACCGCCCCCGGGCCCTTGCCGGCCAGCTCCGCGTCGGTGGCGATCATGACCGTGGCCAGCGCGATCAGCGCCACGAAAGCCTCCAGCACCATGGCGCCGTAGCCGACGGCACGGCAGTGAGACTCGCGCGCGATCTGCTTCGACGTCGTGCCCGAGCAGACGAGCCCGTGGAATCCGGAGCAGGCCCCGCACGCGATCGTCACGAACAGGAAGGGGAAGAGCGCGCCGGTCGCTCCCGGCGCGTACCAGCCCTTGAACGCCGGCTGCTGGACGTCGAACCCGCCGAGGAAGATCCCCACCACGCCCACGGCCAGCGCCATGTAGAGGACGAACCCGCCGAGATACCCGCGGGGCTGTAGCAGCACCCACACGGGTGTGAGCGACGCCACCACGCAGTAGGCGAGGATGAGCACGCCCCAGGTGGCTCCCTCCAGCACGACCAGGGTCGAGAACCGCGTGCCGAGCCATACGCAGAGCAGCGTCGCCGGGACGAACACGAGCGTGGTGAGCCAGAGGGGCGGGCGCAGGAAGCGGTCGACCAGGCCCATCAAGAGGGACAACAACAGGTAGAGCACCGACGCGAGCGCCACCGCGCCGCCCGGATTGAAGCTGAAGGCGAAGCCTTCGAGGTCCTCCGTGCGTCCCACGAAGGTGGAAGCGGTGATGTCGGCAAAGGCGAGGATCACGTAGAGCAGCGCGAGCCAGATGAACGCCATCATGGCCATCCAGGCCTTGTTACCCAGATGGAGGCGGATGATCTCGGCCGTCGAGCGGCCCTGATGGCGCACGGAGGCCACCAGCGTGGACAAGTCGTGCACGGCGCCTATGAATACGACGCCGATGCCGATCCAGAGGAGGCACGGCAGCCATCCGAACTGCTGCGCGGCGAGGATGGGGCCGGCGATGGGGCCCGCGGCCGCGATGGCGCTGAAGTGCTGGCCGAGCAGGTAGAACGGGCGCGTGGGCACGAAGTCGACGCCGTCGTTGCGCACCACGGCGGGCGTGGGGCTTGCGTCGTCGAGGCCGTACTGGCCGGCCACGAACCGCCCGTAGAGCCGGTACCCCAGCGCCAGCATTGCCAGCGTGACCAGGGCGACGGCCGGCAGCTCCACGGGCCGACCTTATCGCAGCCACCATGGACCGGCAAACGTACCCGGAACGCCCCCGCGCCCCACAACTTTTTGCAGAACCTTGCACAGTCCTCGGACGTCTTAACACACCGAGGACGTACAGCGGCCCGGCCCTCCCGTGAACCGCCGGGCAAGGGAGCGACCATGCAAGAGGCCCAGGGTTTCGAGACGAGCGGTCCCAAGCTGAAGGCACTTCTCGAGGCCTACGAGCGGCGGCTCATCGGCGAGGCGCTGGCGGCCTCCAACGGCAACCAGCGCCGCGCGGCCGCGGCCTTGGGACTGCTTCCGACCACGCTGCACGAGAAGATGAAGCGATTGGGCCTGCTCCGGCGCGCGTCCCTCGAGGCGCGGCGGGAGTTCGCCGGCCAGGCCGGCTAGGCGTTTGGCCGCCGGCTTTCGTCCAACCGGCGGCAACCCTCGAGCAGGAGCTGGCTGAAGCCGACTCCCAGGGGCGTGCCCTCGGCCGGGTCGCCGGGCGTGAACTGGAAGCGTCCCGTCTCCCAGGCGAGGAAGGCGAAGACGGCGTCCACGCCCTCGGTGCCCTGGCCGTCCGCGCCCACGATCTCGCCCTCGCGGAAGCGGACGCGCGCTTCCTGCCCATCCCGTTGCGCTTCGAGCATGCCCGTCAACCGCGTCAGGTGGCACACCTGCAGGATGCCGGGCGCGCCGATCATCTCGATCTCGCCCGACATGCCGGCCTCCTGCCGGCCGCGCGACAGGTCCGAGTAGCGTTTCATCAGCAGCTGGATGCGGATGAGCAGCTCACGCACCGAGGTCTCCTTGGAAAGGAAGTCGTCGGCCCCCAGCTCCAGGCCGCGGTAGCGCTGGCGATAGTCGTCCCATCCCGACAGGAACAGCAGCGGCGTCTGGCGGATGAGGCTGTGGCTGCGCACGCGCTGGCAGAACTCGAAGCCGTCCCCGCCGGGCATGCGTACGTCGGTCAGGATCAGCCACGGGCGCTGCTCGAGCGCGACGCGCAGGCCCTCCTCGCCGTCCGTCGCCTCGTGCACGGTGAAGCCGTGGCCGGTCAGCAGGTCGCGCAGGAAGCGGCGAAACGCGGTGTTGTCGTCCACCACCAGCACGTCGCGCAGGACCTCCGGCACGAGCTCGAAGCTGGGTAGCCGGCCGCGCGACGCGGGCAGCGAGGGAGGGTCCAGGGCCAGAGGCTCCGCGCTCTCCGGGTCCAGCTCTTCGAACTCCACCGCGGGCGAAAGCCCGGACACCGCCGGCTCTCCGTCGGACGTGCGCGTCTTCGGCCCGCTCTCGAGGATGCGCTCGACCTTCCGTAGCAGGTCCTCGGGGGTGGACGGACGCACCACGTACTCGGCGGCGCCCTCGCGGAACGCGCGCACGCGCTCCGCGAAGTCGCGCTCGGGCCCCAGCACCAGGACCGGCACGTGCATGAGGTCCACGTCGGAGCGCAGGGCTTTCAGGAACGGGTAGGCGTCCGGCCCCGCCGCGTGCACGCCGCTCAGCACCAGGTCGGGCGGCTCCGTGCGGACCGCGGCCACCCCGGCCGCTTCGGGAGACGCGCGGACGCGGTAACCGGCGCCCGCGAGCAGGGACGCGAGCGCGGCGCGGGCCGGCTCGTCGTCGTCCACCACCAGGACGGTCCGCGAACCCGCTCCGCTCAGGCTCACCTCCGCGCGCGATTATGGGCCGCTTCACCCCGCCGGGCCAACGCGGGGCGCATGCTATCCTCCCGCCTCATGCCGGTGACGGACGCCCACATCCACGTGCAGCCGTGGTGGGACATGAAGCCGGATGTCCTCGACCGTATGACCCACGGCCGCGACGACCTCGACGAGCTGCACAAGATCATGAAGAGCCCGACCCACCTGCTCCGACGGATGGACGCCGATGGGATCGACCGCGCCGTGCTCGTCAACTACCCGAGTCCCGACGTCATCGGCTTCAGCGATCGCGTCAACGAGTACGTGGCGGAGTATTGCCGGGCGGCCCCGGATCGGCTCTTCCCGATGGGCGGCGTGCATCCGCGCTTCGCGCCCGATACCGCCGCCGCGGTGCGTCGCGCGGCCGAGCAGGGCGTGCGCGCGCTCAAGCTGCATCCACCCCACATGGCGGTGGCCCCGAACGCGTACCTGCACGGCCTCGACGCGTTGCGGGTCCTCTACGACGAGGCACAGCGGCTGGAGCTGCCGGTGATGATCCACACCGGCACTTCCGTCTTCCCCGGCGCGCGCAGCCGGCTGGGCGAGCCGATGGCCGTGGACGACGTGGCGGTGGACTTTCCCCGCCTGACGATCGTGCTCGCGCACGGCGGGCGGCCGCTGTGGATGGAGCAGGCCTTCTTCCTGGTGCGCCGGTTCCCGCGCGTGTACATGGACGTGTCCGGCATACCCCCGCGCGCGCTGCTGCGGTACTTCCCGCGCCTGTCCGAGGTGGCGGACAAGGTGCTTTACGGGAGCGACTGGCCCTCGCCGGGCGTGCGCAGCATGGGCGAGAACGTCCGCGCGTTCCGGGAGCTCGACCTGCCGGAGCCGGCGCGGTGGAGGATGCTCGACGAGAACGCGGCCAGGGTCTTTCCGCCCTGAGCCACGGCCCGTGTCAATGAGCGGGCCTCACGGGCCCGCTATACGCCTCAGGTGCCGCCGTATCCGATGGTCACGCGGCCGTCTTCCACCAGCACCGGCACCTGGCGCTTGCCGTTGACCAGGCCGAGCATCGCCGTCAGGTCGGCCGCGGACTTCTTCACGTTGCGGTAGTCCACGCTGTAGCCTCGCGCCGCGTAGGCCTCACGGGCCGACGTCGTGTACGGTCAGGTGTCCTTGCCGTAAACGACTACGCGCCTGGGTCTGGCCGACATCACCCACGATATTAGCAGCCGCGGGCGCGGACCCGGCGGTGATGCTAGACTCCGCCGATTTCTCTCCGAGGTCTCCATGACCACGTCGCCGGCCTTGAGCACGAGTGACGTCGTCCTGACCATCGTGCGCGTCGTCGCCCCCTACGTAGGCGAGACGATGGCGCGCTCGGCCGCCCGCGCGCACTGCCAGAAGCTGGGCATCGCCGGGGATCGCATGCAACCGGCGCAGGCGGAAGCGCTCATCGGCAAGGTCGGCGCGGGGCTGAACGTCTTCGTGGGGCGTGACAAGTCCGCCGCCGTGGTCTCCGAGCTGCGGCGCGCGATCGCCGCGCAGGCGCCGCCATCATGAGGCCGACGGCCTGGCTCGCCCGCGTGGTCCTGCTCGTTGCGGCGGTGGTGGCCGCGCTGTTCGCGGCCAAGGTCGTGCTGCCCGACAGCGGACTCTACCGGACGTTGCTCACACCGCACGCGCTGCAGGTGGTGGGCGCACTCAGCAAGCTCACCTTCCTCCTGATGGCCGCCCTCTTCGCCTGGACGAGCGCCCGCGGATTCGAGCCCGGCAACCCCGTGCGTCCCGCGTGGCGGCTGCTGGCCGCCGGCCTCCTCGCCTTCTTCCTGGCCCAGCTCAGCTACGCGCCGTATCAGCTGGTCTTCAATCAGGACCCACCCTTCCCTTCCGTGGCCGATGTGTTGTTCATGCTCGCCTATCCGCTGTTCGTGGCCGCGCTGTTCTCGTTCATCCGCGGCTACCAGGTCGCGGGCTACCCGGTCGGCACCGCGCAGACGCGATGGGTGATCGCCGGCGCGGTGGCGGCCGCGTGCGCCGTCGCCGGCTACTTCGTCCTCCGGCCGGTGATCCAGGGTCCTTCGACCGGCATGGAGAAGCTGCTCAACGTGGCCTATCCGGTGTTGGATTTCGTGCTTCTCATACCGACCGCGCTGCTCATCCGCATGACGCTGGCCATGCGCGGCGGCGCGGCGTGGAGGATCTGGGCGGCCCTGCTCGGAGGGTTCGCGTTCCTCTGCGCGGGCGACCTCCTGTTCGCCTATCTCCCCACCGTGGGTCGGGACGGCGTGGACCCGCTGATCCACGCCATGTACATCCTGTCCTACGCGTTGAGCGCCTGCGGCGTGCTCTACCAGCACGAGCTGCTGACCTCGTGAGCCCTCACGACAAGCAACGGCGCCATGAGCGGTTCACGGTGGAGGACGTGCGCGGGCACCTCGTGCTCGCCTCGAAAGTGGAGATCCTGAACCTGAGCCTGGGGGGCGTGGCTCTCCGCGCCGACAAACGTCTCAATATCGGCGCGACGTACACCCTGAAGCTGGAGATGGGTGACCGCTTCATCGCCATGCAGGGCGTGGTGGTGTGGTCGGTGCTGAGCGGGATGGCGAAGGTGAAGGGCGAGGAGGTGCCGCAATACTCCGCGGGCCTGAAGTTCGCGGGCGTGCTCACGGACAAGCTGCAGGGTCTGATCGAGTTCATCGACGACAACCGCATCGTGGAGGAGCACCGGCTGGCCGGCCTGCGCTTCGAGGTGGAGGCGCCGGGGCGGGCCGTGCTCGACAGCCTGGAGAGCTACCGGGTGCGGTTGATCAGCCTCTCCGGCATGCTGATCGAGGCCGACCGCGCGCTCGAGGTGGAGCGGGTATATGCGATGCACTTCCAGCCGCCCACGGGCGAACGCGTGGCCTTCGCCGGCCGCATCGCCTCCTGCGCCGAAGCGGACCCCGGCGGGCCGCGGCGCTACCGGATCGGCGTCGCCTTCGTGGACATGGCCGGCGCGGACCGTCTGCGGCTCGAAGCGTTCGTGACTTCCCTCACCGGATATCCGCGCGCCCTGTAACGCCCGCCTCGGCGCCGCGTCCCCACGCGGAGCGAGAGTGCGCTCCTGCCCTCCAGGGGAGACACCCGCGCGGCCCCCCGCCCGGGAAACCGCGGGATTTCGCGGCTTTGGCCGTGGCGCGCGCGTTGCAACCTGAGCCCATCGCGGGAGGGCGTATGCGGCTCTGGGGCAAACGGGTGCTCGCGGTGGACGACGATACGGACTCGCTCGACCTGGTGACCGAGATGCTGGGAAGGGAGGGAGCCGAGGTGATTGGCGTAGGCGCCCCGGAGTTCGCGCTGCCCACCGTCGTTTTCCTCATGCCCGACATCCTGATCGTGGACGTCGCCATGCCGGGCGAGGATGGCGTGACGCTGGTGCGCCGCTTGCGCGCCCTGCCCGCGGACCAGGGCGGGCTCATACCCGCGCTGACGCTCACCGCGCTGCCGCCCACCGAGACCGCGGTCGAGGGATGGCTGAAGGCCGGGTTCCAGCGCCACCTGGCCAAGCCGTTCGATCCGGAGGAGCTGATCGCAGCGGTGGCCGAGCTGACCGCCTACCAGCGTGGGCCGGACGCCAGGAACGCCTCCGCCTCTCCCGGGGGAAGCGGCCGGGCGAAGTAGAAACCCTGCGCGTGCTCGCAGCCGAGCGCGCGCAGCCGTGCGAGCTGCTCCGCCGTCTCCACGCCCTCGGCGATCACGCGGCGCCCGAGGTTGTGCGCCAGCTCGACGATCGTCCGCACGATCACGCCGTCGTCTCCGGCCTGGCCCATGCGACCCACGAACGAGCGGTCGATCTTCAGCACCTCCGTGGGCAGCCGGTGCAGGTAGCTGAGCGACGAATACCCGGTGCCGAAATCGTCGATGTGGAACTCGACCTGGCGGCCCTTCAAGGCCAGGAGCACCGCCACCACCGAGTCGAGGTCCTCCATGAACACGCTCTCCGTGATCTCCAGCCGGAGGTGACGGCCCTCCAGTCCCGAGCCAGACAGCGCGTCGCCCACCAGGCGCTCGACGTTCGAGCGCGTGAAGCTCTGGCTGGTGAGGTTCATGCTCATGGTCGGCTCGAACGACGAGAACCGGCGCTGCCAGGCCAGGGCCTGCGCGCAGCACTGGCGCATGACCCAGTCGGACATCCCGAGGATCAGGCCCGTCTCCTCGGCCACGGAGAGGAACGCTCCCGGGTAGAGGAGCCCGCGCTCGGGATGCTGCCAGCGCAGGAGGGCCTCGAATCCGGTGATGAGCCCGCTCTGCAACGACACGATCGGCTGGTAGTGCAGCCGGAACTCCTCGCGCTCGAGGGCCCGGCGCAGGTCGGTCTCGAGCTGCAGACGGCTCAGCGACTGCGCCTGCATATCGCGGTCGAAGAGCTCGTAGCTGCCGCTCGCGCGCGCCTTGGCGCGGTACATGGCCGTATCCGCGTCGCGCAGCATGTCGCCGGGACGGTCGTAGGAGCCGCTGAGCGCAATGCCCATGCTGGCGGTGACGAACACCTCCTGCCCGGCGAGGTTGAAGGGCGTGCTCAGGCTCTTCTGGATGCGCAAGGCCACGTAGCTCGCGTCGAGTGGCGCTTCGATGTGGTCGACGAGCAGAGTGAACTCGTCACCGCCCGCATGCGCCACCATGTCCCCCGGGCGCAGGCAGCCGACCAGTCGTCGGGCCACGGCCACGAGGAGCTGGTCACCGCAGTGGTGGCCCAGGCTGTCGTTGATGAGCTTGAAGCGGTCGAGATCCAGGAAGAAGACGGCGAACCGGTAGTCCGGGTTGAATCGGCAGCGCGCCACCGATCGTTCCAGTCGTTCCAGGAAGGCCGCGCGGTTGGGCAGGCCCGTGAGCACGTCGTGCACGGCCTGGTACCGCAGGAGCTCTTCCGCCTTCTTGCGCGTCGTGATGTCCGAGAGCGTGCCCGCCAGCCGGTGAGGGCGTCCCCTCGCGTCCTTGACCGCGATGCCGCGCGCGAGCACCCAACGGTAGCTGCCGTCCTTGAGCAGCACGCGGTGCTCGTTCTCGAGCGTGGGCGTGCGGCCCTCCAGGTGAGCAGTGACGTCCACCTGCAACGCCGTGAGGTCATCCGGATGGATGCGGTCGAACCAGGCCCGGGGCCGCTCCTCCGCGCCGGC
>WUUC01049904.1_pt1 | contig 15332 bp, 17 predicted proteins | sample 6278441 | NCBI WGS metagenome assembly WUUC01 (sample SAMN13675441, study PRJNA597444) | soil metagenome | isolation source: soil | place: USA: Washington | collected 2017-10
CGGTGGGGCAGCGCTCGACGCAGAGGTTGCAGCGGGTGCAGGCGTTGTCGTCGATGATGAACAGGATGTCGTCCGGGCCCATCTGGCGGGCGAGCTCGACGTTGCCGGACTCCTCGACCGCGGTCGGGTCGACCATGAAGATGCAGTACCAGGGGCAGATGTCGACGCAGCCCTCGCAGAGGATGCACTGCTCCGGGATGAAGTCGATGAAGCGCTTCGGCTTGACGGCCCCCTTGAGCCAGTCCTGGTCCACCATCTCCATCTCGTAGTCCGTGCGGAAGATGGGCTTCTCGATGATCTCCATCTTCTTCGGCTCGGGCGCGGTGGGCATCGTCTACTTCCCCGGCATGTAGCCCTTGACGGGGTCCGTCGGACCCTTCGCGCCGGTCCTCTTCTGCTTGCTCTTCTGCCAGAAGTAGGCGCCGGCGAGGAACGCGATCAGGAACGTGTTCTGGACTGCGTTGGCGATGACGTCCCTGACGATCGCGACCTGCTTCGCGTTGAGGCCTTCGGAGTTCACGCCCGGGACCTTCTTCGAGAAGTCGATGATCTCGGCGACGTACTGGTCGAACTTGTAGATGATCAGCGAGGGGGCCTGGCCCAGGAGCATCGTCGCCAGAACGAACAGGAACAGCCCCAGGACAATGGCTCGAGTCCAGGTCATGGGCGCGTCGGTCACTTTGTAGATGCGTTCGCGCATGGCCATTAGGGCGTCATCTTAACGGCGCGGTCCTGGCGCGAGGCCACAAGTCCGAAAGTGAAAAAACCTAGCTTTGGACGGTTCCTCAGGGTTTACGCAACATCTGGGATGTGTCCAAAGCTAGATTTTCCGAGGCGTGCGAGCAGGTCGTTTAGGAGGTCTCGCCCGGGCTCGGAGGCCGCAGATCGTCGAGCCGTCGCTCCAAGCGGCGCTGCCGGGTGGCAATCGATAGCAGGTACGCGCCGAGCGCGACCCAGACTGCTGCAAAGGCGACGAAGAGCCACGCGAGATCGCTCATTGCTTCATGGACCGCCGGCCGAGCCCGCCGGTGCCGTCAGTCATGGACCGCCGGCCGAGCCCGCCGGTGCCGTCAGTCATGGACCGCCGGCCGAGCCCGCCGGTGCCGGTGCCGCCCGGCCGATCGGAGCCGCTACCTCGGCCCGCGCCCGGTCGAGCTCGAGGGCATCGACCTGCGCCTGGAGGCGGCCGAGGCGGACCCGCGTGCCGAGCAGCCACGAGAACAGCAGCGTGAACGCCGTGAGCGACACGAAGAACGTCAGCATCTCGGGCCCCCCGAGGCCCGAGGCCTCGGCGGGGTTCGCCGGCGTGGGACCGCTCGGGTGCAGCGTGCGCCACCACTGGACGGAGAAGTGCACGATCGGCACGTTGACGAACCCGACGATGCCGACGACGGCGGCGAGACGTCCCGTCCGTGCCGGCTCCGCCGACAGCGCTCGCAGGAAGAGGTAGCCGACGTAGGTGAGCCACAGCACGAGGGCCGACGTCAGGCGCGCGTCCCACTGCCACCACGTCCCCCACACCGGCGCCGCCCAGATCGGTCCCGTGATCAGGACGAGCGTGCAGAACACGACGCCTACCTCCGCGGAGGCGCCTGCCAGGAGGTCCCACCTGTCGCTCCCGGTCCTCAGGTACGCGATCGAGGCGAGGAACACGATCGCGAACGCGAGGTAGGCGATCCACGCCGACGGCACGTGGAAGTAGAAGATCCTCTGGAGCTCGCCCCCCATCGCGGCGTCGGCCTTGCGGGCCACGAAGAACACGAGGACCAGCGACACGGCTACCGACGCCCACGCGGCGTAGCCGAGGCGGTCGAGCCGGGAAGAGGGGGGAGCGGCCATTGCGTCTAGGGTACCGGCGGGCGAAGGCGAAGCGACTCGGTTACCGGGCGGGCCTCCGGACGTTCGAAAGGGTGAGATGAGGCGCACGGCGGCGATCCTCCTGTCCCTGCTCATGCTCGCGCCGGTGTCCGCCGCGGGGGCGCCCGAGCGCGTGTACGCGCAGGACGTGCTGTTCACGTGGGACCGGCTCGAGTTCGACATCGTGGTCGTGCCCCCGAGCCACGGCCAGGTCTACAACGGGAACGGGCCGCTCGGGGGCGGGGACCCCTCGGAGCTCACACCCACGAACTCCTATCTCCGCGCGATCGAGGACTCGATCCAGGCGTGGGACGACGCGGTCGACGAGTTCGCGCGGCCGATCGTCAGGCGCCTGTTCGAGACGCGCGTGTACGTCGTCGGGCGCGACCCTCTTCCGGAGGACGACGAGGAGGTCGAGATCCTCATCGTGACCGACGAGAGCAAGACGGTGGTGCTCGGAGTCGCCGTCGGGGGCGGCGAGCCGTGCATCGTCGACAACTCGAAGTTCTTCGTCGAGAGCTTCAGCTACGAGGACATGTTCAACGTCAACGGACAGGAGTACGGCCACTGCCTCGGCCTCGCGCACGTGCGCGACAACGAGCCCGAGCACGACGTCATGGACGGGACCTACGACGACGCGGTCGGCGCCGCCGGCGTCCATCTGCACTGTCCCAGCAACCTCAACGTCTACGGCCTCCAGCGTGCGATCGGCTCCAACGCGTTCGACGTCCCGGGCGTCGTCCTGCCCGCGTCGCGCTACCGCCGGACGCGCTGCGAGAAGACGTTCAAGGGCTGACCAGCCGGCCGAGCTCGAAGTGCATCGGGTCGGGGCGGGACCAGCGTCCGCCCCAGACGAAGCCCCACCTCTCGAAGATCTCGACGACGCGCGGGTCCATGTCGCCGGGTGTGCCGAGCTGGTTCGTCGGCGTGTTGACGTCGATCGCGAGGCCGAACGCGTGCATCGAGAGCGGCTTGCCGGGGTCGCGGTCGATGAACCTCGGGACGTAGCACCCGCCGTACTGGTAGATGCGGTCTCCGAGCCCGGCGGTCTCGATCTCGGCGAGCGCGGCGTGGAGCTGCGGGATAAGCAGACGGTGGCACGTGACCGAACCGATGACCGGCACCGTCGCCGACGTGATGTTCGCCGACACCCAGGCCGGGTCCGGGCGGATGAACCCGTCTTCGAGGATCTCGAACGTCATCGTCCCGATCAGGCCCCCGGAGCTCTCGCCGACGACCTCCGGTGCCGCGGGCTCGATCGGCCCCGGCACGTCGCCGAGCAGACGGCGGACGCGCGCGTCGGGGAGCTCGCGACGGAGCGCCTTGCCGGCCGAAGCCGTGCGCTCGGCGTCCTTCACGCCCACCGCGAGAAGACGCGGGTTCGCGACGCCTGCGTCCTCTCCGGTGAAGTCCGCCACGAGCACGTCGGCGATGTTGGGCACGCCGTTGTCGGCGACCGCGCCGGCGTTCAGCGTCGTGCCGCCGATCGTCAACTCACCCGACGCTTCGATCCCGAGCTGCTGGGCCGCGTCGAACGTCACGACCGCCTCTCCGGCGACCAGCGCGCTCCACACGAAGTCGGCCTCTCGCGTCGGCTCCGGCGCGAGCGAACGGAACAGCAACGGGTCGACGGCGCCGACGCGCAGCGTCGCGGCTCCGGCGGGGCCCGCGACCCTCGTCTCCTTCAGCGCGATCGGCACGGCGACCGCCACGGACCGCACCGACGCCGCCCTCTCCGCGCCCCTCGCGCCGACCGGGCGCTCGAACGACAGGAGGAACGCCGGCGTCGCCGGAGCGGGTTCGGGCAGGGTGATCCCGCGTGCCGCCGCCATCGACCGGTCCGGGAGGACCTCGTACGCAGCGTTGCCCCCGCACGCTGCGAGGACCAGGAGCAACGCCGCTACCGGCCGCCTCTTCATTCGAGCGTGAAGTCGAAGATCAGCGTGCCCGCGGTCGCGAACACGACGTCGAAGACGACAAGGATCGCGAACCATCCGCGCGCGGCGACCGCGTCGAAGCCGGCGCCGGCGAACAGCTCCGACGTGAGCTCGGTAGCCGCGATGAACACCGGCACGAGCGCGGGGAGCGCGAGCAGCGGAAGCATCAGCTCGCGCGAGGACGTCTGCGCCGCGAGCGCGGAGAACACCGTGCCGACGCAGACGAACCCGATGTCCACGAGCAGCACGACGACGGCGAGCGCGGCCCATCCGGATCCGAGGTCGATGCCGAACATCAGCGCGTACGCCGGGACGAGCAGGATCTCCACGGCCACGACGAACACGAGGTTCGCGAGAGCCTTCGCCACGAACAGGCCGGCGCGGTCGAGCGGGACGAGCAACAGCACGTCGAGCGCACCGCCGTCGCGCTCGACCTCGAACGTGCGCGCGAACCCGATCAACCCGGCGAACAGGACGGTGACCCACAGGAACCCGGCGAGCACGTCGGCGAACAGCAGCGTTCCGCCGGTCGGCAGCCGGACGGGCTCCTCGATACGCGAGGCGTCCGGCACGGAGAACGCGAGCAGCAGCACGACCGCGAGCGTGAAAGCGAGCATCGGCGGCAAGGTGTCGCGTCCGCGCGCCTCGATGCGGAGGTCCTTGCGCACCAGTGCGGCGGTCTTCGGAAGGAAACCGGCGGCCGCCATCAGGTGACGGCTCCCGCGAGCTGCTCGATGCCGCGCCGGTAGCTGATGACCCGTCCCTGCTTCAAGATGATCCCCGCGTCCGCATATGCCTTGACCTTCTTCGCTCCGTGCGTCGCCACCACCGCGATCCGGTCGCCGCCGCGCCACTCCACGACCGCCGCCGACACCTGGGCCGACGCCTCGTCGTCGAGGTTCGCGTAAGGCTCGTCGAGGAGCAGCACGTCCGGTTCGTGCAGCATGGCTCGGGCGACGGAGGTCCTCCTCTGGTACCCGGCGGAGAGCGATCGCACCGGGGTCGTCCGCCTGTCACCGAGGCCGAGCCGCTCGATCATCACGTCTACACGACGGTTCGGGGCGTCGAAGAGTTTCGCCCAGAGCTCGAGATTCTCTGCCACCGTGAGGCTCGCGTAGAGCCCGGCCTCGTGCCCGGCGTATCCCACGTGACGCCGCCACTCCTCGTTCGCGGCGTCGATCGGGGTGCCGCGGAACGAGGCGTGGCCCGCGTTGGGGCGCGTGAGGCCGGCGAGCACCGACAGCAGGGTCGACTTCCCGGAGCCGTTCGGTCCGAACAGCCCCGTCACGCCCGGGTACAGGTCGAGCGTCACGTCGTGCAAAGCGAGCGTCCGCCCGAACGCGACCTCGACTCCTCGGAGCGCGATCATCAGATGCGCATCTCTTCGAGCCGTCGCTTCAACGCGTCTCGCCGCGGCCCCCACTCGTGTTCGGGGACGAGCCCTTGCTCCTTCGCGAGGTCGAGCCGTGCGATCGCTTCGACGAGCTCCTCGCGCGCGGGGGGACGCGGGCGCCGGCGCACGGCGAGGAACAGGCCCGCAGCGACCGCGACGAACGCGAGGACGCCGAGACCCACCAACCAGACGCTCCCGGCAGACGCCTCCGCGATCGCGACCATCTCGAGCCGGTCGCCGGGTTCCATCGTCTCGTCGCTCGAGTAGAACGCGTAGCTCTTCCCGCGCACGTCGCGCGTTCCGTCCGGCGCGATCCGGTTGCCGTCGATCGTCAGCGGCTCGCCGGCGTAGACGCCGACCTCCAGCGTCGGATACAGCGCGGGGCGCGAGAGGTCGTAGGTTCCCCCGTCGCCTTCGAGCCCGTACGAGTACACGACGCGCCACTGCCCGGGGGGGACCGCGGTCGTCGCCGCGAACCCGAAGCTCGTCTCCACGATCGCCGGGATGTCGATGTCCGAGTCGACGATCGGCGCGGGCGGGAGCTCGGCCCCCGGCGGCACCGGGAACCCGAGGCTCGCGACGGCGCCGTCGCGTTCGGCCCCGAGCGCGCGCCCGCGTCCGATGTAGGCCTCGTCGGCAACGTTCGTCACCTGGATGGCTTCGATCACGCCGACTCCTTCGTCGCTCGGCACGACGAAGATGCTGTCGCGCCGGATCACGATCGCGGTCGGATCGGTCGTCGTGTCCCACACGCGCAACGTCGTGTCGATGACCGGGGGCCGCGCCGTGTCGCTCGGGATGCCGACGACCCCGCCTGCAAAGGTCCCGTGCTGGAAACGCGCGTCGACCGCGTAGAAGCGGTCCTCGCCCGTCTCCAACTTCGTGAAGGCGTAGCGCCCGCGTCCGTTCGTCACGGCGGTGAGCTCCGCGGCCTCCGATCCGTCTTCGAGCGCGGTCGTCAGGGTCACGCGGACACCCGGCTGCGGCTGGCCTGTCGACTCGTTGATCACGCGCCCTCTGATCGTTCCCTTGCTCGCTGCGGACGCAGGCGGGGCCACCACGCACAACGCGAGCGCAAGCGCGACCCCGGCTTTCAGGTGGTGGTCTGACATTGGGGGCACACGCCCTCGGTAGAGCGGAGCCCTCCGCAGCGCGGACACGTTTCCTGTGGGCGCCCCGCCGAGGCGGCTCGCGCGACCCTGGAACGCATCTCGGCGATCTCCTCTTCGAGCGACGCGTCCTCGGTTCCCTGCGTGCGGCTCTGTAGCTCGTCGAGCTCGGTGAGCGCGCGCAGGGCCTCCGCCTCGTACTGCGCCCGCAAGACGTCGAAGTCCTCCTCGGACAGCTTCCCGACCGAACGGTCGGCCTCGAGGTCGACGATGGCCGAGAGAGCGGCGCGCTTGCGCGCGTCGAGCTCTCTTTCGAGAGAGGGCGCCTCCTCGCGACGCCCCCGTCGTTGCCCGAGCGGCAGGGCGACGTATGCGAGCGCGGCGGCCGCGAGGAGCGCGACGACGAGCACGAGCATCACGATTCGCTCCGGAGCCGGTCGAGCTCGGCGCGCAGCCGCGCACCGGCTTCGGGCGACACGGGTTGCGCCGGAGCGATCGCTGCCGGCGCGCGCTTGGTCCAGCGACGAGCGAGAGCTACCGCGGCGACGGCCCCGCCGATCACCGCGATGCCCGGAAGGAGCCACGCGAACAACCCGGCACCGTCCGTCTCGGGCACGGCGCGGATCGACGGCCCGAACTCGTCCTCGAGCCGGTCGATGATCTCTCCCTTGGTCATGCCGCCTTCAGCCCAGCCGGCGATCTGCCGGCGCATGTCCTGCGCGGACGACGAGGGGCAGTCGTGCAGCGTGACGCCGGGACAATAGGGAGACATGACCTCGTGAGCGACCGCATTCGCGACGTCCTCCGGGTTCGCCCAGGCCGTCAGGACGAGGGCGGCGGCCACCAGCAGCGCCTTCATCGCGTCGCCACCGCGGGCTCGCGCACCGCCGCCGGTTGCCGGGCCGGCTCCGGTCGGGGCGTCCGTCCCGACAGCAGCACCGCCATGCCCCCCAGCATCACGGCCGCGCCCGCCCAGATCCACCACGTCAGCGGGTTCACGAACGCGCGGATGACCGCGTCGCCGCTCGCGTCGAACTCGGTGACGACGACGTAGAGGTCCTCGACCGGCGTCGACCTGATCGCGACTTCCGACTGCGGCTGGTTCTGCGCGAGGTGCAGGTTGCGCTGCGGGTGCAGCTCGCCGATGCGGTCCCCGCCGCGGAAGACGCCGATCGTCGCCCGGTACACGTTCTTCTCCGGCGTCGTGGACGACTCGAGCTGCTCGTAGACGAGCTCGTAGTCGCCGACGGCCATGCTCCCGCCCTGCGGGACGAGGGCCTGACGTTCGACCTTCCCGGCCGCCCCCGCGAACCCGATCACGATCAGCACGACTCCGAGGTGCACGACGTACCCGCCGTACCGCCTCCTGTTGCGCAGCACCGCACGCGCGAGCGCGGCATGGAAGGGAAGGCCTTCGCGAGTCCGGTAGACGCGGCTGCCCCGGCCGAACTCCGCGAGGATCGCAACGGTCGTGAACGCGCACAGGGAGAACGCGAGCAGCGCGCCGGTGCTGTCCACGCCGGCGACGGCCAGCGCCACGGCCGTGACTGCTCCCGCGGCGAGCGGCGCCCGGATCATGCGGACGAACGCGCCCCGGCTCATGTGCCGCCAGGAGATCAAAGGCCCTATCCCGGCGAGGAGCAGCAGCGCGAGGCCGATCGGGACGAAGACCGAGTTGAAGAACGGCGGGCCGACCGACAAGCGGTCGCCGGTCGCGATCTCGGCGACGATCGGATAGATCGTCCCCCACAGCACGGTGAACGCCGCCGCGAGGAACAGGACGTTGTTCGCCAGGAACGCGGACTCGCGCGACAGCAGGGAGTCGAAGCGGTTCTCGCTGCGCAGCGAATCCAGCCTCCACGCGACGACGCCGAGGCCCCCGATCAGCATCAGCGCGAGGAACGGGAGGAACCACTTCCCGATGGGACCCTCGGTGAACGTATGGATGCTCGACAGGATCCCGGAGCGCGTGAGGAACGTCCCGAACACAGCGAGCACGTAGGTGAGCACGATCAGCGAGACGTTCCAGACCTTGAACATCTGCCGCTTCTCCTGGATCACGACCGAGTGGAGGAACGCGGTCGCGGTGAGCCACGGCATGAACGACGCGTTCTCGACCGGGTCCCACGCCCAGTAGCCGCCCCAGCCCAGCTCCGTGTACGCCCACGCGCCCCCGAGCACGATGCCTATCGAGAGCGCGCTCCACGCGAACAGCGTCCAGCGCCTCGTCGACGTGAACCACGACTCGTCGAAGCGACCGCCGAGCAGCGCGGCGATCGCGAAGGCGAACGGGATCGAGAATCCGACGAAGCCCGTGTAGAGGAGGGGAGGGTGGATGACCATCCCGGGTGACTGCAGCAGGGGGTTGAGCCCGTTGCCGTCGGGCGGGATCGACGACATCGTCGCGAACGGGTCCGCCGGCGCGACGAGCAGCGCGAGGAAGAAGATCGTGATCCCAGCCAGGACCGCCCCCGCCCATCCCGCGAGGCGAGAGCTATCCCGGCGTGCGTTCCGCACGGCGACCGCGGTGAAGATCGTCAGCAGCAACGTCCAGAAGAGCAGCGACCCCTCCATGCCCCCCCACAGCGCCGCGGCGAGATAGCCGCCGCTCAAGGACTCGGACGAGTAGCTCGCGACGTACTCGACCGAGAAGTCGTGCAGGAAGAGCGCGTGCAACAGCGCCGCGGCCGCGAGCGCGGTGAACCCTGCCGTGACGTAGAGGGCGCGGGTCCCCGCGACGGCGAAGTCCTCACGTCTTAGTCGAGCCCCGAGCGCGCAGAGCACGAGCGCGATCCCCGCGAAGACCAGCGCCGCAATCAGAGACGGGTGCCCGAGCCCGGCGAGGGACCTCATCTAGTCCTGCGTCCCGCCGAGGCGACCCGCGCCCGCGCCGCGGGAGTCCTGCGTCCCGCCGAGGCGGCCCGCGCCCGCGCCGCGGGTGTCCGCGGGCCCGCGGCTCAGGCCTCGGCCTTGAACTTCGAAGGGCACTTCGCCAGGACCTGTGTGGCGGTGAACCTCGTGCCGTCGTAACGCCCCTGGGCCACGACCTCCACGCGCGACGAGCCGGCGTCCATCGCGGTCCAGAACGCGTCCGGCAGCGTCTCGTCCGTCACGACCGTGACCGGCGTCGTCCCGTCGGTGATGTCGAACGTGGTCCGGAGCCCGTCCTTCACGACGGAAGCCGGGACCACGTTCCCGTTCACCCGGTACTCCTCGGTCCCGGCGGCGAGCGACACGGTCTGGAGCTCCGAGGTCGTGTAATAGAAGGAGGTCGCGTTCGGCCGGGTCATCGCCCAGACGACGAGACCCAACAGGGCAAAGACGATGATCCCGCCCCCGATTGCGAACTTGGCGCGCCGCTTCGGCGAGCCCGCGGTGGGAGACTGCATGTGGATGAGCAAGACTACCCAACCGCCGCCCTTGCGGAGCCGGCGCGACGGCCTGCGGCACGCCCTGGACCTCGAGGGCATCAGCCTCTCCTACAACCTGCTCGAAGCCGTCGTCGGGATTGCCGCCGGGATCGCTGCGGGGTCGGTCGCGCTCGTCGGCTTCGGCCTCGACGCCGTGGTCGAGTCGGCGTCGGCCGGGGTCCTGATCTGGCGCCTGGGAACCGAACGCCGGGGGCGGCGCACGGCGGAAGAGGCGGAGCTCAAGGCCGTGAGGCTCGTCGCTCTCGCGTTCGCCGCTCTTGCCGCCTACGTCGGGGGCCGGGCGCTGTTCGACCTCGCCGCCGGCACTCACCCGGAGGAGAGCACGATCGGGATCGTCCTCGCGGCGGTGTCGCTGGCCGTGATGCCCCTGCTCGCCCGGGCCAAGCACCGCGCCGCCCGGGAGCTGGACAGCCGGTCGCTCGAGGGCGACTCGGCCCAGACGATGCTGTGCACGTACATGTCGGCGGTGCTCTTGTTCGGGCTCGGCGCGAACGCCCTGTGGGGCTGGTGGTGGGCCGACCCGATCGCGGGCCTGTTCATCGCGGCGCTCGCGGCGCGGGAGGGACGCGAGCTGTGGGTGACGAAAGACCTCTGCTGCTCTTGAGCCGTTTCGAGATCCGGGCGATGCGCCGGGCGGATGCGGAGACCGTCGCCGCCTGGCACTACGAACCTCCGTACGACTTCTACGACTTCCGCGCCGATCCCGACGACCTGAACGAGCTCCTGGACCCCGCGAGCTGGGTCGACGACTACCACGCGGTCGACCTCGACGGCGAGCTGGCCGGCTTCTTCTCGTTCAAGCGGCACGGCGACGCGCTCGAGATCGGCCTCGGCCTCCGCCCGGACCTCACCGGCAGGTCGCTCGGTGGGGAGCTCCTGGAGGCCGGCCTCGCCTACGCGCGTGAGGAGCTCTTGGCGAGCGAGCTCTTCCTGGACGTGGCGACGTTCAACGACAGGGCGAAGAAGGTCTACGAGCGCGCCGGCTTCCGCGCGAGCCACGTGTGGATCCACCAGACCCGAGCGGGCGAGGTCGAGTTCCTGAGGATGACCCGCCGCGCCTAACACGCGTTTTCGGCACTTGGAGGCGTTCAGAAATCTTCTGAACGGGCTAGCGCAGCACGTAGAGGGTCAGGAACACGCCCACCCAGACCGCGTCCACGAAGTGCCAGTAATAGGAGACGGCCTCGACCGGGCCCGAGCGAGCGCCGGCATAGCGGCCGATCCGCAGGAAGACCGTCACGAGCATCACCAGCCCGGCCGCCACGTGGAGGCCGTGGAAACCCGTCAGCGTGAAGAAGAGGCTGGCAAAGACGTCGGTCGACGCGGAGAAGCCGTCGCGCGCCAGGTCCGAGTACTCGTAGACCTGGCCCCCGAGGAACAGGGCCCCGAGCGCGATCGTCACGCCCAACCAGCGGGCCGCGGCCCGTCGATCCCCCGAGTGCGCCGCGGCCGCGCCGGCGTGGACGGTCGCGGACGACGACAGCAGGCATGCGGTCAGCATCGACGGCAGGATCGACGAGGTCTCGAGCGAGCCCTCCGGGGGCCACACCGCCGCCGTTCCGCGCAACAGGAAGTACGACGCGAACAGCGCGCCGAAGAACATGACCTCGGACGAGACGAACAACGTCATGCCGAGCAACGACGGGGGCATGCCCCGCTCGGCCGGTCGAGCGATCATCGGGCCTCGTCCCTACTCAAGAGCTGCTCGATCCGTGCTTCGAGATCCTCTGCCTCGAGGCCCCCGAGCACGACGCCCCCCGCGCCTCCGCCGACCTCCGCGCCCGCGCTCGACGCGAGGAACTCACCGCTTCGGTCGACGAAGAACGTCTGCGGCAACCTGCACTCGATCCCGAGCGCGTCGGCGAGCTCCTGATCGGGGTCGCGCACGATCGGGTACGTCACGCCGAACTCCTCCACGAAGTCCCGGGCCTCGGGCTCGAGGTCGCAGACGTTGACGCCGACGAACCGGACGCCGGCCGACCGGTACTCGGTCCACGCGGCCTCGAACGTCCGCGCCTCCGCGCGACAAGGCCCGCACCACGATGCCCAGAAGTTGAGGACGACCGGCGCCCCCTGCAGATCGTCCGCGCTGAGCGACCCGTCGCCTTCGAGATACGCGAGTGTGAAGTCCGGCAGACGATCGGCTTCGAGCTCGTCGCGCGGGGCCGGGCGCAACAGAAGCGTGCTTAACGCGACGGCCGCGACGACTAGTGCGATTGAGAACGCAACCACGCGCCGGCGCCGGTTGTCGGGGTATCCCTCCAGCTCGTTTACGGGTACCACTCGGCCCAGGGTATCGGGACGTTCATATATATTGCGCTCGTCTTGGAACAGACGTGCGGGGCACCCCAGGATCCAGTGACCAGACGACCCGGCGCACGCGCTCGACTGGCTGCGCTACTCCCCCTATTCGCCTTGTTGCTGGCCGCCTGTGCGACCGAGGACCCGCAGGACACGCTGTCTCCGGAGGGCCCGGTCGCGCGGGAGCAGGACAAGCTCTGGGACCTCACGTTCCTGATCGCGGTCGTCATCTTCTTCATAGTCGAGCTGCTGCTCGTCTACGCGCTGATCAAGTTCCGTGAGCGCCCGGGCCGCCAGGCCGCGCAGTTCCACGGCAACACCAAGCTCGAGGTCGCCCTCACCGTGGTCCCGTCGCTGATCCTCGCGGGGATCGCGGTCCCCACCGTCCAGACGATCTTCGACCAGGCGAAGATGCCCGAGGGCGCGCTCCACGTCAAGGTCGTGGGGAAGCAGTTCTGGTGGGAGTACGAGTACCTCGACTCGGGGGTCGTCACGGCCAACGAGCTGCACATCCCCACCGACCAGCCCGTCCACCTGACGCTCGAAGGCGTGCCGACGGAGGTCAACGGCGAGCGCGGCGTCATCCACAGCTTCTGGGTCCCGCGGCTCGCCGGTGCGCAGGACATCATCCCGGGCCGTACCACGAGCGTGAACCTCCAGGCCGACGAGCCGGGCGAGTACGAAGGGCAGTGCAAGGAGTTCTGCGGCGTCAGCCACGCGAACATGAGGCTGCGCGTGATCGCGCACGAGCCCTCCGACTTCGCGACGTGGCTGGCCGCGCAGCAGGAGGAGGCCGCGTCGCCGGCGGACTCGCTGGCTCGGCAGGGCGAGGAGATCTTCACCGCCACCTGCGCGGCGTGCCACGCGGTCCAGGGCGTGACGGAGGCCACGCGCAACGTCGGTCCCGACCTCACGCACTACGCGAGCCGCGGGACGTTTGCGGGCGCGCTGTTCGAGAACAACGAGGAGAATCTGGCAGCATGGATCGACGACCCGAGTGCCGTGAAGCCGGGGTCGCTCATGCCGGACTACAACCTCAGCTCCGAGGAGATCGACGCCGTCGTCGCGTACCTGATGGGGCTGGAATGACTCCATTCTCCGTAGATCCAGAGGGAGCTGGCTGATGGCAACCGCGGTCGCACCGAGGCGGAGTCTTCTCGACCGCCCCACCGCCAAGACCGGCGTGTGGGGCTGGCTGACGACCGTCGACCACAAGAAGATCGGGATCCTCTACGGCGTCACGGCATTCGTCTTCTTCATCCTCGGGGGCCTGCAAGCGGTCGCGATCCGCCTCCAGCTCGCGCAGCCGAACGGCGACGTGCTGTCGGCCGACGCGTACAACCAGTTCTTCACGATGCACGGGCTGACGATGATCTTCCTCGTCGTGATGCCGTTCGGCGTCGCGCTGATGAACTACCTCATCCCGCTGATGATCGGCGCCCGCGACGTCGCGTTCCCGCGGCTCAACGCGTTCTCGTACTGGACGTTCGCGCTCGGCGGCATCTTCCTCTACTCGAGCTTCTTCCTCGGCGGCGCCCCCGACGGCGGCTGGTTCGGCTACGCGCCGCTCTCGACGTCGCTGCCGGGCAACGGCATGACGTACTACTCGCTGGGCCTGCAGATCCTCGGCGTCGCGTCGCTGGCCGGCGCCGTGAACTTCATCGTGACGATCCTGAACATGCGCGCGCCGGGCATGACGCTGATGAGGATGCCGGTCTTCATCTGGATGGTCCTCGTCACGTCGTTCCTGCTGCTGTTCGCCATGCCTGTCATCGCTGTCGCTCTGTTCCAGCTGATGTTCGACCGGGTCTTCCTCGCCAACTTCTTCAACCCCGCGGCCGGCGGCGACCCGCTGCTCTGGCAGCACCTCTTCTGGCTGTTCGGGCACCCCGAGGTCTACATCATGATCCTGCCGGCGATGGGGATCGTGTCCGACGTCCTCCCGACGTTCGCGCGCAAGCCCATCTTCGGCTACGCCGCGATCGTGTTCGCCGGCGCCGCGATCGGCTTCATGGGCTGGGGAGTGTGGGCGCACCACATGTTCGCCACCGGGCTCGGGCCCGTCGCCAACTCCGCGTTCGCGCTCACGACGATGTTCATCGCGGTGCCGACCGGCATCAAGATCTTCAACTGGCTCGGGACCCTGTGGGGCGGGGCGATCCGCTTCCGGACTCCGATGCTGTTCGCGATCGGGTTCGTCGCGATGTTCATCATCGGGGGGCTGTCCGGCGTGACGCACGCGATCGTGCCGCACACCCGCCAGCAGACCGACACCTACTACATCGTCGCCCACTTCCACTACGTGCTGTTCGGAGGGGCGATCTTCGGCCTCTTCGCCGGCATCTACTACTGGTGGCCGAAGATGTTCGGCCGGCTGCTGTCCGAGAAGATGGGCAAGCTCCACTTCTGGCTGATGTTCATCGGCTTCAACCTCACGTTCGGCCCGATGCACATCGTCGGCCTCCAGGGGATGCCGCGCCGGACGTACACGTATCCCGACGGCATGGGCTGGAACCTCATGAACATGATCGAGACGATCGGCGCGATCGTCATCGCGGTGTCGATCCTCGTGTTCCTGGTCAACGCGATCGTCACGCGCAAACGCGGTGAGATCGCCACCGCCGATCCCTGGGACGGCCGGACGCTCGAGTGGTCGGTCCCCTCGCCCCCGCCCGAGTACAACTTCGCCGAGGTCCCGCTGGTGACCGAGCGCGACGAGTGGTGGCACCGCAAGTACGCCCCGACTCCGGAAGGCGAGCCGGTCCGCGTGTTCGCCGGAGGCGCGGACGCGCACGAGGAAGACGAGGACGCCGGTCACGGCATCCACCTCCCGTCGCCGAGCTACTTCCCGCTCGTCGCGGCCGCCGGCCTGCCGCTCATGGGGTGGGGCGTGGTCTATGCGGCGTGGCCGGTCGTGATCGCCGGCGGTCTCGTGACGTTGCTCGGGGTGTTCGGCTGGGCCTTCGAGCCCTCGGCGGAGGAGCACTGATGGCGACCCACGAAGCGGCGGTGACCGCGCACGCGGACGACCAGCAGACGAGCACCGGGCTCGACAACACGAAGCTCGCGATGTGGGCGTTCCTCGGGTCCGAGTGCCTGTTCTTCGGCTCGATGATCTCGACCTACCTGCTCTACCGGAACCGGGTGATCGAGGGCCCGACGCCGCACGAGATCTACGACATCCCCTACACGTCGGTGTCGTCGTTCGTGCTCCTGATGTCGAGCCTCACGATGGTGCTCGCGCTGAACGCGATCCAGCGTCGCGACCAGCGGGCGCTGCGGTCCTGGCTGCTCGCGACGGCGT
>WUUC01077562.1_pt1 | contig 15327 bp, 17 predicted proteins | sample 6278441 | NCBI WGS metagenome assembly WUUC01 (sample SAMN13675441, study PRJNA597444) | soil metagenome | isolation source: soil | place: USA: Washington | collected 2017-10
CCCGCTTTCTCGTGCACAAGTCCGTGGCAGGCGATTTCGCCCAGGCGCTCGCCGAGCACGCCAAGGGCCTCAAAGTGGGCGACGGCCTCTCCGAGGGCACGCAGATGGGCCCGCTCGCCAACCCGCGCCGCATGGATGCGATGAGCGCCTTCACCGAAGATGCGGTGAAGAAGGGCGCGAAGCTGCTCGTGGGCGGCCAGCGCATCGGCACCTCCGGCAACTTCTGGCAGCCGACCATCCTCGCCGACGTGCCGCGTGAAGCCAAGGTGTTCAACGACGAGCCGTTCGGTCCGATGGCGGCGATCCGGCCGTTCGAGACCCTGGAGGAGGCGATCGCCGAGGCGAACCGTCTCCCCTATGGCCTCGCCGGCTATGCCTTCACGAAGTCGCTCAAGAACGCGGACCTGCTCGCGCGCCGCCTCGAAGTGGGCATGCTCTGGATGAACATGCCCGCCATGCCTTCGGCCGAAATGCCGTTCGGCGGCGTCAAGGACTCAGGCTACGGCTCCGAAGGCGGCCCTGAAGCCGTGGACGCGTACCTCAACGCGCGCGCGATCGCGATCGCGAACGCCTAACCGGAGGTACTGCGCATCGGCGTGTCTATCTGCCTGTCGTTCAAGGATTTTCAGCGAGCGGTCGTGGGCGATCGCAGGATAGGGGACTCTAAATGCATCTGTCGCCGAAGCACTACAACGCAAGGTCGAACGCTTCCCGGGTTTGCCCTATCATCTGTCGCCTGAAGCATCGAAGCCCCGAAGCCATGGCGCGCATAATCGTTATCGACGACGACCACGACGTTCGTGCCCTGATTATTTACGAACTCGAGGCCGCGGGCCATGAGGTGCGGGGTGCGCGCAATGGGCTCGAGGGGTTGGCGTTACACCGGCAAGCGCGCGCCGACGTGGTGGTGACCGACATTTTCATGCCCGAGAAGGAAGGGATCGAGACGATCCGAGATCTGAACGAGGAGTTTCCGGGAACGAAGGTCATCGCCATGTCGGGCGGCGGTCGGGACTCGCGCGCGAAGAGCACGTTCACTGCCCGCGAGCTTCGGGTCGTGGCCGGCGAGCTCGGTGTAGTTGCGGTTCTTAGCAAGCCGTTCGAAACCCGGGAGTTGTTGAGTTCGGTGGCATCGGCGCTAGACACGCCCTGACCCTGAGGCGCCAAGCCATGGCTGCAGACACGAATCTGCAATCCCCCGCGCCGCTCGATGGCGTCGACGGCGCCAAGGCGCAGCAGGAAAAGCTCGAGGCGCTCGCGCGCTTGGCCGGCGGCGCGGCGCACGATTTCAACAACATCCTGCACGTCATCACTACGGTGACCGAGCTGCTCCGCAGGCGCATTCCGGACGGTGGTGCCGACACCGCCAGGCTTTTTGACATGGTGAAACGCAATGCCGAACGCGGGACCGCGCTCACAGGCGAGCTCCTCGCATTTTCGGGCAGGCAGACTTTGCAGCCGGTCGCGCTCAGCCCCAATCGGCTCATCGCGGACCTGCAGGACCGGCTGCGCCAGGCCCTCGGCCGGGGCGTGTCGATCGAGACCATGCTGGGCGGAAGCCTGTGGGAGGTCCATGCGGATGCCGCCGAGCTGGCGAGCGCCATCGTCAGCCTGTGCCAGAACGCGCGCGATGCGATGGCCGGCGGGGGCAAAGTGACGATAGACACTGCCAATGTGACGCTCGAGGATCCGACGTCAGCGGCTGGGGGCATCGCAGCCGGCCGCTATGTTGCAATCTCGATACGGGACAACGGCGCCGGGATGACGGCGGCGACCCTGGCCAGGGCGTTCGACCCTTACTTCACGACCAAGGAAGCCGGTCCGATGACCGGCCTGGGATTGTCCCGCGTATATGGATTCATCCGGCAGATGCAGGGCCACATCAAGGTGCAGACCGCGCCTGGTGCGGGAACCACGGTCACGCTGTATCTGCCGAAGCTTGCGGAGGGGGCGCCGGCGCAGGTAGCCGCCCAAGCTTCCGACGCCAACGTCCTTTCCCTGTCCATCAAGCCCGTGCGGCCCATCGGGCTGGCCGGGTTGCGCGTGCTGGTCGTCGAGGATGAATCGCTGATCGGCATGCTCGCCGAGGATCTGCTCGAGCAGCTCGGCTGTCGCATGGTCGGCCTGGTATCCAGCTTGGGAAAGGCGCTCGATATGGCGAAGAGCGCCGAGATGGATTTCGCCCTGCTCGACGTCGACCTGGGCGGCGAGCGGGTCTACCCGGTGGCGCTCGCGCTACAGGCACGCGGCGTTCCGTTCGTCTTCATGAGCGGCTACGGCGGGCTCGACGGTCCCTGGCAAGGCCGGCCGATCATCCAGAAGCCGTTCGACCTCGTCCAGCTCAGGAATGAGATCGAGCGGGCCTTGCGGCGTTGAATGGCGTTGCTAGACGCCGCATTTCTCCAGCCGGCCGCGGATGAACGCCGCGACTTCGGCGTAGTCGCAGGGCTTGGCGAAGAACGGCTCGTCCTTGCTGACCGCCTGCGCGTGCGTGGCGGAAACCTCGCCGGAAGTAAGGACAACCGGGATCCCCGGGCGATTATTTCGAACCCAGCGCGCCACCCCGAAGCCATCCGGCTGTCCCGGCAGGGTAACATCGGTGAATACGGCTCGGATGGAAGCATTCCGCTGCAGACTCGCGATCGCTTCCCCACCGTCGGCGGCTTCGAGCACCTTGAAGCCGCACTCGCGGAACGTATCGGCGACGTGCAGCCGGATGAGCAGCTCGTCCTCGACGACCAATATGGTTGGCATGCGGGCGAAACCTTAGCATAGGACAGCGAGTGGCGAATTTGCTATGGCTCCAGGGCGGAGCCTGCTCGGGCAACACCATGTCGTTCCTCAATGCCGAGGAGCCGAGCGTGTGCGACCTGGTCACGGATTTCGGAATCAACGTCGCCTGGCATCCCTCCCTCGGCATGGAGCTCGGCGACGAGCTCCAGCGCAAGCTCAAAGCGCTGGCTTCAGGCGAAATGCCGCTCGATATCTTCGTTTTCGAGGGGACGGTGATCCGCGCGCCCAATGGCACCGGCCAGTGGAACCGCTTCGCCGGCCGCCCAATGCAGGACTGGGTGCGCGAGTTCGCCGCCGCGGCCACCTATACGGTGGCCATCGGCGACTGCGCCGCCTGGGGCGGTATCCCCGCCACGCCGCCCAATCCCACCGACAGCATCGGCCTGCAGTTCCTGAAGCGCGATCACGGCGGCTATCTCGGCAAGGACTATCGATCGCGCGCCGGCCTGCCGGTGATCAACATCCCGGGATGTCCGGCGCACCCGGACTGGATCACGCAGATCCTCGTCGCAATCGCCACCGGGCGGGCCGCCGACGTCGCCCTCGACGACCTCAACCGGCCGAAGACCTTTTTCTCCACGTTCGTGCAGAACGGCTGCACCCGCAACCTGCACTTCGCCTACAAGGTGTCCGCCACCGAGTTCGGCCAGCGCAAAGGCTGCCTGTTCTACGACCTGGGCTGCCGCGGACCCATGACGCACGCGCCGTGCAACAGGATTCTCTGGAACCGGCAATCTTCGAAGACGCGCGTCGGCATGCCGTGCGCCGGGTGCACCGAGCCGGAGTTTCCCCACGCCGACCTCGCGCCCGGCACGATCTTCAAGACCCAGACGGTGATGGGGATTCCCCGGCAGCTTCCCACGGGGGTGAACAAGCTCGAGTACGTGAAGATGATGGCCGTCGCGAAGAGCGCGGCGCCGCGCTGGATCGAGGATGACATCTTTAACCCTTGACATCTCCCCGGTCGGGCGCGTCGAAGGCGACCTGGACGTGCGCGTCGAGATTGCCAACGGCGTGGTGGTGAACGCCTGGACGCAGGCCGCGCTGTTCCGGGGCCTGGAGGTGATTCTGCGCGGGAAGGACCCGCAGGCGGGCCTGATCGTCACGCCGCGCGCCTGCGGCATCTGCGGCGCCTCACACTTGAAGTGCGCGGCCTGGGCGCTCGACACCGCGTGGCAGACCGAGGTGCCGCGCAACGCCATCCTCGCGCGCAACCTCGGCCAGATCACCGAGTCGCTGCAAAGCATCATGCGGCACCACTACGGCCTTTTCCTCATTGACTACACCAACAAGAACTACGCGAAATCGAAGTTTTACGACGAGGCGGTGAAGCGCTGGGCGGCGTTTACGGGCAAGCACTACGAGCTCGGCATCGCCATGTCGGGCAAGGCAGTGGAGATCTACGCGCTTTTCGGCGGGCAGTGGCCGCACTCTGCCTACATGGTGCCCGGCGGCGTGATGTGCGCGCCGACGCTCACCGACGTGACGCGCGCCTGGGCGATCCTGGAGCATATCCGGCGCACCTGGATCGAGCCGGTATGGCTCGGCTGCTCGATGGAGCGCTACGAACAGATCCAGTCGCACGCGGATTTCATGGCCTGGCTCCAGGAGAAGCCCGAGCATGCGCAGTCGGACCTCGGGCTGTTCTGGCGCATGAGCGAGGAGATCGGGCTGGGAGCTTATGGCCGCGGCCACGGCAGGTATTTCTCCTGGGGCTATCTGCCCCACGAAGACAAGTACAACAAGCCGACCATCGAAGGACGCGCCGCGGCGGTGATCATGAAGGGCGGGATCTACGATGGGCACACCGATTCCCACGGGCCCATGGAGCAGGCCTATGTGCGCGAGGATACCGCGCATGCCTGGTACGACGAGCCCGGTGGCCTGCACCCCTTCGAGCGCAATACCCGGCCGGCGCAAAGGACGGACAGCGATTTTGCAGGCAAGTATTCATGGTCTACGGCGGTGTGGCACGCCGAAGCCGGGCGGGTCGAGGCGGGGCCGCTTGCGCGGCAAGTGATCGCGGGCGGCTCTCACGGCGAAAGCTGGCAGCACACGCATAGCCTGGTGCTCGACATGTACCGCAAGATGCGTGGCGCGAGCGTGCTGCTGCGCCAGTTCGCGCGCATGCACGAGATCGTCACGCTGTACCGTCAGGCGGAACGCTGCCTGCGCGAGTTCAGGCTGAAGGACATCTGGTATATCAAGCCCCGGGAATCCGACGGTCGCGGCTGGGGCGCGACCGAGGCCATCCGCGGCGCGCTGTGCCACTGGATTGAGATCGAGGCGGGCAGGATCAAGAACTACCAGATCGTCGCGCCCACCACCTGGAACGTGGGGCCGCGCACCGACAACGGCGAGCGCGGTCCGATCGAAGAGGCGCTGATCGGCGCGCCGATCGCCGATCCACGCGACCCGGTCGAAGTCGGCCATGTCTGCCGTTCCTACGACTCCTGCCTGGTGTGCACCGTGCACGCCCACGACGCCCGCACCGGAGAAGAGCTTGCCCGCTTTCGCACTGCCTGACCAGACCGACAACGGCCGCGACAGCCCCGAGCTCGTCAAGAAGATAGCCGAGATGCTGGCGAACGGACTGCAGACCCAGGTGGAGCCTTTTCCGAAGACCGAGAAGGAGTTCTACGAAATCCAGGATGCGCTGCGGGCGCTCGGGCCCGACGACATCAAGGGCCGGCTGGTCATCGGCGGTTTCCTCAATCATCCGTACGGGCCGGACAACTGGCGCTGCGCCGACTGCATCTACTACCTCGCCAACCGCAAGTGGTGCGACCTGCCCGAGCTGGCGGTACCGGTCGAGCCGGATTGGTATTGCCGCCTGTGGCGGATGTGAGGCACATCGCCGTTGTGGGTTGCGGCAACCCCGCGCGCGGCGACGACGGGGTCGGCCCCCACGTTGTGCGCACGCTCAACGAGCGCGGCATCGCGGGCGTGCGTCTGCTTGATGCCGGCACGGACGGCATGGCCGTCATGCACGCCGCCAGGGGGTGCCGCCGGCTGATCATCGTCGATGCAGTGCGCTCGGGCTCCGCGCCCGGCGCGGTGTTCGAGGTGCCCGGCGCAGAGCTGGAGAGCCGCCACCCGCCTTCCATGACCCTGCACGACTTTCGCTGGGAGCATGCGCTTTTCGCCGCGCGGCGCATGTACGGCGAAGCATATCCGGCCGAGGTCACCGTGCTGCTCGTCGAAGCCGCCAGCACCGGCTTCGGGCTGGAGCTTTCGCGGCCGGTTGCCGCCGCGGCGGAGAAAGTCGCGGATCGGGTGGAACAGCTCGTGAGATGACGCCAATCGACGGCTTGCTTGAGGCAGCGGCGGGCGCGGCGCGTGACGAAACGGCGACCCCGGCGGAGCGCGCGCAGATGCTCATGGAGCTCGCCATGGGGCTGCAGAAGCGGCCAAAGACCGTTGAGCACCTGCGCACCGCCGTAGCGCTTTACACGGAAGCGTCCGCGGTGTGCCCGCCCGAAGAGGAGCTGCTCGCCGCCCGCATTGCCGCGCGGCGCGCGACCGCGCTGCAGGTCATGCCGGAAGACGGCAGCGCCTCGATCCGGGAGGCTTTGGCGATCTACGACAGCGTCATCCCCAAGCTAAGCCGGCTCGGCAGCGCCGCCGAGTGCGCCGAAGCTGAAATGAACCGGGGCCTGTGCCTGCAGCACGTCGGGCGCCTCAGCGAAGCGATGGCCGCCTACCAGCGCGCCCTGCGCAGCTTCGATGCGCGCCGCTATCCCGCGGAGTTCGCCATCCTGCAGAACAACCTCGCCACCGCCTTCCTCGCTACCAAGTCCCCGCTCGCCGAGGCGCTCGCCGTGCAGGCGTTCGAGGAGGGCCTGAAAGCCGTGAATCTGGTCGATCATCCGGTCGAGTACGCAATGCTGCAGAACAACCTCGGCAACGCGCTGCAATCCGTGGCCTCGAGCCATGCGGTTGAGAATCGCGTGCGCGCGCTTGCCGCGTACGACGAGGCGCTGAAGGTGCGCACGCGTGCGTCGCGCCCGGTGGAATACGCCAACACCGTCGCGAACAGGGCGAACTGTCTGTGGGTCCTCGGCCGGATCGACGAGGCGAAGGCCTCGTATGCGCAGGCCCACGCGGTGTTCGTGGAGCAGGGCGAGCTCGACAGAGCGCGCACGGTGCTTGAAGCGATGGACGGCGGCTGAGCCGTGCGCGTCTCGCTCGCGGGTGGTAAACGGAAAGTCGCCCGCGCGCCGCTTCCGCTGCTGGATAGCCGCGGCGCGCGCGTCGTGCTCGGCGCCCAGCCTGGCGCGCCGGTCGCGCCTTTGCTGCCGAGCGCAGCCTCGCTTTTCGGCCCGCGCGGCGCCTGCCTCGCCGCGCCGGACGGGCCGCTGTTCGTCTGCGATACCGGGCATCACCGGCTGCTCATCTGGAGTCGGGCGCCCCGCGCGGACGGCGCGCCGGCCGATGTGGTCATCGGCCAGCCGGATTTCATATCCGAAGGGCGCGGGATGCTGAACGTCCCGACCGGGGTGGCATTCGCAGACTCCGTCCTCGCGGTCGCCGACGCCTGGAACCATCGCGTGCTGCTGTGGCATGGCGTTCCGCAAACATCGAATCAACCGCCGGACCTGGTCCTCGCCGGGGACCTTTTCTGGCCTTACGGAGTGGCCCTGCACGAGGGACGGCTGCTGGTCGCCGACACCGGCAATCGCCGGGTGCTCGCCTGGGACGAGGTTCCGCGAACCAACCGGAGCGCGGACCACGTAGTGCGCGAAGGCATGCGCTGGCCGCATGCGCTCGCCTTCCCGGGAGGCGATCTGTTCGTCGCCGATGCAGGCGAGGTCGGCGAGGAGCTGAACATGCCGTATGGCGCTACGGTGCTCGGCGCGCTGCTCGTCGTCGCCGATACCGCGAATTCGCGCCTATTGGGCTTCGAGCCAGCCGGTGCTAAAGCGCGGTTCCTCGCGGGGCAGGCCAGCTTCGACGACAAGGGCGAGAACCGCTGGCAGGCGGCGAGTCGCGACAGCCTGTGCTGGCCTTACGGGGTCTCGGCTTGCGGCACAACCCTGGTAGTCGCTGATACGGGAAACAATCGCGTCCTCCTATGGGACCTGGCCTGAAACTACCCGAAGGATTCGAGCGGGCTCCACGCGTGCTTGCGTTCGGCGGTGAGCTGAAAGCCGCCTTCTGCGTGGCGCGGGACGGCGAGGCGCTCCTGTCGCGCCACTACGGCGATCTCGAGGACCCCGAAGCATTCGACGCCTTCCGCCAGGGCCTGGCCGCGCAGCAGTCGGCTTCTTCGGCACTCGCCGCCGACCGGCACCCCGAGTACCTCTCCAGCAAGCTCGCCCGCGACCGCGCGCGCGACGAGGGCGCGCCGCTCGTCGAGGTGCAGCACCACCACGCCCATCTCGCGGCCTGCCTGGCCGAGAACGGCCGGCCGCTCAATGCGCCGCCCGTGCTCGGCATCGTGCTCGACGGGCTGGGCTGGGGGGACGACCGCACGATCTGGGGCGGCGAGTTCCTGCTCGCCGATTACCGCCGCGCCGAGCGGCTCGGCACGTTCAAGCCGGTGGCGATGCTCGGCGGCGACAAGGCGGCGCGCGAGCCCTGGCGCAACCTATACGCGCACCTGATGGCCGAGATGGGCTGGGCCGAGTTCAAGATGAGCTTCTCGGGCCTGGAGCTCTATCGCTATCTCGAAGCCAAGCCGCGCGCCCTGCTTGACAGCATGCTGCGCAGTGGAACCAATGCCCCCGAGGCATCTTCGTGCGGGCGGCTGTTCGACGCCATGGCGGCCGCGGTCGGGCTGTGCCGGGAACGGCAGGCGTTCGAAGGCGAGGCGCCACGCAGGCTCGAGGCGATCGCCGATTCGCGCGCTCTCGCGCACGAGGACGACAGCCTCGCCTATCCCATGTCGATACCCCGCCTGCGCGGCTCGGGACTGCCGTACCTCGAGCCTTTGGCCCTGTGGCGGGCGGTGCTGGGCGATCTGATCCTCGGCACGCCGCCCGGGGTGATGTCCGCCCGCTTCCATAAAGGGCTCGCGCGTGCACTCGTAGCGATGGCAACGCAGCTGCGCCGGTCCGACACGGTCGCGTTGTCGGGTGGGTGCTTCCAGAACCGCCTGCTCTTCTCGGAGACCGAGCTGCGGCTGCGCTCCGCAGGGTTCGAGGTCCTCCGCCATTCGCGCGTGCCAGCGCACGACGGCGGGCTGGCGCTCGGCCAGGCCGCCGTTGCGGCGGCGCGCTTGCTGGAGGCGGCGTAAACGTGTGCCTCGGCGTCCCCGGCAGGATCGTGCGCATCGACGATGCGGCCAAGAAGCTGGCGACCGCGGACGTGGCGGGCGTGCAGCGCCAGGTGAACCTCGCCTGCACTCCGCAGGCGCGCGTCGGCGACTGGGTGCTGATCCATGTGGGATTCGCCATGGCTCAGCTCGACGAGCGGCAGGCGGCCGACACCCTGGAGATCCTGAGGCAACTGGGCGAGGCGACGTGACCGACAAGACCCTGAGGACCCTTTATCCATTCCTCCACGGCGGGGACGAGGCCGCGGGGCTTGACGGGTCGCTCCTGCATTCGATCTACGGCAAAGCGCGCGACTCGCGCGAGGCGAACGAGCGCTTCTTCTCGGCGCAGGCCGCCGCTCTCGCGGCGGCGGCGCGCTCGATCGCCGACGCCTATCGCCGCGGCGGCCGGCTCTTCACCATGGGCAACGGCGGCTCGAGCTGCGACGCGGCGCATATCGCAGTCGAGTTCCTGCACCCGGTCACCACCGGTCGGCGCGCGCTCGCCGCGATCAACCTGTCCGCTGACGTGGCGATGATGACGGCGGTGGGCAACGACGTGGGCTTCGACCACGTCTTCGTGCGCCCGCTCGTGGCGCAGGGCCGGCGCGGCGACGCGCTCTTCGGCGTCTCGACCAGCGGCAATTCGGCAAACCTGCTCGCCGCGTATGCGAAGGCCCGCGAGCTCGGCATGGTGACGATCGGCCTCAGCGGCGGTGACGGCGGCCGGATGGCGGCTTCGGGCCTGGTCGACCATTGCCTCGTGGTTCCGAGCGACTCTATCCACCGCATTCAGGAAACACAGGTCGCCGCCTACCACATCCTCTGGGACCTGGTTCACGCGATGCTGCCCGATGAAGTACGTTGACGAGTTTCGCGATCAGGACAGGGCGGCTGCGCTTCTAGCGCGCATCCGCGTGCTGGCTGCGGCGGTACGCCGCGGCCGGGCGCAGCCGCTGCGCATCATGGAGGTGTGCGGCGGGCATACCCATTCCATCTTCCGCTATGGGATCGAAGGACTGCTGCCCGAGAGCCTGGAGCTGGTGCACGGGCCCGGCTGCCCGGTGTGCGTGCTGCCGATGGGGCGTGTGGACGACTGCGTCGCAATCGCCCAGCATCCCGGCGTGGTCCTCGCTACCTTCGGCGACGCGCTGCGCGTGCCGGGCTCGAAGAAAAGCCTGGCGCAGGCGAAGGCCGAGGGCGCCGACGTGCGCATCGTGTATTCGCCGCGCGACGCCCTCGCCCTGGCGCGCAGCCACCCAGGGCGCGAGGTGGTGTTCTTCGGCCTGGGCTTCGAGACGACGATGCCCTCGACCGCCCTCACCGTCCTGGAAGCCGAACGCGACGGCGTGCCCAACTTCTCGGTGTTCTGCAACCACATCACGATCGTGCCGACCATCAAGGCGATCCTCGACAGCCCCGATCAGCAGCTCGACGGTTTTCTCGGCCCGGGTCACGTGTCCATGGTGATCGGAACCGCGCCGTACGAGTTCGTGGCGCGGCGCTACGGCAAGCCGCTGGTGGTATCGGGCTTCGAGCCCCTCGACATCCTCCAGTCGATCTGGATGGTGCTCGCCCAGCTCGCCGAAGGCCGCGCCGAGGTCGAGAACCAGTACGCGCGGGTCGTGGCGTCGCAGGGCAATGCGGCGGCGCTCGAGGCGCTGACGCGCGTCTACGAGCTGCGCGAGTTCTTCGAGTGGCGCGGACTGGGCTCCATCGGGCATTCCGGCATGCGCATCCGCGACGCGTACGCGCGCTTCGATGCCGAGCGCAGGTTCATGCTGCCGAACCTGCGCATCGCCGATCCGAAAGCCTGCCAATGCGGCGAGGTGCTGAAGGGCGTGCTCAAGCCCCGGCAGTGCAAGGTTTTCGGCGGCGCGTGCACGCCCGAGACGCCGCTCGGAGCGCTGATGGTTTCTTCGGAAGGCGCGTGCGCCGCCTACTACCGGTACGGACGGCTGGAAAAGCAGGTGGAAGCGTGAACGCGGTCGTGATGCCGCGCCGGCGCGGGCTGGTACGCGTGCCCACGGTGACCCTTGCGCACGGCGGCGGCGGCAAGGCGATGAAGGACCTGATCGACGACGTTTTCGTTTCGGCGTTCGACAACCCAAGGCTCGCGCCGCTCGAGGACCAGGCGCGGCTCGATCTGGCCGCCTATGCCGCGCTCGGCGACCGGCTGGCCCTCACCACCGACGCCTACGTCGTCGATCCGCTGGTGTTCCCCGGCGGCGACATCGGCAAGCTCGCGGTATGCGGCACGATCAACGACCTTGCGGTCGGCGGGGCGCTGCCGCTGCACCTGGCCTGCGCCGTGGTCATAGAAGAGGGTGTCTCCGTCGAGCTCCTAAGACGGATCGCCGGGTCCATGGCCACGGCTGCCGGGCAGGCCGGCGTCGAGATCGTGACCGGTGACACCAAGGTCGTGCCGAAAGGCGCGTGCGACAAGCTTTTCATCACGACCACCGGGATCGGCGTGATCCGGCGGGGAATCGACCTGCGTGCGAACAAGGCGCGCGCCGGCGACATCGTTCTGGTAAACGGCGTGCTGGGCGACCACGGGGCCGCGATACTCGCGGCACGAGGCGACCTGGCGCTCGACACGCCGATCGAAAGCGACTGCGCGCCGCTGCACGGGCTGGTCGGCGCGCTGCTCAACGCGGCGCCTGGAGTGCGCTTCATCCGAGACGCGACGCGCGGCGGAGTCGCCACGCTGCTGAACGAGGTGGCAACAGCGTCGGGCGTGTCGATCGAGATCGATGAGGGCCGTACACCCTTGCGCGAGGAAGTGAAGGGCTTCTGCGAGATCCTCGGCCTGGATCCTCTGTATCTCGCCAACGAGGGAAAGATCGCCGCGATCGTGCCGCCCGAAGAGGCCGAACGCGCGCTGGCGGCAATGCGTGCGCACCCGTTCGGCCAGGGCGCGGTTGCGATCGGCAGCGTGCTGCCCGGCGAGCCCGGGCGGGTGACGATGCGTACGCTGGTGGGCGGACGCAGGATTGTGGATATGCTGCTGGGCGAGCAGCTGCCGCGCATCTGCTAGCCATGCACGAGCTCAGCATCAGCCGCAACATCGTGGCCATCGTGGGCGATGCCGCGCGCGGCAAGCGCGTGACGCGCATTACGCTGGAGATCGGCAGGCAATCGGGCGTGATGGCACATGCCGTCGAGTTCTGCTTCGAGCTCGCTGCCGAGGGCACCCCCGCCGCGCGCGCCGTGCTGGATATCCGCGAGACCGTGGGCGACGAGCTGAACATCAAGTCTATCGACCTGGAGGATTGAGCCATGTGCGCCATCTGCGGTTGCGAAGGCCATCACGAGCACCATCATCATCACGATCACGATCACCATCACGATCACGGGGGCGCTCATGGTCATGAGCACCATCACCCGGGCCACGAGCACGTGGCGCTGGAGACGCGCGTGCTCGCCAAGAACGATGCTCTTGCCGAGCAAAACCGTGCCTGGCTCGCGGAACGGCGCGTAGCCGCGGTCAATCTCATGGGCGCGCCCGGGTCGGGCAAGACCACCCTGCTCGAGCGCACCATCCGCGCCATGGAGCCCGGATCGGTTTGCGTCATCGAAGGCGACCAGGCCACGGCCAACGATGCGCAGCGCATCAGGGCGGCGGGTGCCGCGGTGATCCAGGTCAACACCGGCACTGGCTGCCACCTCGACGCCGCCATGGTGGAACGCAGCATCGCCGCGCTCGCGCCCAGACCGGGAAGCCTCCTGGTGATCGAGAACGTAGGCAACCTGGTGTGCCCGGCGTTGTTCCGCCTGGGCGAGAGCCGCCGTGTCGTCGCGCTGTCCGTTGCCGAAGGCGACGACAAGCCGGTCAAGTACCCGCATATGTTCCGCGCTGCCGACCTGGTCCTGATCAACAAGACCGATCTGCTGCCGCACGTCGATTTCGATGTGGAGCGCGCGGCCCGCGGCGCACGCGAAGTCAATCCCGATGTGCGTGTGCTGCAGGTCTCCGCGCGGACTGGCGAGGGGATGCAGGCCTGGTACCGCTGGCTGCGCGAGACGCTAGAACGCCTGGGTGACCGCGCTGAGCGGCGCATCCAGGGTCCAGACCACCCCGTCAGGCTCGAAGGATAGTTTCGCCTCGCCCTTCAGGTCGCCGCCGATGCTGTCTGCGACCAGGCGCGAGCCGAACCCCCTTTGCTGCGGCGGCGAAACCGGCGGGCCGCCACGCTCCGTCCAGCTGAGCCGAAAGCGCGAATCTGCCGCACCGCCCGTCACGCTCCATTCGATGGCGACGCTTCCGCTGTCGTTCGACAGGGCCCCGTACTTCGCCGCGTTGGTGGAGAGCTCGTGCAGCGCGAGCGTGATCGCGAGGACCGCCTTGGCGCCGATATCCATCTTCGGCCCCTTGAGCCGAACGCGCGCCGAGTCGGCGCGATGGGCGGCGGTCGCTCCCTCGATTACTTCCATGATCGAGGCGTTGCCCCAGCGTGTCCGGGTGAGGGCCGTGTGTGCGTACCCGAGCGCCGCCAATCGGCGATTGATGGACTGGATCGCCTCCTGCGTGTTCGCAGTCCGGCGCAGGGTCTGGCCGACGATGGCCTGAACCATGGCGAGCGTGTTTTTCATGCGATGCGCCATCTCGCGGTTCATGAGCTGCTGCCGGGCCTGAGAATCGACGTGTCCGGTGGCGTCGACGAAGGTGCACACCGCGCCCTGGATCTGCCCGTCGCGGACCATGGGCCGGCACCAGTATTCGATAGGCAGGCCCTTGCCGTCGCGTCGCAGGTAGTGCTCGTCGGCTACGTGCGCATGCGTGCCGTTTCGGGCCGTCTTGAGCAAGGCGCAGTCGTCCTTCGAGTGGGAAAAGCCCTCGGGGGCGGAGCGATGAATCAGGTCGTGCGCGTCCTTGCCGAGCACATCCTCCTCCCGCTCGAAGGCAAGCATCCGCAGGAATGCCGCATTGCAGAGCGTGATGCGGCCCGCCCGGTCGATGCAGTAGAAGCCGTCCGCCGCGGAGTCGAGGAGGAGGCGCAGATCCGATTGCGCCCTAAGCAAGGCGCGTTCCGCCTGCTTGCGAACCGCAATGTCCTGCGCAATCACCAGTACGTACTGCGGGTCGCCGGCCTCCTCGCGCGCCACCGAAACCGTGTTGCTGATCCAGACGTCGGTGCCGTCGGCGCGCATATAGCGCTGCTCCACCACGGCCGGCGCGCCCGATTCGATGACCTGGATGAATGCATCCACCGTCGGGGCAAGGTCATCCGGGTGGATACAGTCCTGGATGTGCCTGCCGAGGATTTCTTCGCGCGCGCGCCCGATCAGCCCGCAGTAGCGGTCGTTGACCAGCAGGTGGCGGCCGCTGGTATCGAGCTGGGCAATCCCCACGCCGGCACGGTCGAAGAGCCGGTGGATGCGCGCGCTAAAATCGTCGCCAGGGGCATCGGCTGCTTGTCTGCCGGCTTGGTTCGTCATCGCGAGCCCCCAATCATAGCTCGCGTATCGGACGGCGCGATGCGAAAACCTTAAGATCGACCGGATTCGCAAGGAGGTACCGAATGAAGAAATTTCTTGCATTGCTCGCGGGCCTGCTCGCCGCGCTGCCGGCCGCGGCGCAGAACTTTCCGTCCAAGCCGATCCGCATCGTGCTGGCGTACACGGGCGGCGGGCCGACGGATTTCCTGGCGCGCACGGTGGGCGAGAAGGTGTCGCAGCGCGTCGGCCAGCCGGTGCTGGTGGAGCCGCGGCCCGGCGCCAACGAGCGCGTGGCCACCGAGCACGTGCTGCGCTCGCCTGCCGACGGCTACACGGTGCTGCTGGTGGCGCCGCCGCATGCCATCAATCCGTCGCTCTTCAAGATGAACTACGACGCGCAGAAGGAGATCACCGGGCTCATCCACCTCATCAACATCCCGCCGATGATTACCACCAATCCGGCCACCGGCCTCAAGGACTTCCGCGACCTGGTGAAGCTCGCCAAGGAGAAGCCCGGCACGGTGACCTATGGCACCGCCGGCAACGCCACTTCGAACCACCTGATGTTCGAGCTGCTCGGGCTGCTGGCCGGGGTCGAGCTGCAGCACATTCCCTTCAAGGGCGACGCGCCGGCGATTACCGAGCTCTTGGGCGGTCGCATCACCGCCAGCGCCAATACCATTACCGCGGGCCTGCAGCACGTGCGCGCCGGGCGCCTGCATGCCCTGGGCATCGCGAGCCGCGAGCGCTCGCCGCTGCTGCCCGAGGTGCCGACGTTCTACGAGCAGGGCTTTCCCGAGGCGGTGGTCACCACCTGGTTCGGCCTGGTGATCCAC
>WUUC01008037.1_pt1 | contig 15323 bp, 18 predicted proteins | sample 6278441 | NCBI WGS metagenome assembly WUUC01 (sample SAMN13675441, study PRJNA597444) | soil metagenome | isolation source: soil | place: USA: Washington | collected 2017-10
ACCGGGAACGGGGGCGAATCTGTTCAGGCGGTCTTCTTGCAGCTGGCAGCGGGGATGACCGTGATACCCGACGCCCAGTGCTTGCCCTGCTCCGCCCGCCGCCACTGAACCCGGTGGCCGCCCTGCCGGTCCTGATAGATCAGGAACCCGCAGCCGTTGCACGGGACACCGAGCGACACGACGCCCGACAGATCCGCCGGCATCTGCATCGTTCTGCCCGGCCGGCCCAGCAGCCACACGCGGGCCTTCTCGTGGAACTCCTCCCGCAGCCGGTCGAGGTTCGGCGGGGCAGCCGCCCGCTGCCGCGGCGCCGAGGTTCGCTTGGCCGGGGCCACAGCCCGCTTGGCCGGGGCTCTCTTCTTGGCGGACCCAGTGTCCGCCGTGTCCGTCGGTGTCGTTTTCATGCGTCACACCGTACGACGCCATCGACACCCGGCAGGGGATCTGGGCGGCGCGCCCCCACAAAAAATGTCAGTCACGGTGTTGTTGCCTTTCGCGCGTTTGGCGTAGGGTTACCGCAGCCCTGAGATCATCCAGGTTATTGATCGCCCCCGTTGAACTGACCCTTGGAGGAGCCGCCGATGCAGGTCACGGCAGAAGAGGCCGGGACGCGCGACGACGCCGCCGCCGGCACCCAGGAACGACGTCCGGTCCGGATACTCGTTCCCACCAGGCGGCGCAGCGAGCGCTGGCTGGACGAGAAGGACACGCTGCGCGCCAGTGACCTCGGCATCACGCGGGACACCACCGACGAGGAACTCCTCGAGCTGGTACCGATGGCCGAGCAGATCGACGTGTTCCGCGACGACCCGCTCAGCCACATCCGCCGGCTGCGCAACACCCTGCGCACCCCCCGCGACATCGCCGAGGCCCGCGCCTGGGGCTACGAAGTCCCCTTCGACGAGAACGAGGAGGAGTTCGACCCGCGCCCCCGCAAGCGTCTCGGCTGGTGGTGGGTCTACCACCCGTCGCACACCGAGACCCGCGACGAACGTGAGGCCCGCTACCTGGACGACGAGCGGCTCATCGACATGAAGGGCTGGGCCCGGGTGTCGCTGCGCTCGTACATCACCGTCAAGGACCTCAAAGGCCTGGGCGACCGGGCCCGGAGGATCGTCGAGGACATCGACGGCTACCGGACCAACGCAGTCGAGACGATGCGCGAGATCAACCCGGGCGGTGACGCCGACGAGTACGAGCGGGAGATGCTTGCCGAGGCCCGGGAAATCCTGCTCAAGGCGATGCCGGAACGGCTCGACCGGTACGGCCAGTCCGACGTGTGGACCGTCCGCCAGGCGGTCGCGCACACCCGCCACACCAAACGCGTTAACGAGTGGTACGAGTACAACAAGATCAAGCAGACCGGCCGGCCGCGGGGATCGCGGACCCGGCCAAGGTCCTCGACCAGTTGAACATCGACCGCTTGCCCCCCGCACCCGCCAGGCGCGGGGGGCAAGCCGTTGATGGCGGTCTGTCTGTGACGTCCAGCGATCGGCGGGTTACGGCTTGCCCGCGTGGCGTTCAGCACTATGTCGGCCCTGTCGGGTCTACCATCCAGGATCGAGCACAACATCACGACGATGGCAACCAGCTCGCAAAACGAAGCTGGGCCCCGTCGGTCGATGACGGGGCCCAGCTTCGTCGTCCACGAATGAGCGGCGCCTAGGCGCCGAGTGCCGGGAAGCACATCTCGCAGCAACAACAGGAATGAGAAGGAGGTGGTCGGGAGCAGGTCCGCGGTTCGGAGCCGCAGACCCGCTTGGTGCAACTACGCGAGCGACGTTCGACCTTGACTTTCCGCATATCCAGTTGCATGCCTCGTGGTACAGAAGCGAGAGCAATGATACCCGGAGCGACCGACATTTTCGCCCCGGCAAGTTGCCCGTGCTTGTGTGTCTCGGGGGAATCATCCCAAGGAGCACCGTTTTGAGCACTGCCATCCTGGGGTGCCGCGGCACAGACCTTGTCTGCCTGCGGCCATCCCACACCATTGATCTTCCCCGCCGGGGCGGGGGTGCCTGGTGAGCTTCGCCGCGCACCTGTGGGCATCGACGATCGCCCCCGTTGCGAACGTCTACGAGTACGCAGTCCTCAACCGGATGGCCGACGAGGCCGACGAGTCCGGTGAGGGCTGCATCATCGGCACGCCCACGATCGCCGCCGACATCATGGCCAGCGAGCGGCAGGTACGCCGGGCCATCGACACGATGGTCGAGCGGGGGATCCTCGCCAAGGGCGACCAGAGCCGGGCGGCGTACATCAGGAAGGACCGTCGGCCGACGGTCTACGACCTGATGATCCCCGCAGCCCGGTTCATGGACCTGGCCCGGACCAACAAGCGGCGCGCCGAGAAGGGCTTGGAGCCGATCACCGAGCAGACCCGCCCGGAGCAGTTGCCGCCGCCGGCCGACTCGCTGCGCACCAAGCGCAGCGACACCGGCCGGGCACGGAAGAAGGTCGGCGACTCCGAAGCTGAGCAGGCTGCGCTGGACGCCGAGTACGAGGCCGCGGAGCAGGACAAACGTGACGGGGTGTCTGATAGTCACCCCGTCACGGGGGGTCTGTCAGTCACCCCGTCAGCCACGGGGGGACTACCAGTCCGCCACGGGGTGACTACTAGTCCGCCACGGGGTGACTACCAGTCACCCGACCCTAGAGACCTTGACCCTGGGGTTGACCCGACAATCAAAAATCCCTCCCCCTCCGACGTTGACTCACTCCCGCGCGAGACGTCGCCGTCGTCGGGGCAGAATTTGAAGGAATCTGAAAAGCAACTCTTGAGTGCCGCGGTGCAGCAGGTCGTCGAGCAGCGGTCCCGCGACCTCGGCTGGTCGAGGGAAGCCGTGGTCGAAGCGATGCAGACGGCGCTCACGTCAGGTTGTTCTCCGGCGAGGGTTTCGACAGCGATCATCACGGCGGCGGCCGATCCCGCGACGATGTACCCCGGCCGGATCGAGTACCTACTTCGGCAGACGGCACCCGCCGTCGTTCATGCGCCGGAACCGGATTGGGCTCGCGGCTCGATCAAGTACCTGGACTCGGAGGCACCGCGGTGCACACGGCACCGTGGCGAGCCGAGGGACGGCTGCGGCAAGTGCAAGGCCGACGCCGTCGCCGCTCAGCTCGACGAGCCCGAGCCGGCTCGTCGGCCCGAGGAGGACGCCGGTGTCACCGGCGCCGCGCTGGCCCGCAAGGTCGCGGCCGAGTCTCGGACGCCTTCGGGTTCGGTGAGGCAACGCCGTGGCAGCATGGCCACTGGCAGCGGCGATTCCGGGGCCGAGAACGTGGGTTCGATGTTCGCCGACGCGATCGCCTCATGACCGTCTGGAGGGCCGGGGTAAGCGGAGGAATCCCGGCCACCCAGCGGAAATGTTGCGTCACGGCGTTGAACACTTCCAGCCCAGCGGCGTAGCATCGGGGGATTCGCGTTCCGGGTGTCGCCGACACCCGGCATTACGTCAAGTTCGGGACGGGGGGACAGTGGTCCTCACACACGTCGACACGGAGGTTCCCGTGGTTGAGCACACCGATCCGGTGAAGGCCCTCATGGCCGCACACGGCGCCGGGTTGCTGGTCTACCGCGGGTTCGTCTCCGGCGAACGGTACGAAGCGGATGTTGCTGGGCGCCGCATGATGTTCGACGAGGCGGACGTCGTCGACGTCGTGACCCGGATCCGGGCCGTGCACAGCCTGAGCAAGGCGGGCTTCGTTTCCCGACTGATCAGGCTGGACGATGACGGCACCCACCACGTCGGCGTGGTCGACTGGGTCGCCGCGTTGCCAGCCGGTCAGGTCGTCGACTGGTGCGAAGGTTTCCTCGCCGCCCACGCAGGCGAGGGCCAGGACCACGCCGGTCTCGACCAGTCCGGGCAGCTGGCACAACTGTTCGAGGGCACCAGCCTCAACGACCAGTGCAAGATGACGATCCTCGGACTGATGTACGGCCAGGGCGACGACAAGCTGGTCTCGGCCGACAAGCTGGCCGAGCTCATCGGTGCACTGCCGCTGCGGGGCATCCGCCGCAAGCCCACGAAGAAAACGGTCGTGCAGGCGCTCACCTTCGGCAAAGGCCTGTCGGCCGACCTGGCGGAGAGCATGGTCCGGGCGTTCGGCTACCGGTGGCAGGTCACCGCGGCCGCGACCGGAACGACCGCCGCCGTCCCGGGCAGCAGCCGGCCAGCACCGGAGATGCCCGCGCTGGCGTTGCTGCGCCGGCTGGTCGCCGCGTCGCAGCAGGACTGGCTGCGGTACGTCGGCGAGCCCCGGCCCAACCGGGCCCGCTGGGCGAAGGTCATGAAGGTGACGATCGGGCAGACCGGCTACGCGTTGGACGTCGACGGGCTCGGCGCCTGGCTCGACGGCGTGGCCGCCTTCCACTTGAACCGCGCGGAGGCGCGGCCGGCCGACGCATAAGGGGCAACGGCCGACCGGCGCAGAGAAGCGGCGGGCCACCCGGGGGACACCGGGGGCCCGCCGCTTCTCTATGTGCACATGCCGCGCGTTAAATCCCAGTCACGGTGTTGCCTGATTTCGAGGTCCAGGGGTAGCGTCGGGGTTACACCTGGTAGGGGCTAAGGAACCGCAAAGGCCGGATGACCCACCGCCCAAGTCGGTCATCCGGCCTGCGTCGGGCTCCCTCGGGAAGACGTCGGATCAAGTGCCGCTAGCCCATGGCCGACACGATTCAGACCTCCGGGCGCCCCTACCAGGAAAGCACATCGGACCGGCCAGGGGGAGACCTGGCCGGTGTCGAATCTGCGACCCCGCTCACGCGACACCCCGCCATGTGTAAGTCACGGTGTAGCCCATTTACCAAGCCATGGGGTAACTTGAATGGAACCGATCCGCTCACGCCTGGAAGGGGGCGATCCGCTTGCCGACCGCTGCTGAGGTGAAGGAACTCGGCGACGCCACCGCGAATCAGCGCGAGCAACTACGACAGCTGATCGCGGACAAGGCCGTCGCCGACTCCTGGACGCAGCGGTTCTACGCCTCCGTGCTCCGCGCACAGGGCCTCACCAGCACGGCCGCCACCGACGCCCTGTTCTACCTGAACACCCTCGCCACCGCCGGCGAACAGCCGGACCTGGCACTGCCCGCCCAAGCCGACGCGCTGCGGCACCTGGTGCGCACCCGCGTCGTGCCCGTCAAACTCGCCACGCGACTACTCGCCCGGCTCGACGACGGCGTGGCCAGCTACATCGAAGCCGACCGGGCGATCGTCGACTGGCTGCGCATGCCGCCCCGTACCTGGTTCCGCGCCACCGACGTCCGACGCCCGGCCGGAACCCGCCCGCCGGAAATGTCTGACGGATACTTCGCGCTGATCGCGAGCGCCGACGGCAGGCCGCGCTGCTTCCGCATCCGCACCCGCGACTACGACTCCCTGCGCATCATCGAGCAGATCACCGGCGAGCAACCCGAACGGCGCCGCCGCCTCTACGGCTACCAGGCCACCCAGGTCCTGCGGGAGATCGAAGCCGACCCGGCCGCGGCCGCGAAGCTCTACGCCCGCACCCGCGGTCGCTGCTCCGCCTGCAACACCAAGCTGGAGAAACAAGATCAGCCCGGCTACGAGCACGGCTACGGCCCCGACTGCTGGGCCGCCCGGCAGCAGAACCCCCCGCCCGGAAACGGAGATCAACCATGACCACCGTCCGCTACGTCGCCGCGCTCGCCCTGCGCGGCTTCCTCGACAACCACGCCTCCATCGGGTTCGGCTGGCTCACCGCCGGCCTGACCCTCGGCATCGCCAACTTCGGCTGGCAGAGCGACGACGTGCGACTGGCCGGCTGGGTCCTGTTCGCCGGCATGTTCCTGATCTTCATCGTGCCGCCGTTCATCCGCCGGGCGGCGCCGGTGACCGAGGAAGACGACGACCAGGCATGACCAACCCGACGACTACGACGACCGAGCGGGCGCCGCGCGTGCGGCACCCCCGGCTGACGCCGCCGCAACTCGAGCTGCTCACCGACATCGCGACCTACCCGCAGATGTACCTGCGGCACTGGTCCCGCTGGGAAAAAACCGGCCACGTGCTGGAGCGTCACGGGCTCGCTGTCTTCACACGAGGCGGCGAACCCACGCACTCAGAAATCAGGATCACCGATGACGGCTGCGCCGAGGCCGTCCGCCGGAAGCTGGTCGTCGCGACGTTCATCAAAGGCGTTCGCTGCGGCGGGTGCGGCGAACGCCTGCCCGATCAGGAGATCGCCCGGGACTGCTTCTGCGCCCGGCTCGATGCGATCGAGTGCTGGTGCCCGGACGCGTTCCTGGACAGCGGCCAAGCGATCGACGAGTGCCCGAAACACGGAACACACGCCGTCGACAACGCGGCAGCCGCGGAGCAGCGGCCCCCGCACTACGGCCAGCCGAAGACCTCGCCATGACCGCCGACCCGAACGGAACCCCGACGATGACGATCGACCCGCTCGACCCCGACTCGACCACCACCTTCGACATGGCCAGCCGGTACGCGCCGGGCGGCACGGTTCAGGTGCCCGGCTGCCTGATCACGCCTGGCCTGGCGATGGTCCGCGCGGTGAAGGGGCACGAGAAACACCCCGTCCGATACTCGATCATGCACACGGTTTCCGGGCAGGCGATCGGTTCGCCCGCCTGCGGAGTCCACGTTCATGAATCCGCCAAGGCCCTGATGCTCATCGGGCAGGTCGACTGGCTGCTGCCCGGGGCGGAACTGGCCGGCGTCCTGCGTTCCCGTAACGCGGGCGAGTTGCTCGCGACGGTCGGCCGGCGCTGCAACGGCCGCTGGTGTGTCCCCGGTGACGGGCCAGAGCCGCAGAGCTGGTGGGTGTCGTGCAAGACGTGCGGCTGGGAGTGGACCGAAGGCGATGACGGGAAGGAATGGCCGCTTTCCGAGGAGGAGGCCCGCGACCTGGGCCTGAGCCACGACTGCGAGCCGTACGTCGAGGTGACCGCCCCCGACGGCACCAAGCACGAGGCCTGAACATCCGCGCGGCGGGGCCCGGGTCGATCGGGCCCCGCCATCACGCGCAACCCATCCCTTGAATGTCCGCGGTACGGAGGCGAACGTGAATCAGGTCATCACCGTTGGTGGGATCAGCAGGACGCTGCGCGCGCAGCGGTACGGGTACGCCAACGAGATCGAGCTGCATGCCGGTGTCGAGAAGGTCCTGACCGGGATGGGCCTGACCGTGCACCGTGAGGTCTGGCTCGGCGGCGGTCACACCGACCGCATCGACATGACGGTCGAGCTGCCCCGCCCGGGCGGGGCGCCGTTGAACGTGGGGATCGAGGTGAAGGTCAAGGGCCAGGGCGACGCGGTCCGGCGGCAGGTGATGACCTACGCCAGGTACCCCGACCTCGACGCGCTGATCCTGGTGACCACGATGTACCGGCACCTGGTCGAGGTGGCCGCGTACGCCCGGACCTGCGTGGCGGACAGCAACGCGGCCGGGGCGACCCGGCTCCTCGAGGGCAAACCGTTCCAGGTCGCGTTGCTGAACCGCGGGATGATGTGATGGCACGCGTCGAAGGCGGCTACGCGTACGCGCCGACGTGGCCCGGCCGGCGGGGTGCGGTGTTCGTGATCGCGGCGACGCCGTACGTGCGGATGCGGTTCAAGCGGTTGTTCCCCGGCCACAGCCAAGCCCGCGACGGTCAGATCATCATCACGGCGACCAGACCGAATGCCCGGGACCTGGCGATGTTTTTGTCCCGGCACCCGCTGGAGCCGGCCGACGAGGACTCCGCGGTCGTCGTCAAGACGATGGCCGAGGAACACGAACGCGGCGAGGAACGCGTCGACCTGTTCCGCAGCGGCGCCGTGCCGGACCTCTCCGAGCTCGGCCGGCAGCCGGCGATCCAGCCGCGCGACTACCAGCTGGTCGTCCCGGCGATGGTGCGGGCGCAGGGCTTCCTGCTTCTGACCGACGAGATGGGCCTGGGCAAGACGTTCGAGTCGTCGCTGATCTTCCTCGACCCGGGCGCGTTGCCCGGCCTGGTGGTCGCGCCGAAACACCTGGTCGATCAGTGGGTTGATGAGGAGCTGCCGAAGTATTACCCGTGGCTGCTGGCGCACAAGGTGCGCAAAGGAACCCCGTACGAGGTGGCGAAGCACCGGTCCTGCAAAGGCCGTGAACCGGACGTCCTGGTGATCACCTACGACATGCTGTACGGCTGGGTCGACGAACTCGAAGAGAAGAACATCCAGACGGTGATCTTCGACGAGGGTGATGCGCTGCGCACCGGCGGCGACACCCGCAAGTACAGCGCGGCCGTGCAGGTGGCCCGCCGGGCCCGGTACCGGATCCTGGCGACCGGCACCCCGGTGCACAACTGGGGCGACGAGATGTGGAACCTGCTCGACCTGCTCGAGGAAGGCATCCTCGGCACGATGGGCGAGTTCACGCACACCTGGGGCGGTAAACACCCGACCGATCCGCGGGCGTTCGGCCAGTTCCTGCAAGACCAGGGCTACCACCTGCACCGCGACCGCAAGGACGTCGGCCGGGAGTTGCCCGAGGTGTCAATGATGGTGCACCCGGTCGAGTCCGACAACGAGCTGCTGCGCCGGGAGATGGACGGCATCATCGCGATGGCGGTGAAGGTCGTCGACCCCAACGAGCACAGGGACGTCCGGTTCACCATGTCCGGGCAGTTCGAGGAGAAGGTCCGCAAGGCGACCGGCGTGGCCAAGGCCCCGTACGTCGCCGCGTTCGTCCGGCTGCTGCTCCAGACCCGCAGCAAGGTCATGCTGATGGGCTACCACCACGACGTCTACGAGATCTGGCGGCGGGAACTGGCCGAGTTCGACCCGGTGTTCTTCACCGGCGCGCAGTCACCGGCCCAGAAGGCCGAGTCGAAGCGCCGGTTCTGCCAAGGCGACGCTCGGGTGTTCATCATGTCGCTGCGCTCCGGGTCCGGGCTCAACGGTCTGCAGGAGGTGTGCGACACGATCGTGTTCGGCGAGATCGACTGGACACCGCCGCCGCACACGCAGGCGATCTGCCGGATCAACCGCGACGGGCAGATCGGCCCGATCGACGCGTTCTTCCTGATGTCCGACAGCGGCGCGGACCCGAAGATGGCCGAGACCGTCGAGCTGAAGAAGATGGTCAGCGAGCCGCTCGTCGACCCCGGCGCCGAACTGGTGCAGGAGTCGTCGGAGGCCGCGGCCAGCCGGGTCCGGGCACTCGCCTTGGACGTGCTGCGCCGCCACGGTGTGGCCGTGCCCCAACTCGGCGAGGTGTTCCCCGAGCCGGTCGAGGGCAGCGGCGAGCTCATCGCGGCGAGCACGATCGCGGCGCGGCAGCACGCCGCCGGCCGGGCCCAGCAGACCCGGATCCTCGAAGGCCAAATCGTGGTCGAGGAACCGGACCGGGTACCGGCGAACAGGGAGGGGCTGCGCGGCCGGCTGACGGGAGCGATGCGGGACTGAGTGTTCCCCCGTTAGACGGACACCCGAATGTCACGGGTTGTCTACGTTCGTCCTGGTATGCCTGCCCGGTAGGGTGCGGATCATCCCCGCAGCGTGCCGGGCGGCATTCGGACGACGCACGGCGCAGCTCGGGGCGCGGCCCGGTCTCTCCACCGGGACGCGCCCCGAGTGTCCTCTTCGCGTGGCACGGCCCCCGACCGGGTCGGCCGCGCGACGGCGGCGTAGGACCAGGGCGATGGTGCTCGCCTCTGTACCTTGCCCGGTCCTGCGCCGCCGCCGCATCCCCCGGACTCAGCAAAGCGTGCCGGCCCGGCCCTGGCGCCTGACGGCGCGGCCGGGATCCTGTCGTGGAATCGTACCTGCGCAAGCCGGACGTATCGGTCCAATCGCCTGGCGCCGCCGGCCGGCGGGACCGGATCGGCCAACCCCGGAAAATGTAAGTCACCGTGCTGGTGCCTTACGGCTGGGCGGTGTAGCGTATCGGTGTAGCCCAGTCCCTATTGACCACTGTCGCCCCATCAGGAGGGCACCGTGCCTGACGCGTCCACACTCACCCCCTATGGCAAGCTCCGCGCGGCGCTCGTCACCGCCTGGACCGCCGCCGTCCTCTGGATGGCCGTGGCCGGCGTGTTCATCTTCATCGGCACCAGCACTCCGCTCGGCGGCATCCTCACGATCGCCGCGACCATCGCGACCATCAGGGCCGGACTGGTTACCCGCCGCGCCTTCGCCTCGACCGGAGTGCGCCGTGACTGACCGTCAGGCACACCTGAACGCCGTGCTGCGCCGCAAAGACGTGCACGCCGGCCTGCTCCGCAGAGCCCTGTACTGGGCCTGGGCCGCCCTGATCACGTTCGCCTCGAACGTCTTCCTCGGCACTGCTTTCGGGTGGGACGGCAACCCTGCCCGCGACATTCTCGGCATCATCGGGCTGCCGCTCATCGTGATTGCGGGCGCCAAGTTCGTCCACGCCCATCTTCCCGTCGACTGAGCCTGGAGGACGGATGTCTGAAGGATCCGAGATCGGCTGGCTGAACCGGCCCGGTCACAAGTCATGGACGCTGAACGTCGGCATCGGCTGCACGCCCGTGTCGGCCGGGTGCGACTTCTGCTACGCGCCGAAGTCCGCCGCCCGGCAGGCCCACTACGAGGGCCGCGGCGGCATCGTCGCCAAGGACGCCCTCGGCCGGCAGGTGTGGACCGGCGAGGTGAAGCTGTTCGAGGAGCGGCTGCAGCGGCCGTTGAAGGTCAAGCGCCCGTGCATGATCTTCGTCAACGCGTTGATGGACCTGTTCTCCGCCGCGGTGCCTGAGGAGTTCATCGCCAAGGTGTGGCAGATGATGGCCGCGACCCCGCAGCACACCTACGTGATCCTCACCAAGCAGCCCAAGAGGATGCGCGACATCGTGCGCCGCATGGTCGAGCGGTTCGGGATCCTGCGCAACGTGTGGCTCGGCGTGTCCATCGAGAACCAGCACACCGCCGAGATCCGGGTGCGGTTCCTCCTCGAAACCCCGGCCGCCGTGCGGGCCGTGTCCTGCGAGCCGCTGCTCGCCCCGATCAGGCTGACCCGCCTGCACCTCGGCGGCGGCAGCTACCTCAACGCGCTGTCCGGCATCATGACGGGCGACGACGGGGAGATCTACGCGGCCGCGCCCGGCTGCGTCGACTGGGTGATCGTCGGCGGGGAATCCGGCCGCCGCGAGGACGTCCGGCCGATGCACCCGACCTGGGCGCGTTCGCTGCGCGACCAGGCCGTCACCCACCAGCGGGCGTTCTTCTTCAAGCAGTGGGGAAGCTGGGGACCGGCACCGTGGGTGGTGCGGGTGTGCGACCCGGCCGAAGGGTGGAAGGGCACCGACGCCGAGCTCGCCGCCGCGAAGGCCGCAGCCGAGGCGATCGGGGCGACACACTCCCTGCCGGTGTGGGCCGACCAGTACGACATGAAACCCACCGAGGCAGAACACAAGCCGTGGGGCGCCGAGCGGCACGAACTACCCGACGACACGCACGCGCCGCTGCGCTTCTACCGCGGCAAGTCCGCCGGCCACCAGCTGGACGGCCGGGAATGGCTGCAGTGGCCCACCGCCGATGGGCTGATCGAGGAAGCACCGCGGGAACTCGCCACTGCTGGAGGCGTGCGGTGAGCCGGCGCCGGCTGGTCATGGCGCCCAGCTTCTTCCCGGAGCCGGAGCGGCCGGCGCCGACCTACCCCGAATACGAGCAGCTCGTCGCCGACGCCCAGGCGGCCGTGAACGCCGACGGTCGGCACGTCGACCCGGCCAAGCTGCACCGCGTGCAGGACCTGCGGCGCAGCTGGGACTGGCGGGTGTCGGTCGTCGGGCACGACCGGCCGACCCGAACCCTGGTCGAGATGCACATGCTGCTGCTGGCCGACCAGCGCAACCTGAACCCGCCGCTGCCGCAGTGGCTCGTCGACGCCCGTGCCGCCGCCGCCGACCGCGACGCCGAGCTGCGGGCCGCTCGCGAGAGGCGGGAGGCCGCTGACCAGGCCGAGTGGGAGAAGACCCTCGCCGAGTGCTCGGTCGAGGTGGAGGTGTTCCGCAACGGCCACGCCCGCGTGCGGTACGGCTACGTGCACCACCTCGGCCACGTGGTCCCGAAGGAAGACGCACTGTCCGGCCGGTCGCGGCTGCACCGAGCCGGGCGTGGGCTGTGCGAGACCGAGAAGCGTTCCAAGCCCCTCGACCTGTCCGGCGGCAAAGGTGGCCCCGGCACGTGCGTGAATTGCCTGACGTATACCCCTAAAATCCGGCCGGTGGCTGCACCCCCCGAAGGGAAATGATCGTGCCCCAACAACAGGACGAGATGATGTTCGCGGTCGGGCTCGCGCTCGAAGCCGGGCAGCGGATGCGAGTCGGTCTCGGCAGCGCGTCGCGGCTCAAGAACGACGGCACACCGGTCACGGTGATCGACGAGGAGATCAACGGCGCCGTGGCGGCTGCGGTCGCCGAGCGCGGCGAGCGGATGCTGGGCGAGGAAGACACGGTGCACGCGGGCCTGACCGACGGCCGGACCTGGGTGGTCGATCCGATCGACGGGACGTGGCTGTTCACCGCTGGCATGCCCGGCGCGGTGTTCTCCATCGCGCTGGTCGAGGACGGCGTGCCGATCCTGGGCGTGGTCTACGACCCGTGGACGAACCGGCTGGTCTACGCCCGAGCAGGAACGGGCGCGTTCCTCAACGGTGTCCGGCTGGCGGTGAACACGGTCGCCGGGATCTCCGGCGCCAACCTGACCCTGCCGGGCGGCAAGCTCGACCACCTTCGTGTGGACCGGCTGTTCACCGACGCCGTCGACTTCGGCGCCGACGTCGTCACCACCGGCTCGGCGATCGCCGACGCGCTGATGGTGCCGCTCGGCTTCACTGCCGGGGCGGTCTACCCGTACACGTCGCCGTGGGACATGGCCGCGATCGCGGTCATCGTGACCGAGGCCGGCGGCCGGATCACCAGCCTGTACGGCGCCGACCAGCGCTACGACACGGGGATCGACGGCGCGGTGGTCAGCAACGGCCTCATCCATGACGAGCTGCTCGACCTGGTCGGGGCAGCCGCCGATCGGCAGGGGCCGACGTGAGCCTGCCCAAGCGGATCCAGCGGCGCCGCACCGCTGGATGGCGCATGCCTGCCGGGGCGGTTTACGTCGGCCGGCCGACGAGGTGGGGCAACCCGTACATCGTCGGCCAGGTTGGGAACATCCGCCGGTGGACCGGCTACTTCGTCGGTGAGCACGGCAACGACGCCGCTTCGCACGGCGACTACTCCTCCAAGGAGGAGGCCACGGCGCGCGCCGTGGAGCTGTACCGGCTGCACACCGGTCCGGACGGCGACTACGAACTCGACGCGGGCGAGGTGCGGCAGGCACTGTCCGGCAGGGACCTGGTCTGCTGGTGCCCGCTCGGCCAGCCGTGCCACGCCGACGTCCTGCTCGAGTTCGCCAACACCGCTGCGGCTACGCAGTAGCGCGGCCACATCAAGCGCGGCGCCCTACGGGGTGCCGCGCTTTTTCGTGCTCTGACCCGGTCGGCCCGGAATGCCCGATATTGTGAAAGTTCTTAGCACGTGCACGGATATGACGGGGGGCGTCATGACCGATCACATCGAACCCGACGGCGGCGAACCGGCCGACGACGACTTCGCCGACGGGCCGCGGGATCCGCTGACCACCGACGACGGTCTGGCCGCGGCCGCCGAGACCATGCCGGAAGTCGAGCAGCGCGACGGCGAGGACGTCGGCGAGGACGCCCGCGAGGACCGCGAGCTCGTCGACGAACCCGACCTGGACGTCACCGACGACGGCGACGACCCGTGCGCCACCGACGCCGGTGACGAGGGCTGACCCGGTGGCCACCATCGCGGGGGGACAGCTGCGCACACCGCGCGGCACGCTGGCCTGGCAGCCGGTCGCAGCGGTAGCGAAGGCGTACCAGTTCGCCACCGCCAGCGGCAAGGACAGCTACAAATGCCTGGGCGTCGTCGGGAACTGGGCGCACCTGAACGCGTCCAGCCCCGGCGACCACACGCCGTACTCCAGCCACATCACCGTCGTCGGCGGGAAGCGGTACGTCCCGAAACGCGGCTGGGTGTACGCCATCGACCTGCTGGTGCCTGAACCGGCGAAGTTCGAGCGGTGGCTTCTCGGCCGGCTCCGCGCCGGCTACTACAAGTCGGTCAAATACTGGAACATCTCCGGCCGGCACTGGAACCGGCGCATCGTGGTCGGCGGCAAGCCGTTCGGGAAGTCGTCGCGGTCCGGTGACCACCACCTGCACCTGTCGTTCATGCCGGGCTCCGAGTACACCGCGGTGGACATCCTCGGCGACTACGAGCACTACCGCACCACCGGCAAGAACCGCACGGTGGCGGTGCCGTCGCAGCGGCCCGCCCCGGTCCTCGAGTCCGCCCCGGCGAAACCGGCCGCCCGGCCGGTGGACACCGCGGCCCGGAAGCTGCCCGCCATCCGCAAGGGCGCGACCGGCCGGTACGTCAAGCTGCTCCAGGCCCTGCTGGTGGCCCGCGAGTTCTGGCCGCGCAGCGACGAGTCGGCCCGCCGGCAGATCGACGGGCAGTTCGGTAAGGGCACTGAGGACAAGGTCAAGGCGTTCCAGCGGCAGGCGAAGCTCACCGCCAACGGTGTCGTCGACGCGGCGACCTGGGCGGCGCTCACACCCGACCAGCCGTCCACGGTCATCCGGGGCAGCAGCGGCTTCTACGCCTGGCTGATGCAGTGCCTGCTCTGGGCCCGCAACTTCAACCCCGGCCCGATCGACGGTGCCGCCGGCGACAAGACGATCGCCGCGCTCAAACGCTTCCAGGTCGACCGCAAGGTCAAAGGCTCCGTCGTGAAAGGCCGCGGCGACGGGGTCGGGGGCACCAACTCGTGGGTCGCGCTCGTTACGTTCTGACCGCTCGCGGCGGGTGGGCCCCCAGACACCCGCCGCGTTTCAGCATCGGGGGAAACATGACGTCCATCCAGATCACCGGCCCCCGTGCCGGTGACGCCAGGGCCGAGGTCGCCGACGACGGCACGGTCACCATCACCATCCCGGACCGGCCCCGCGTCGAGGCGGCCACGCTGCCCGGCCTCGGCGCGGTGCCGGGCGCGCAGCTGCTGCGCACGCCGCTGCGGATCGGGTTCCACCCGACACCGGCCGAGTACAAGGTGTGGCTGCCGAAGCTGCCCACCCCGTGGTTCACCCGGGTGTTCCACCCGCCCGGCTCTGGCCTGTCCCCGTGGAACGGCCCGGCCACGCTCGGTCTGCCGGCCGCGACGATCCGGCACATCAGCTTCAAGGACCGCGTCGCCCCGGGGGTGATGACCGCGTTCTTCGACTCGATCCCCGACAACGTGCCGCAGGTGTGGGTGACCTGGCACCACG
>WUUC01090395.1_pt1 | contig 15318 bp, 14 predicted proteins | sample 6278441 | NCBI WGS metagenome assembly WUUC01 (sample SAMN13675441, study PRJNA597444) | soil metagenome | isolation source: soil | place: USA: Washington | collected 2017-10
GCCAGAACTACGAGAACCGCCCGTACGGCCTCGCCGTGATGGCCGTGACCGATACGCTCTATCCGCCGGAGCACCCCTATCACTGGCTCACCATCGGCGCTGCCGACGACATCCGCGCAATGCAGCTCGAGGAAGTCCAGGCGTTCTTCCGCACGTACTATCACCCATCCAATGCGTCGCTGTCGCTTGCGGGCGATATCGACACCGACGTGGCGTTTGCGCTCGCGGAAAAGTACTTCGGCGACATCCCCGCAAATAGCCGTCCGGAGCGTGTCGTCGCGCAGGCATCGCTTGCTCGCGAGATGCGATTGGTGCTCGAAGATCGAGTCGAGATGCCACGCGTGTACATCGGCTGGCACTCACCGGCGATGTTCGAAGATGGAGACGCCGAGATGGATCTGCTGTCGGACCTGCTGGCCAACGGCAAGACGTCACGCCTCTACCGCACGCTCGTCTACGAACGGCGCATTGCGCTCGATGTCTCCGCGTTCCAGAACTCGCGCGAGCTTGGCAGCTTCTTCATGCTCGTCGCCACGGCCGCGCCCGGACAATCGTTGACCGACATTACCGTCGCGATCGATGCGGCGCTTGCGGAGGTGATCGAGCGCGGTCCGAGCAAGGCGGAGATGGAACGCGCCGAAGCGCAAGCCGAAGCGCATTTCATGTATCGCTTGCAGACGGTCGGCGGTTTCGGCGGCAAGTCGGACCAGCTGAACGCCTACAACGTGTTCCGCAACGATCCGGGATTTTTCGCCGACGACCTCGCGCGTTACCGCGATGCAACCGCCGAATCGGTGCGGCTCGCGGCGAAACGATATCTCCGCGTTGACGCGCGCGTCGTCCTCAGCGTCGTTCCACGCGGCCAGGTCGCTGCGGCATTGGCCGGATCGACTCCTGTTTCCGTTTCGTAGATGACTGTCGATCGATCTCGGCTGCCAGCGGTCGGTCCCGATCCGCTCTTCCGATTTCCGTCAATCGTGAGGCATCGGCTTACCAACGGACTCGACGTGCGCACGGTCGAGCACAGAAGCATGCCGGTGATCTCGTTCGTGGTCCAGGTGAACGACGGCTCTGGGGCGGATCCCGGCGACCGGCATGGTCTTGCGGCAATCACGGCGGACATGCTCGACGAGGGCACGGGCGAGCTCTCCGCGATCGATATATCGGAACGGCTGGCGCGCATCGGCGGAGAGTTCGACATCGACGTCGCCCCCGACGCGACCGTGTTCTCTCTCACGACGTTGACACGCTTTGCGGATCGCGGCGCGGCGCTCCTCTCCGACATTCTCGCGCGGCCGAGCCTGCGCGAGGAGGACTTCACGCGGGTGCGCCAGATGCGCCTGGATCGCCTGCGTCAGCTGCGCGACCTTCCACCCGCCGTCGCCGAGCGCGCGTTCCTTCGGTTGCTCTATCGCGAGCATCCGTACGGGCACCTGCCCATTGGATCGGATGCGGCGCTACGCGGAATGTCGCTGGATGATGTCCGGCGATTCCATCAGAACGCCTACCGGCCGTCGCGCGCCACCCTTGTGGTTGGCGGCGACATGAGCCATGAGGAGTCGCGCGATGTCGCGGAGCGCGCGTTCGGCAGTTGGACGGAAGCCGGGAAGGCACTCTCGCACGCATCGCCCGCCACGATCGATCCGGCGCTCGTGTCCGACACGCGCCTCGCCGTGGTCCCGCGTGAAGCGGCAGCGCAATCCGAGTTGCGCATCGGCCATTTGACGACGGGCAGGGACACACCGGACTATCCCGGCCTCCTCGTCCTCAACGCGGTGCTTGGCGGTCAGTTCGTCAGCCGCGTCAACCTGAAGCTCCGCGAAGAGAAGGGATATACGTACGGCGCGCGGACTGGTTTCGATTGGCGGCGAGGCGTCTCACCGTTTGGCCTGCAGGCGAGCGTGCACACGGCCGCGACGACCGATGCGATTCGCGATTCGCTCAACGAGCTGCAGGCAATCCGTGGAGGACGGCCCGCGACCGAAAGTGAGATGTCGCTGGCCAAGGCGACGCTGACGCGCGGCTATCCGCGCAATTTCGAGACCGCGCAGCAGGTGACCCGCTCGGTGGCGCAGCTCGTGTTGTACAACCTGCCGGATACCTACTTCGAAGACTTCGTCCCGAAGGTGAACGCCGTGGACGCCAATGAAGTGACGCGGGTGGCGCAGCGGCATCTCGATCCCTCGCGCATTGTCACGCTGATCGTCGGCGATCACCACGCCATTTCGGAGTCGCTCAAGACGCTGCAGCTCGGCGAACCGGCCGTGCTCTCGGCCGATCAATGAAGGCGGTTCGCTTTCACGAGCACGGGGACGTGTCCGTGCTCCGCTATGAGGACGCGCCGGATCCGCGGCCCGCGGTGGGTGAGGCGCTCGTGCGCGTGCGGGCATGTGCGCTCAACCATCTCGACCTGTGGCAGCGGCGAGGCATGGAACGCGTCACGATTCCACTTCCGCATATCAGCGGCGCCGACGTGGCGGGTGAAGTCGTGGAGCCTGGTGGCAGCGGGTTCACGGCGGGAGCGCGGGTCATGCTGCAACCGGGTGTCAGCTGCGGCCGGTGTCGAGCGTGCGTGAGCGGACGCGACAACGAGTGCCCCACGTACACCGTGCTCGGATACATGAACGAGGGCGGATACGCGGAGCTGGTGAAAGTGCCGGCGGCAAACCTGGTTGCATTGCCTGGTGGAATCCAATTCTTCGAGGCGGCCGCCTTTCCCCTGACGTTTCTCACGGCGTGGCACATGCTGCTTACGCGAGCCGGGCTGCGCGCGGGCGAAGACGTGCTGGTGCTTGCGGCGGGCAGCGGGGTCGGTCAGGCCGCGATCCAGATCGCGAAGTTGCATGGCGCGCGGGTATTCGCCACTGCCGGCACCGAGGAGAAGCTCGCGAAGGCCCGGGACCTTGGTGTGGATGCCGGCATCAATCATCACACCGAAGACCTGCCCAAGCGAATCCGTGAACTGACGCACGGCCGCGGCGTAGGCATTGTCGTCGAACATGTGGGGCAGGCTACGTGGGAGCGAAGCGTGCGGTGCCTCGCCCGATCGGGGCGCCTGGTGACGTGCGGAGCCACCACCGGGGCCGCCGGAACCATTAACTTGCAGTTCCTGTTTGCCCGGCAGCTCTCGTTGCTGGGGTCGTACATGGGTACGAAGGGCGAGCTGCTCGATGCAATGCCGTTTTTTGCGTCGGGCCAACTCAAGCCGGCAGTAGATCGGGTATACCCTTTACGCGAGGCCGCCGAGGCGCAGCAGCGGCTCGAGAAAGCGGGGCAATTCGGGAAGGTTGTGCTGACCATCGAGTGAACCTTCGCGTGCACGCGGCCGTCCAACCGTCGTGGCAACGTGGTACGCTAAACCTCTTCCCGCAATTCATCCGGCCGTGGACACGTCCGAATACGCGACCGATCGTGATGCCGATACCGGCTTTGGCCGTGCAGCCAGCGTGGCCGGCCTCGTGGCAGTGCTTGCTGCTATCGTGGCGGGCGCCACGATTTGGCTCGTGCTCACCGATCCGGTCACGATAGCTACAGCCGTGGACGAGGGCGAGATCTCGCCTCTTGTCCGGCAACTCGCGCAGGTGCTGTACAACGCGGTCGCCGGGTTGTTGGATTACCTGTAGTCACTTCCACGGGACACCGAGGCACGTAGCCCCGGAGATCTATAGCTAAGTTTCTCCGCGCCTTCGGTCTCCATGTCCCGTCTCGTTACAAATTCCGCAACAAGAATTTCGTCAACACATACCCGTCGAGAAACTTGAACGGAATGTTGTTCGTGCTGTAGTGACCGCACGGCAGCACCGCCACTTCGTGCGACAGGCCCCGGCGCTCGAACTCCTCGATCAGCGTGCGCGAAAGATCGACCGGGAACGTGAGATCGTACCGCGCGTACACGAGCAGTGTCCGCTTGTCGCCCAGGCGATCGAGGTAGGACCACGGCGCAATCGGACGCCATAGCCGCCGGAGCCGCGCCAGATCGACGTGGCCATCGAGCCCCTGGCGCACGTGGCGCGTCGAGAGGCCGCGCCATACCACGTCGGCAAAGAACGGCGACACGTGGTTCAGCGCCTGCGCGCGGATCAGCGGTTCGTGAGCCGCGGTCAGCAGTGACAGGCATGAGCCGAGACTGGTTCCGAGGATGCCGATGCGCTCGTAGCCCTGCGATGCCAGCCACGCGATGGCACGACGCGCATCGAGCACCGCCTGTCGGCACACCTGCACCGTCCGCACGATGTTGGAGCTGACGATATAGTCCGCGCGCGTGAGCTCCGCCGGCATTCGGACATCGTGGTAGGGCAGGCTCATCCTGAGCGACGACAGTCCGAATCGCGCCAGCAGCCGCGCGAGCCCGATATGGCCTTCGCTATCGCAGTTCCAGTGTGGCAGCACGAGGATGGCTCGTCCGCGTTCGTTCCGGGGCTCGGTCGCGGGGAACCATCGTGCTGTCACGACGTTGTTCTCGGGGTGTGGCGTCGAGAGAGCGCTGGGGAAGCGCAGCGTGGCGCCGTCGAACTCGTACTCCGTCGTGGGCGGAGGCGTGAAGAACATCTGCGTGTCGCCCATGACGGCTTCCACCCAGTGTTCGACGCGCGCGTCGGCAGCCAACGCCTGTGTCCCGTTGGACGGCAGCCACTCGGTGCCCCATTCAAACGGACGCACCTTGCGGTCGATGGTCGAGTTCGCGAGGCGGTGTTCCCACGCGTGAAAAAAGCGATGGAGAAGGCTCAAGGCTCAGGGCTCGAGACGAAGCGGGTTAGGGGTCAGTCAGGGCTCGGGTGAACACTGGGCAGATGGCTTGCAGCAATTTGACGGCATGAGCATCGAGCAGCCGAAGAAACCTGACGTGCCCTCCCCACCGGCTGAGCCGGATATCGTGGACCATCCGCAACCGGACATCACGACCGTGCCGCCACCTGACATTCCACCACAACCGTTGACCGACGTGCCATCGCCTCAGCGCGATGCGCCTGGCGCGAGGTAACGTTCGCACGAGCGCGCGAGCTGCAGAAGCTCGCGCGTTTGGCCCTGGTGGCCGACGATCTGTGCGCCGATTGGCAGTCCGTCGAATGTGTGGCCGCACGGCGTAGTCAGCGCCGGGTGCCCCGTCACGTTGAACAGCTGCGTGAGCCGCAGCGTGATGTTGCGAACCGACTCTTCCGAACCGCTCACCTTCACGGTTTCCACACCGATGCGAGGCGCCGGAATGGCGAGCGCCGGCAGCAACAGTCCATCGCGCCCTTCGAGCGCGGTGTCCACTTCGGTCCTCAAGACGTCCCGTCCGCGAAGCGCGCGCGCGTAGTCCTGCGCGAGGATGTAGCGGCCCATTTCGAGACGCAGCCGCACGTTCGGCGTGTAGTCGTCCGGCCGGCTTTCCAAGGTCTTTGCGTGGTACGCCGCGGCCTCGGGCAACACGATGTGCAGGTAGATTGGCGCAATCTCGTTCGCATGGGGAATCACGACATCGTCGAGCACCGCGCCGGCGGCGCGCAGGCGTTCGCACGCGCTGTCGAACGACGAAGCGACCTGCGGATCGAGCAGCGCCAGGAAGTAGTCCCGTGCGATCCCGAGCCGGAGGCCGCGCACGTCGCGCCGCTGTGGCGCATCCCCGGGTGACTGCCCGCGGAGGATGTCATACACGATCGCCGCATCCTCAACTGTGCGGCACAGAGGGCCGACGTGATCCATCGTCCGACTGAGCGGGACCACGCCGGCCGTCGAGATCTCCCCGAGACCCGGCTTCAAGCCGACGATGCCGCACGCGGCGGCGGGAATGCGAATGGATCCGCCCGTGTCGGTGCCGATTGACGCGAACGCCATCCCGGTGCTCACCGATATTGCGGATCCGCCTGATGATCCTCCGGGCGACCGATTCATATCGACCGGGTGCCGCGCAGGCCCGAATGCCGAATCTTCATTCGTCGTGCCGAACGCAAACTCGTGCAGGTTGCACTTGCCGACGAACACCGCTCCCGCCTCGCGCAGGTGTGCAACAGCGGGAGCGTCCGCCGGGGCAACATGCCCCTTGCGCACGTTCGATGCGGCAGTGGTCGTGATGCCGCGCAGGTCGAGCAGATCCTTCAGTGAGATCGGCACGCCGTGCAGCGGTCCGCGATAACGGCCGGCAACTATTTCGCGATCCGCGGCGCGCGCCTGCTCTCGGGCCTCCTCGGCGAACACTGTGATGAATGCATTGAAGGCCTGGTTGTGCTCGGTAATCCGCCCCAGGCAACGTTCAGTGACAGCCTCGGATGTCGTCTCCCGCGCCTGCAGCGCGCGCGCGAGCTGCGCAATCGTGTGCGGCTCAGCGGCCATTCAGGTGGTCCGTTTCCTTCCGCCCCTCGAGCTCGCCCGTCGCGTCGTCGTTCCAGTCGGCCGTGCGCAGCGCCGACGTGGAGCGGGCAAGAGTTTCGAGCAGCGGCTTCAGCTTCGGCAACCCGCGGCGCTCGGCGTCCTGCACAGCCCAATCGAGCCACATCTTGATCGTCATGTCAGCGGTCAGGGGTCAAGGGTCAGGGTCAGAAGTTGGTGTCAGCGGTCAGGGACCAGAAGCCAGGGGTCAGGTTGTCAGGTGTCAGGCGTCAGCAATCCGGTGAAAGGTTACAGGTTACAGTACACACATTGATGCGTCACACCAAGATTGTCGCCACGGTGGGGCCAGCCACCAGCAGCGACGCCGCAGTCCGGGATCTCATTGCCGCCGGCGTCGACGTCTTCAGGCTCAACTTCTCGCACGGTAGTTACGATGCGCATGGCGCCACGATCAAACGCATTCGCCAGGCGGCGGACAATGCACACCGGTGCATCGCGATTCTGCAGGACCTGAGCGGCCCGAAAATTCGCACGGGGAAACTCCAGGGTGGCGCGCCGATCCAGCTCACGCAGGGCGAGGAGTTGCGGATTGCCGCCGGTGATTTCATCGGCGGTCCCGGGCGCGTGTCCACGACCTACGCCGAGCTGACGCGCGCGGCGCGCCCCGGGGACAACCTGCTGCTCGACGATGGGCGCATTCACCTGCGCGTGGAGGGAAGCGGGCGCGACGAGCTGCGTACCGTCGTCGTGCATGGCGGGCCGCTGGGCGAGCACAAGGGGATCAACGCGCCTGGCGTGCCGTTGCCGCCGGCCGGGCTCACGGCGAAAGATGCGGAGGATCTCGTGTTCGGTGTCCGCGCGGGCGTCGACTTCATCGCGCTGAGCTTCGTGCAGAGCGCCGAAGATCTGAGGCAGGCGCGGGCGGCGATCAAAAGCGCGGGTGCGGCGGATATCCCGCTCGTCGCCAAACTGGAGCGGCCAGAGGCGCTGGCACGGCTCGCCGACATCATTGCGGCGTGCGACGCCGTCATGGTTGCGCGCGGTGATCTTGGCCTCGAGATTCCGCTCGAACACGTGCCGCGCGCCCAGAAGGAAATCACGCGGGCTGCGAGGGCGGCCGGCATTCCGGTCATCGTGGCGACACAGGTGCTCGAGTCGATGCGCACCGAGCCGCGACCGACGCGCGCCGAGGTCAGCGACGCGGCCAATGCCGTGGATGACGGCGTGGACGCGATCATGCTGTCTGGGGAAACAGCCGTTGGTGCGTTCCCTGTACGTGCCGTGCAGACGCTCGATGCCGTCATGCGTGACGCGGAGACCGTTCCGTCAACGCGCGAGATGGCTCCACGCCGGCGAGTCTCCGACTTCGAGCGCGTGCCGATGCTCGCCGGCCACGGCCGCGCCATTTGCCAGGCAGCCGTCACGCTTGCCGAGGCCGGCGAAGCCACGGCTATCGTGGCTGTGACCAGGGGCGGAAAGACGGCGCGCGTACTATCGGCGATGCGTCCGCGCGCGCCGATCTACGCGGCGACTCACCAGCCCGAGATTGCGCGGCGGCTGGCGCTGTCGTGGGGCGTAGTGCCCGTCCTCACGGACCTGAGTGGAGACGTCGATACTGCGGCGGCCCGCATCGGCGAGATGCTCGCGCAACGCGGGGCCGTGCCGCAGTCTGCCGTCATCGTCCTGGTGAGCATCAATCCAGACCTGGCACGCGGGAATGCAAATTTCCTGAAACTGTTACGCGTGTAGATCCTTTGCAAACTCTGCGTCTCCGCGTCTCGTGCGACCTCGCAAGGGCCCGCGATTCAGATCATCGCTTCATCCCAAAACAATTCCCCGCGCTCGAAGCGGTCAATCGATAGATCCGAGATGTCGATCGTTTCGCTTCGGCCGCATCGGATCAGTTCCGACACGACCTTTCCCGTTGCCGGCGCCATCATCAGACCGTGGCCGCTGAAGCCATTGGCCATGAAGAACCCGCGGAGCCGCGGATGCTCGCCGATCATCGGGTTGTGGTCCGGCGTCATCTCGTACAGGCCGGCCCATCCTTCTACGAGCCGGACGTCCTTGAATGCCGGCACGCGGCGCACCAGGTCGGGATAAAAGTCCGTCATCCAGCGCGACTCGTCACAGGCGAAGTTCTCACCGTCCGGTTCATCGAGCTTGGTCTTCGCGAGAATGATCCGGTCGGGCTGCGCACGGTCCACGGGATCGTCGTGGCGCCAGTGCACGCCATTGGGGTCGATCGTCATGGGCCACCGGTACGGCCACTCCCGCGGAAGGTCACAACGAAAAAGATGCTGGCGTACCGGCTGAACCGGCTGTTCGACGTTCGCGAGTCGTGCCACGTGCGCCGCAAAGGGCCCGGCCGCGTTCACGACGACAGGCGCATCAACACCGTCCCCTGACGCGAACGTGACGCCGGCAACGCGGCCGCCCGCCTGACGCACGGCCGTGACCTCCGCGGCCACGTACTCCACACCCGCCGCACGCGCGCCGGCGCGAAACCCGCGCAACACCTCTTTGGGATTCGCGTACCCGTCGTCGGGGCCAATCAGGCCGAAGACGAGATCGTCCACGTACAAGTCGGGCAGCAGTGCACGAATGTCGTCCACTGACAGGCGTTTGGTGCGCGCGCCGCGCGTGGTCAGGATTGCGTAGCGGCGTTCGAAGCGTTCCGCCGAAGCGGCGTCAACCAGAAACAGGTATCCACGCTGCCGGAACCACGCGCGCGCGGTGTGGCCCTGCACGCTCATGCGCTCGTCGAATTCGCGGTAGAACGCGATGCTGTACTGCGCGAGGCGGATGTTGACAGTAGACCCGAACTGCTGGCGAATGCCACCCATCGCCAGGTTCGACGACGCGCGGGCGTAGGTGTCGTCGCGCTCGACAATCACGATCCGGCCGGCAAAACCGTCATGTCGGAGGTGGTATCCGACGCTCGAGCCCACCACGCCTCCGCCAACGATCACGACGTCAGCGGCGCTCATGGATCCCGCGAGCTCGCCAGAACAGGATCGCTCCCACCCCGATGATCACCAGGGCTTGCCCAATCAGGTTGGCTTCGTAGTTGAGGACGTTCTCGGTACCCGCCGGCGGCACGAACACAAGGCCGAGCGAAATCAAGGTTGCCACGAATCCAATAACGGCCGCCGTCCTCGCGCCGGGGCCGGGCTTCAGCAGGCGGATGAACGTCGCAAACAAATACAGGTACGGGATGAAGTAAATCAGGATGGTGAGGTTCACCAGGATGTCGTACGCCTCCTGGATCGTCGTTTGTCCGCCGGTGATCGTCAGGAAGACGCTGACGAGGAACACCACCGAGGCGACGATGCCCTGCACGAGCAGCGAGACGTGTGGCGTGCGGTAGGTCGGATGGAGGTTGGCGAACGATCGGGGGAGCACGTGATCGACGCCCGCCGCGAATGGCACGCGCGCTGCGCCTGCGATCCAGCTGCTCGTGCCGGCAATTGAGCCGATCACGAGCAGGAATGCCGTGAGTGCTCCGAACCCGGTAAGCCCAAGGCGCGCGGACACGAGATCGATGGCATCGCTGATGCCGCTGCGCTCGTTGAGCGCCTCGGGCGGTAGCGCGACGAGCACCGACGCGGACCCGAGGATGTAAATGGCGAGGACAACGAACCCCGCAATCAGGATGCCGCGTGGAATCGTCCGTTCCGGATCCTTCACCTCCTGCCCGACGAGCGAGGTGATCTCGAACCCCGAGAATCCGAAGCACATCGCCGACCACAGGCTGATCGTGCTCACGACATCGTCTCGCGGCCACAACGCGGGCGGCGCAAACGACGTCGCCGATCCGAAGCGCACGAAGGCGATGGCGCCAAACGCGATGAGGAGCCCGGCCGGGATGAACGTGGCGTAACTGCCAATGTTCTGCAGGTGCTTACCGCGCGTGAACCCCAGCACGTTCACGCCAACCAGGGCCCACAGTACGATCAGCACGAACGCCACGGAGTACAGCCTGTTCTCAGCAAGGGCAGCACTGTCAGCCCCGAGTGCAAGTGGAACGTTCGCGGCGGCAAACAGCAGGAGCGACGGAAAGTAGAACAGGTTGTTGACCCACACGCACCAGCCGCAAATGAAGCCGTTCACCGGGCCGAACGCGCGGCGCACCCAGACATAAATTCCTCCCTGGTCCGGATACCGCTCGGACAGACGCGACACCGTGATGGCGAGAGGCACAAAAAACGCGAGCGCCGCGAGCACCCACAGGGTAACGGACGGCGCGCCGAGACGCGCGCTGCGGGCAATCCAGCGCAGGCCAACCACGGCGACGATGTTCATCATCACCACGTCCCAGAGTCCCAGCGCTTTGATGAAAGTGGGTCGCGGCTCGGACATGGCGCGTCAGGGGCGGCCGGTTTCGAGGTAGCTTTTCATCGACGCGAGCGCGCGGTTCCAGCCTGGGGTAATGAGCTCGTAGTACCGCTTCCAGCGCGCGCTTTCTTCGTAACCGGATTGGCGTACCTGCAGCAGCGTTCCGCCAGGCTGCAGGCTGCAGGTGGCTTCGACGGCCATCGGACCAATCGGATCGCCGTCGGGCGGTAGCCAGAATGCGTCCGCGAGGAAGAACTCGCGCCCCGGCTTGAACTCCATGACCGTGGCGTGCAGCGCGCCTCCGAGGCGTCCAAGCAGGTCGTCGCGCCATTCGGTCGGCGGCCACTCCACCGCATAGCTGCCGAGCGGCTTCGGAACGCAGACCGAGCGCGCCACCTGCCACCAGACGGCCAGCGCGTTCGGATCGAAGAACGCGTCGATGACCGACGTCGGCGACGCGGCAATCACGATGTTGTGCGTGTATTCCAGGATCAGTTCCCCGCGGTGGTCTGCCGCCCGCGCGCGCCGCGGTCGCGTGCCACCATCTCTTTCACGTCCTTCATCAGCGTCGGTACGTGATAGGGAATGCCGTCCTTGACCGTCCACTCGACGCCGCCGCCGTGCACGTTCTCCACGACGTCGGTGGGGGAGACCGCGGATATGTTGGGACCGACGCGTCCGTTGACCTTCATCACGTCCGTGCCGTACGGATTCAGCAGCCGCAGGTTCTCGAGCGGGTTTCCGTTGACCACGAGCAGGTCCGCGATCCAGCCCTGGCGCACCTTGCCGAGGCGGTCGCCGTAGCCCACCATCTGCGCGCCGTTCCACGTGGCGTGCTGAAGGACTTCGAGCGGATGGAACCCGGCTTCTTCGTGCAGCTCCAGTTCGCGGATAATGCCGAACCCGTAGAGCGACCAGATGTAGCCGGCATCGTCACCGGTCGTGATGAGCCCACCTTTGAGGCCGAAGTGCCGCAAGGCGTCGAACCACACGCGGTACATCTGCTTCCATCGCGCTTCCTGCGCCGTCGTCCAGCCGAAGAAAAATGACCCGTGGTTGTCCATGCTCGCGCGAAAATACGCTTCCATCGAGGGGTGGAGGTAGTCGCGGTACCACGGCAGGTGCTGGCTGCGGATGATGTCGCGGCTTGCCTCGTAGATCGACATGGTGGGACTCCAGCCCACCTTCTTCTCCGCCATGTACTCGACGAGCTTCATCAGCTCATCGCGTGTCGCCTGGCCATACAGCTCACCGGCGCGCGCGAAGCGGTGCACCTCGTTGTTGTAGTTCATCTCCGGGGGGAAATCCTGTACGCCTTCGAGGGCGGCATCGCCGATGCCGTAGAAGTGTTCGATGGAGCACACCCCAAGGTCGATGTAGTCCTTCGCGGTTGTCTCTTCGACGCCGATGTGCGCCGTCGTGCAGAGCCCCTGCTGCTTCGCTTCGTCCATCAACGCTTCGAGTTGATCCCGATCGAGACCGCCAATCTTCAAGCCGTCGAATCCGTCAGCCTTTGCCTGGCGCACGCCGGCGCGGATCTCCGCCGGCGTGCGGTCCCGACCGAGGTACGGGCGGTTCCACAGCAGAATCCGCGGCGCCACGATCGTGTGCGCGTTACTCTCGTCGCGCCACTGCCTGGTCTTCGACGTGCTGCCGCCCACTTCACGCGCGGTGGTGACGCCGGACGCGAGGTACAGGTTCCGCTCGTATTGCACCGGCTGCGGGATCCCGAGCGCCCGTTCCTCGTGCCAGTGCATGTGCGTGTTCACGATGCCCGGCATGACGTATTTGCCCGTGCCGTCAATAACGGCGTCGGCGTCCGAGGCGCGTCCGTTGCCCGGTCGGATGTCGGCGATCACACCGTCCTGGATCACGATGTCCAGCGGTCCGTAGGGCGGCTTGGCGTTGCCGTAGATCACCATCGCATTGCGAATCAGCAGGCGGCGATATTGCCGGGCGTGTTCGGGTTCACGGAGACCCTGGCGCGCGAGCGGTCGCACCTCGCTCACGGCTGTGACGGCCGCGACGAACAGAACAAGAGCGACCACGCGCGAAAGCCCGGCTGTACGCATGTCGCGGATCATAGCAAAATGGTTCGATGGAACCGCAGCCGCTCGCGTACCTCGACCGCGCCTTCCTCGAAAGCGAGGAAGCCCGCCCGCTTCGCATCCTCGCCGAGTACCTCGAACCGCTCCGGCGGTTCAAGGCGCAGAACATCCAGGACACCGTGGTCTTCTTCGGGTCGGCGCGCATCCACAGCCGCGAGAGGGCCCAGAAGGCGCTCGAAACGCTGTCACGGACGCCAGAAAGCAAGCAGGCCGAGTACGACGCCATGCTGCGTCGCGGGCACAAGGCCGTCGAGTGGTCGCGGTTCTACGAGGAATCGCGCGAGCTGGCGAAGCTACACACGCAGTGGGCGATGGGGTTGGACGCCGCGCACCATCGGTTCGTCGTGTGCTCGGGCGGCGGCCCGGGGATCATGGAAGCGGCGAATCTCGGCGCGTCAGAAGCCGGCGGCAAGACCATTGGCTTGAACATCAAGCTGCCGTTCGAGCAGGGGCCGAACCGCTACATCACGCAGGGACTGCATTTCGAGTTCCACTACTTCTTCATGCGGAAGTTCTGGTTCGCCTACCTGGCCAAGGCGCTGGTGATTTTTCCCGGCGGGTTCGGCACCCTCGACGAGATGTTCGAGATTCTCACGCTGATGCAGACGGAGAAGCTGGCGAAGCAGATCCAGATCATCCTGTACGGGACGGAGTACTGGGACCGAATCCTCAGCCTCGAGCCGATGGAGGAGTGGGGCGCGATCGGTCCGCACGATCGGGAGTTGCTGCAGCGTGCCGACACGCCGCGCGAAGCGTTCGAGCTGCTGAAGGCGCACCTGACGAAACATCACCTCACGCCGCCGGTCGCGCAGGAAATGAAGGCGCCGGGCATCGCGAAGACGCGCGCCTAGTACATCAGGTACGGCCGCTGCAGTTTCTCGAACGCGCGCTCGTCGTCGCGCCAGCTTTCCGCGATTTCCGCTAGCGGCGTTTCCGCTTCGATCTGTCGGCGCAGCTCGTCGGAGCCGGCCAGGATGTCGAACGGCATCTTGTCATGCTCGTATTCGTACGGGGGCTGCCGCCACGCGTACTTCGCGGGCGCGAACCTTCGGAATACGTCGATGAGCGCGACCCCGGTGAGCACCGGTCGGAACGCCGCGCGATCCAACACGTGGACCTGGCATCCACCACACGGCTGCTTCGCGTGCTTCTGGAACGTCGGCTCGAACACGGCCGGCCGGCAGATGATTCCCGGCAGCCCGAGCGCATTCATGGCATCCGTGAACCGCTCGGCGTCGATCCACGGCGCGCCGACCAGCTCGAACGGGCGCGTCGTGCCGCGGCCCTCCGACAGCATCGTCCCCTCGAACAGCACCGTGCCCGGATACACAATCGCGCTGTCGAGCGTCGGGATGTTCGGAGACGGCATCACCCATGGAAGCCCGGTCGCATCCCAGTAGGCCCGGCGTGTCCAGCCATCCATCTTCACGATTTCGAGCGACGCGCCGATCCCGAACTGCTCGTTGAACAGGCGCGCGAGCTCGCCGATGGTCATGCCGTGGCGCATCGGGATCGGGAACTGGCCGACAAACGACTCGAACCCAGGCCGAAGCAATGCACCTTCGACATCCTCGCCGCCAATCGGGTTCGGCCGATCGCACACGATCACGTGAACGCCGTGGCGCTTGCAGGCGCGCAGGCAGTTCGCCATCGTGTAGATGTAGGTGTAAATCCTGGCGCCGATGTCCTGTAGGTCGATCACGAGCACGTCGAGGCCCTTGAGCATGCCAGCGGTGGGCTCGCGCGTTTCGCTGTATAGCGAATACACGGGCACGCGCCGCGCCGCATCCTGGGCGTGCCCGGTTTCGATCATGTTGTCCTGCACGTCGGAACGGAACCCGTGCTGCGGCCCGAAAATGGCCGCGAGGGTGACGTCCTCCGCCACTGCCACACGGTCTACGACGTGGCGATAGCGGCCGTCGATCGACGCATGATTGGCGACCACCCCCACCCGCGCCCCGCGCAGCCGGCGTGAATCGAGGAGAACGTCAATGCCAAGGCGGACGGCGGCGGTCTGGACGCTAATCATGATTTTTATTATCGGCCGGCCCTTGAGAATCGGCTATAGCCGAGTTTAGAATGCGCCGATATTACGGACGTGCTTTCCCGTCTCAATCTCATCGTGCTTGTTACGGTGCTGGCCGTCGTGTGCCCGCGCCCGGCGTCGGCCCAGCAGGAGCCGCGAACGGATGGGCTGCGCGTGCCGACAACCATGTTTGCGTCGGCAGCGGCCGCGGACTGGGCAACCACCTACTACGCCATCAAGCATTACCGGTTGCGGGAAACCAACCCGCTGATTCGCAGGTTCGAGCGCACGCCGGCGAGGATGGTGCTCATTGGCGCCGCGATCGACGTCGGCGCCGTGACGGCATGGAACTACACGATGGGTCGCAAGCACCCGCGTATCGCAACCGCCGGCCTGTGGACCATGACCGCGTTCCGCGCCTATCTCGCGTTCCATAACAGCCGGAACATGCAGCGCTCCGAGCGCCGTAGATGATCGGTCGGACGCGATGACTAAAGTCATCGCGCTACCTGGACGCAGAAGCCTGGCGCGTAGAGC